>LSQX01369005.1_pt1 | contig 21777 bp, 17 predicted proteins | sample 654561 | NCBI WGS metagenome assembly LSQX01 (sample SAMN04489861, study PRJNA283612) | anaerobic digester metagenome | isolation source: 4 biogas reactors fed with cattle manure at either 37C or 55C with and... | place: Denmark: Kongens Lyngby | collected 2014
TTGCAGAAGCTATGAGATTATCAGAACTATATGTAAATATGACAGCTAAAAAAGGGACTGCCAGCCTTGATTTCGACCCGGTAAAAATTGCAGATGGTGTTATTGCTACCAGTACATTGGTTGCCAATTTCCCGAAACCAATCCTGGGTGTACGCCGTGAAGTTAATAATACTGGCAAATACGATCCTAATATTGACCCATTCCAAAGAATAGTTCCTGAAGAAATGCTTGCTGATATTCATTATCTGATCAACAGGGCTAATCTTCGCAATGAAGAAATTTCTGCCCAGGATGTTATTTCTTTCCTGCAGTATACTCAAAAAGCAAACGAAGAAGAAAAAGTAGACCTGAAAAATGTTGAAGTTTCAGCTTATGCGTCACCCGACGGATCGATTGATTTTAATACTGAACTTGCAGGAAAACGTAAAGATACCTCATCCGATTTTCTGGCAAAAAGATTGAGAGAACTGGGAGTGGATGTTAATTTGAGAACAAGATATACACCTGAAGACTGGGATGGATTCAAAGAGATGCTTGAAAAATCAAACATACAGGATAAAGACCTTATTCTCAGAGTACTATCTATGTATAGCGATCCCGAAGTAAGGGAGCGTGAAATTAAAAATCTTTCTGCAGCATTCACAGCCCTTGCAGATGAGATCCTTCCTCAGTTACGCCGTGCCAAACTAGTGACTAGTGTTGAGCTCATCGGAAAATCTGATGAAGAGCTGATGGCTCTTGCCAAATCTGATCCTGCTTCCCTGAACCCGGCGGAATTACTATATGCTGCAACACTATTTGAAGATCTGAATGAACAGCTTGCTATCTATAATTCATTTATCAGGGTTTATCCTAATGACTGGCGCGGGCCGAACAATGCCGGTTATGTAATGGTTCTGCAAAATAAATACAACGATTCAAAACCAATGTTCGAAAAAGCTGAAAGACTAAAAACAGATGAACCTGTTATAAAAAATAATCTTGGTGCCGTTGCCCTATATGAAGGCAATATCACTCAGGCCGAAACTCTGTTCGGGGCAGCATCAGGTGCCGGCAAAGAAGTAGATTACAACCAGGGTATCGTAAGTATTAAAAAAGCTGACTATGATCAGGCAGCAAGGTACTTCGGAACTTTCCAGGATACCAATACAGCACTTGCAAAAATTCTTGCCGGAAATAACAGCGGCGCACTAAGGGACCTGGATGCAATACAGCAACCCGGTTGCTTCATGAAGGAATATCTGAAAGCTGTTATTGGTGCACGTACTGCAAAAGAAACATTATTCTTTGACAGCCTGAAGGAAGCCTGCAGTATTAATCCTGATATGAAAACCAAAGCAAAAACAGATCTTGAGTTTGCTAAATATTTCAGCAATCCGCGTTTCCAGGATCTGGTTAAATAACTTATTACCTTTTAAAAAAAGGCAACTTTTATAAGGTTGCCTTTTTTTTATCTTAAATTTTCTTTCAAATTTCACCGGAAAACCGTATTTTTTGAAAATTTTTATCATCATAAATATGCAAACAATTAATAACTATATCGACGAAAATAAAGAGCGGTTCCTGGATGAATTATTCGGATTGCTCCGTATACCGTCAATCAGCTCGGTGAAAAGTCATAAGCCGGATATGTACAGGGCTGCAGAGTACTGGAAAGACCTATTGTTAAGTTCAGGGGCAGACAAAGCAGAGATTTATGAAACAGACGGCAATCCGGTTACTTACGCTGAAAAAATAATTGACCCTTCATTGCCAACTGTTCTGGTATATTCTCACCTTGACGTTATGCCGGCCGACCCGGTTGAAAAGTGGAACTCCAACCCTTTTGAACCGGTAATCCGTGACGGGAAGATATGGGGACGTGGAGCGGATGATGATAAAGGGCAGGGAATGATACATGCAAAAGCATTTGAACTGATGGTAAAAACCAATACTCTTCCCTGCAACGTAAAGTTCATGACTGAAGGAGAGGAGGAGGTCGGTTCACCGAGTCTCGGGAAATGGTGCAAAGAACATAGAGAGATGCTTAAAGCAGATATCATTTTAGTGTCAGACACATCTCTTCTTTCTGAGAAAATCCCTTCAATTACTGTCGGACTGAGAGGCCTTGCTTACTGGCAGGTTGAAGTCACAGGCCCTGATCATGACCTTCACTCAGGAATTTTCGGAGGTGCAGTGGCAAATCCCGTTAACGTGCTCTGCTCAATGATTGCCCGGATGACAGATAAACAGGGAAAAATTACAATTCCGGGTTTTTATGATGATGTGCTTGAGGTTTCACCTGAAGAACGTAAGCATCTAGGACTTGCACCATTTGATGAAAAAGAGTATATGAAAGCAATCGGTGTCAATGAGCTTACCGGGGAAGCCGGCTATACAACCCTCGAAAGGACAGGCATAAGGCCTTCATTTGATGTTTGCGGGATTTGGGGAGGATACACAGGAGAAGGGTCTAAAACAGTCCTTCCATCAAAAGCTTATGCAAAAATTTCAACCAGGCTGGTTCCAAACCAGGACCATAAAAAGATCAGTAAATTATTTACAGAACATTTCCTGAAGACAGCCCCGAAATCTGTCAAGGTAAATATAACCCCTATGCATGGCGGACAGGGTTATGTATGCCCGATAGATATCCCTGCCTATAAAGCAGCAGAAAAAGCATATGCTGAGGTATACGGGACCAGGCCGGTCCCAATAAGAACCGGGGGAAGTATTCCGATCATACCTGCTTTTGAAGAGATACTTGGCATTAAGTCAATTCTTATGGGATTTGGACTCGAATCTGATGCAATCCACTCACCCAATGAAAATTTCCCTGTTGATCAATTCATAAAAGGTATCAAAACAGTTCCATTGTTTTACAAATATTTTACAGAAAGCTATAAGTAAACAAACTTATGACCCAAAAGAAAAATCAGCTGATTTCAGTAGCAGGATTCCTCCTTGCCGTAATAATTTTGTTTTCATGTAACCTGAAAGGAAATAAACAGGCTAACGAATCTCTGAATGACTCCCTGACAGTTGCTGAGCCTGTTTTAAAATACGGCTTACCAGTCGACTCATTTATAATTAAAGATGGCAAAATAGAACCCAACCAGCATCTAAGCAGTATATTAAGTAATTTTGGTGTGGGTTTTGGGACAATTGACAAGATTGCAAAAAGCTGTAAACATGTATTTGATGTTCGTAAAATAAGAAGCGGACATAATTATTCTGTTTATCACAAGCAGGATTCAACAGAAACTCCCCATTATTTTGTATATGAAAATTCAACCACCGACTATTATGTTTTTGAACTGTTTGATTCCCTGAGAGTATATCGCGGGGAAAAAGAGGTGCAAGTCCGTCAGGTAAGGGCGTGCGGAGAGATCGAGACCTCTTTATGGAATACTATGATCGATAATAACCTGGATCCGATGCTTGCAATTAAGCTAAGTGATATTTTCGCCTGGACAATAGATTTTTTTGCAATACAAAGGGGAGATCGTTTCAGGGTAATTTACGATGAGCTCTATGTTGATTCATCACTTGTAGGCATAGGTGACATATATGCAGTTCAGTTTGATCATTTCGGAGATGCTAATTATGCATTCCGTTTTTTTCAGGATGAGCGGTTTGATTATTTTGATGAAACAGGAGTGAGCCTGAGAAAAGCTTTTCTGAAGGCACCACTGGATTTTTACAGGATCAGTTCCAGGTTTTCATACAGCAGACTGCATCCTGTATTAAGGATAAGAAGGCCTCATTTAGGTGTGGATTATGCTGCACCCAAGGGTACCCCGGTAATGAGCATCGGAGATGGCATTGTTACTGAACGTGCCTATCAGAAAGGCGGAGGAGGTAATTTTGTAAAGATAAAGCATAATTCTGTTTACACTACTCTCTATATGCATCTGTCAGGATTTGGAAAGGGGATAACACCGGGGACACGTGTAAAACAGAAACAGGTAATCGGTTATGTTGGTTCTACAGGACTATCAACAGGGCCTCATCTGGATTTCAGGGTTTTCAAAAATGGCAAACCAATTGATCCGCTTACTGTGGAAGCTCCTCCTGTTGAACCTGTAAAACAGGAAAATCTTCCTTTCTACAACACCCTGAAAGATTCCTTATTAACTGAACTGCATAAAATTAGCTGGTACGAAATGCTTGCTGTCACTGAGTAATATAATCCGGATTGGGAATGGGAAGCTTACCCCCTGATTCTGCCAGCCTGCTCTCCAGTATTTTTTTCATTTCTCCGGCCTTTTCAGTATAAATATCTGACAGATCGTGCTTCTCCCCCGGATCATCAGCAAGGTTAAAAAGTTCTGAGCGGTCGTCCTCATAAAAGTAAACCATCTTCCAGTCACCTTTTCTGAGTGCAGACCCGGGTTTCCATGCACTGCCATGGTAATGAGGAAAATGCCAAAAAAGTTCATCCCTGTTCACTGTTCCTTCCCCTTTTAAAAGTGGCAGTAAATTCTGACCGTCGTTTGGATTGTGATCAATTCCTGCAATACTTAAAATTGTAGTAAAATAATCCATGCTTACAACAGGTTCTGCGGCCAGCCTCCCGGGACCGACAATGCCCGGTCCGGATATGATAAGCGGTACACGGATGCCACCCTCATAGCACCATCCTTTGCCAGCCCGCAGATGTCCGTTACTGGTAGGGGCATTCTGCCTGTACAATGTGGAAAGGCCACCATTGTCACTCGTAAAAATTATCCATGTATTTTTGCTTAATCCTGTCTCCTCCAGCTTATCTGCAATCCTGCCAACATTCTCATCCATTGCAGCAACCATTGAGGCATATTCTGCATTTTCCTGCAATAGTTTAGTCCAGCCATCACCCTCCTTTCTGTGAGGAACTTCTTCAACAGTCAGATCACGACGTTTGAGGTTATATTTTTCAATATGTTTCTTCGCAGCTTCAATTGGTGTATGGACAGTATAAAATGCAAGACAGAGCAAAAATGGATCATCCCTGCTCTGATCAATAAATTTTATACTCTCATCTGTAAGACGGTCTGTCAGGTACTCCCCTTCCGGCCCATCCGTAAGTTTTGGATTTTTATATGGAGAATAATATCCTCCGGGAGGGCTTCCTCTGTGATGGCCTCCTAAATTTACATCAAAACCCTGGTCCTCCGGGAAAAAACCTTCATCCCCGAGATGCCATTTCCCGACAAAATATGTTTTATACCCTTTCTCCTTCAATTTCTCAGCTATTGTCAACTCTTCAAGTGCCAGTTCATGCCTGTCCTGTGGCCCCAGTAACAATCTGTCCTTCGGGTCATTGCCTGGTATCCAGTCAGTTATATTTACTCTGTTGGGATGCTTGCCAGTCATTATTGCCGCGCGGGTTGGACTGCAAACCGGATTTGCAGAGTATGCCTGTGAAAACCTGATCCCGCGTTGGGCGAGCCTGTCAATATTGGGAGTTTCATAAAATGATTCTGAATTATTACATTTTACATCAGCCCAGCCAAGGTCATCAACAAGAATGAATACAAAATTTGGAGGATCATCTTTACATGAAAACAAAATAACACCGGTAAACAGAATTAGAACAAGGTTTTTTTTAATCATGGTTTATACTTTTAATTAATTGGATCTTTTCGTTCAAAAGCCTGATCCTGATTTTATAAGGTCTGCTATCTCTGCCGGTTCCCGGGCAACAGGGACTCCTGCCTCAATGAAAGCTTTTATCTTCTCTTCTGCTGTCCCTGTCCCGCTGGAAATTATAGCTCCCGCATGTCCCATCCGTTTACCCTGAGGAGCTGTTTGTCCTGCGATAAATGCAACAACAGGCTTTGTTATACCAGCACTGATAAATTGCGCTGCCTGCTCTTCTGCGTCACCGCCAATTTCACCAATCAAAACAATTGACTCCGTTTCAGGGTCATTTTCAAACATTTCAAGTAATTCGGTAAAATATAATCCGGACACAGGATCTCCTCCGACACCAATACAAGTTGACTGTCCCAGTCCCGATTCAGAAAGCAGATTAACTACCTCATATGTAAGAGTACCTGACCTGGAGATAACCCCTGTACTCCCCTTTTTAAATATATTGCCGGGCATTATTCCTGCAAGACACTCATCAGGAGTAATCAGTCCCGGACAATTTGCCCCAATTAACATAGTGCCGTTTCTTTTGATTAAATCAGTGACCTTCATCATATCTTGCACAGGAATGCCCTCAGTAATGCAAACCACCAGTTCCACTCCGGCATAACTTGCCTCCAGGATAGCATCTCCGGCAAAAGGGGCAGGGACAAAAATTACAGAAGTGTCGGCCCCTGTAAGTTCAACTGCATCTCTGACAGTATTAAAAACCGCCACTCCTTCAACTGATAATCCAGCCTTTCCGGGTGATACGCCACCGGTAATATTGGTTCCGTACGCTTTCATTTTAGCAGTATGGAAGGCACCGTCGCGGCCAGTGATTCCCTGCACTATAACTTTACTGTTTTTATTAATCAGAATACCCATTTTTTAACTTTATATCCTCAAGATTTTGTTTTGCTCAGTTCAATTGCCTTTTTTGCGGCCTCCCTCATTGATGTAACCGGCTGAAGTCCATAATCTCGAATAATCTGTAACCCCTCAGCAGCGTTAGTCCCTGATAGCCGGACAACCACAGGTATCGCTAACTGTATTTTTTTCAATGCGGCAATCAATCCCAATGCCACATCGTCACACCTGGTAATACCCCCGAAAATATTTATCAGTACTGTCTTTACATTCTTATCACGGATCAGAAGATCCATTGCGTCAATAACTTTTTGGGGATTGGAAGAACCACCTATATCCAAAAAATTTGCCGGTTCACCTCCATACAGCTTAATCATGTCCATTGTTGCCATTGCAAGGCCCGCACCATTCACTATACAGCCTATAGTACCGTTTAATTTAATATATGATAACCCTTTCCCTTCAGCTTCTATCTCCAAAGCTTCTGTATCAGTGGTTTCACGCATTGCCAGAATGCCTGGCTGCCGGTATAGTGCATTATCATCAAAATTCATTTTCCCGTCGACAGCAACTATTTTTTTACCCGAAGTGAGTACCAAAGGATTTATCTCTGTCAGAGTTGAATCCGTATCCCGGAACAGGCGGTAAAGAGCTGACAAAATTCCTGAGGCCTGTCGCAACAAGTCCGGTTCACTGAAAAGCTTCAATGCTGCACTCCTTGCCTGCCAGTCCATTAACCCGACTACAGGGTCAACAGCAGTCCGGAAGATCTTTGAAGGAGACACAGCAGCAACCTCTTCAATATCGACACCCCCTTCAGTACTTACCATCAGGATTACCGACCTTGTGTTACGGTCATTGACCATTCCCACATAATACTCTTTTTCAATAGTGACAGCTTCTGTAATTAAAATCTTTTCCACCACAAAATCTTTAATTTTCATTCCCAGAATTTGTCCGGCTGCTTCAACAGTTGCCTCCTTGCCGGTCACAACTTTAACACCCCCGGCCTTACCTCTTCCTCCGGAATACACCTGAGCTTTAACAACTCTGGATTTACCATCATCAGGAATTTTTGCTTCAACCTCCCCTGCAGAACTACACAAAATCCCTTCAGTAACCGGAATGCCGTATTTTTTAAAAAGCCCTGTTGCCTGATATTCAAAAATCTTCACGTGTCAAAAATTTTATGGTTATGCAGACTATTCAAAATATTGAAAACCAATCTGCTTTTTATAAGTCAGATAAAATATTTCTTAAAAATATCAAACATTTATTAATATTAATATTAGCCGGTCGCTTTTTTAAAACATTAACACTCATTACATCAACTATCCGGTCATGTATTTAATCTTAATCCTTTTGCCATTGATGCTTTTATTCGTTGGTAGCTTATTAATTTGATGTATTTTTGTAAAACAATTGCATACTTATGGAAGACTTGATCCGAAAAGTAATTGAACAGGAGGCAGAAGCCATTAGAAATATCCCTGTCTCAGTTGATTTTCAAAAAGCAACCGAGTTGATTTATGACAGGGTCCATCTTAACAAAGGTAAACTGGTGGCAAGCGGAATGGGGAAAGCCGGCCAGATAGCCCTTAACATAGCCACAACATTCAGCTCAACCGGAACACCCGCAGTATTTCTGCATCCCAGCGATTCGCAGCATGGAGACCTGGGTGTGATACAGGAAAATGACATTCTGCTGTTGATATCCAATTCCGGAAAAACAAGAGAGATACTTGAGTTGGTTGATCTGGCAAAAAACCTCTATCATGGCTTGCCACTGATCGTGATTTCCGGTAACCCTGAAAGTATACTCTCCAAAAATGCCGATGTATTTATCTTCACTGGCAATCCCGGTGAAGTTTGTCCGCTGGGACTTACACCAACCACATCCACAACTGTAATGACGGTAATAGGTGATGCGTTGGTAGTTGCTATGATGATAAAAATAGAATTCACCTGTAAAGACTATTCTAAAAGGCACCACGGAGGATACCTCGGTGATAAATCCAGACAACAGGCAGGAAAAATTTTTGAATGACAAAAGCATGAGAATTACAAGAGAGAACACGGCAGGGCTTATAATTGATATCCAGGAGAGACTATTTCCTGTAATGTGGAAAAAAACAAATCTTCTCAAAAATTGCAACATACTTCTCCGGGGATTAACTGCCCTGCACATACCACTTGTCCTTACCCAGCAATATACTAAAGGATTAGGTGATACAATCCCGGAAATACAATCAGCTTTGTCAGGATTGCATTATATCGAAAAACGGGAATTCAGTTGTTGCGATGAACCCGGGGTAATTGAAAAACTAGAGGAAATAAATGCAAAGAATATCATTATTTGCGGCATCGAATCCCATGTTTGCGTTCAGCAAACAGCAATCGATTTGAAAAATGCCGGCCTCAATCCGGTTATTATCATGGATTGTGTTTCTTCCAGAAAGCCGGATAGCATAGAGATGGCGAAGGAGCGATTTCGGTTTGAAAAAATTATGATGACCTCAGCGGAAGCAATACTCTTTGAACTCACCAGGTCTTCTGCATCACCTGAATTTAAAACAATATCAAAACTTGTGAAATAACCGGTTATCTGTTTGCAGTTTGTTAACAAAGAATTGGTTGAATAACATATATAAACTGAAAAAACATTTAATTTAGAAAATGAATTTTAATAAAATAAAACCACTTGCCAATGAGCGGATTTTTTGGATGTATTGAGAAAACAGACTGCGTTTCAAATGTATTTTACGGGACAGACTACCATTCACATCTGGGTACAAAAAGAGCAGGATTAGCATATTTCAATTCTAAAACCGGATTTCAACGTGCCATTCACAGTCTTGAAGACGGATACTTCAGGACCAAATTCGAAAACGACCTGGTTAACTTCAGTGGCAACAGCGGTATTGGAGTAATAAGTGATACCGAGGCACAACCTATAGTTGCCAATTCCCACCTGGGAAAATTTGCAATCGCCACAGTAAGTAAAATAGTGAATGCCGATGAACTGGAGAATTTATTCCTGAATAGCCACAGGACTTTTTCCGAAACAAGCCAGGGAAGCGTAAACCCGACGGAACTTGTTGCTATGTTGATTGCAGATGATGAAAATTTTGTTGCCGGTATTGAAAATGCATTTAACGAGATCAAAGGCTCATGCTCGATTATTCTGTTAACAGAGAAAGAGATAATTGCTGCCCGTGACAAGCTTGGCCGCACACCGGTAATAATAGGAAAAAACCTTAATGGATTGGCTGTAGCTTCAGAAACCTGTGCTTTTGCCAACCTGGGCTTTGAAATTGAAAAGTTCCTTGGACCAGGCGAAATAGTTCGAATAACTGCCGAAGGTTATGAACAAATCAGAAAGCCAAACGATCAAATGCAGATATGTGCATTCCTGTGGGTATATTATGGTTATCCTCCTTCATATTATGAAGGTATTAACGTTGACGAAACCCGCTACAGATGTGGAGCGGCATTGGCCAGGAATGATAATACCGAAGCTGACTTTGTTGCTGGGATACCTGACTCAGGACTTGGCCATGCCATTGGCTACAGCAATGAACGAAAAATTCCTTATATGCGTCCATATGCTAAATATACGCCAACATGGCCACGCAGCTTCATGCCCCAGAACCAGGTAACCAGGGATCTTGTGGCCAAGATGAAGCTGATTCCCAATCCTGCAATAATCAGGGGTAAAAGGGGTATTTTTCTGGATGATTCTATTGTCAGGGGCACACAGTTAAAAGATAATACGCGTGACCTTTACGACAAAGGGATTAAAGAGGTTCATATGCGTATCGCCTGTCCTCCTCTGACTTATCCCTGCGAATTTTTAAATTTTTCACGATCAAGAAAAACTCTTGAGCTGGCTACCAGAAAGGCTATAAACCAGTTGGAAGGCACAGAAAATGTGGATATGAAAAAGTATTCCACTACCGGTTCAGAAGAGTACAATGCAATGGTTGAGCGGATCAGGAAAAATCTTGGACTCACAACACTTCAGTACCAAAACATCCATGATCTGGTGGAAGCCATAGGATTGCCCAAGGACAGGCTGTGCACACACTGCTGGGACGGGAGCAGCTACTTTTAAGGTAAATCCTGAGCTTCAATATTGAATTTCCTAAACTACCGCTTACAGACAGTAGCTGACAAGCCACTAATAAAAAAGATATATGACAGGAAAATATTCTCAGCTAATGTAACATCTTATACCCAATGATAGAAATATGTGCCATTGCATCCGGCAGTAACGGTAATTGTTATTATATAGGAAATGAAAATGAGGCTGTACTGATTGATGCCGGGATTTCATGCAAACAGATCCTGCTTCGCTTAAAAGAGAAAAACCTTGATCCCCAAAAAGTAAAAGGAATCTTCATATCACATGAACACAGCGACCATATAAGGGGTGCCAGGGTGCTGGCAAAAAAACTTATCTGTCCGGTCTACCTGACTGCAAAAACTTATAATGCAGTATACAAAAATATGCGTCCTGTATGGCCTGAATTTTTTGCTCCGGGGACTGTGATCACTATAGGTGAGTTAGAAGTATATACCTTCCTGAAAAACCATGATGCCTCTGAACCTTGCTCTTTCAGGGTCAGCCATAAGGAAAAGCATATTGGTGTTTTTACAGATATCGGCGACCCATGCATAAATGTAGTAAACAACCTGGCAATGTGTGATGCTGCTTTCCTGGAGTCGAACTATGATGAAAATATGTTACACGAAGGCCCTTATCCCTATTTTCTTAAAAAAAGAATTGCCTCTTCAAACGGACACTTATCCAACATGCAATCATTCAGACTGCTCCGGGAAAATGCAGGAAATCATATGAAGTGCGTATTTCTAAGTCATCTGTCTGCCGAAAATAATACACCTCATCTGGCAATGGAAGCACACCAGCCTCTCACTTCAAAATTTGAAATAAAGCTGACATCAAGGTCAGGACCAGGGGAGGTATATATTTTATAATACTGAAAAAATTAACTTTGTATTTATCAAAAAAATAAATTGTTTCTGAAAAAATATAAAGACAATATTTCGGGACTCCAGATATTCCAGATGCTCAGGTATGGTACTCTGCTCCTGATAAGTATCGTCCTTGCAAAAAGTAAACTGCCTACTGAAGCAATTGGCGAATATGAATTTTTCATGTTCTTTTCGGCGCTTATATGCTCATTCTGGATAAATGGCCTTATCCAGTCATTCCTGCCGTTATATAATAATAACAAATCTTTTAAAATTACAGATGAGAGGTCACCTGCGATATTTAATACCTTTCTGCTGATCACCTTTTTTAGCCTGTTGTCAATAATATTAATTATTATTTTCAAAGGGCTTATCATAAAAACATTGGTAAAATCCTCAGATATCCCTTATTTTAAACTTATTCTACTATATATATTTTTTAGCAGTCCTGCTTTTTTAATAGAATATATTTATCTGTTAAAAAACCAACCTGGCCGGATGCTGAAATATGGATTTATTACATTTTGCCTGCAATTTATTTTTGTCTCTTTCCCTGTTATGCTTGGAGGGTCTGTTGAGTTATCACTTACAGGACTTGTAATAATTTCAGGGATAAGATATATCTGGATTCTTGCTTTAATAAAAAAGTATTCTTTGCCCCTCTTTTCACCTGCATTCATCAAAGAACACATTCATTTAGCCTACCCTCTGATATTAAGCACTTTACTGGGAGGATCAGCACACTATGTTGACGGATTATTAGTGCTGTCGAAATTTGACTCAGCCAAATTTGCGGTTTTCAGTTACGGTGCACGCGAATTTCCGCTGGTACTGCTTATGGCCAATGCCCTGAGTGCTGCTTTTATTCCCAAATTTTCTTCAGATAAAAATACCGGAAAAATATTAAGCTCATTAAAAAACAGATCGGCAATGCTTATGCATTTACTTTTCCCGGTAACAATAATATTTTTATTATTCAGCAAATGGTTGTATCCAAGAATATTCAACATGAATTTTGCAGAGAGTGCAGTTATCTTCAATATCTATCTGCTTCTTATCATCAGCAGGCTGGTTTTTCCCCATACCATACTGATAGGACTTAAAAAAATGAAAATTATTATGTATGCCTCCCTCGCAGAATTAATAGTCAATATATCTCTAAGTGTTATTTTCATAAACTTCTGGGGCATTGAGGGGGTTGCCTTTGCAACTCTAATTGCATACGCAACACAAAAAATCATCTGGATAGCATATAATAAATTTGTTCTTGGTATTGATCCCGGGAGATACATACCGGCAGGATTATTCATTATTTACTCATTTGTTTCTGTTGCTATGTTTTTATTAATATATTTAAATATCGGTTTTTAATGTTGATAACTAAAGAACGATTTCAAATTTACCGGAATGACAATTAAAAATTTACTGGAAATATTACAATGTCCCGGTTGCAACACCGGTGAACTGAGACTGTCATCTGAAAAAAATATCTTAACCTGCACAAGTTGCAATGCCATTTATCCTGTAACTGAAAATATCCCTTCCTTTATCGTACAAAAGGAGGATTCTTCACCTGTTGCCTCGGAAATCCATAAGCACCAGGGGACAGCGTTCGACTATATTGACCATTACCAGAAAGATGCAAAAGAGTATGACTATTTCGCGGTCCGGGATAACGAAACTGAGCATACCGACAGAAGGGTAAGGGAATACATTGCATCATACATCACTGCCGGCAACGGCCGTATCCTTGATACAGGTTGCGGAAAAGCCTGGGTTTCAGAACTTTTTTGTCCCAAAGGCTACACCGTAGTCTCAATGGATATCTCAGTGGAAAATACTTCACGCGCCCTCAAAAAATTTCCATTTCCAAATCATGCAGCGGTAGTTGGAGATGCTTATGCCCTTCCTTTTAAAGAAAATAGTTTTGACTATATCATTGCATCAGAAGTTATTGAGCACGTTGTAAATCCTGGTATTTTTATACAAAAATTGTTCAGGGTATTGAAACCGGGGGGAATTTTGCTGATAACAACCCCCTATAAAGAAAAACTGGCATGGTCACTTTGTATCCATTGCAACAGACCAACACCCTTCAATGCCCATCTTCATTCATTCGACGAACATAAATTACAATCCTTATACAGTGGAAAGGATTTAAAAAAATTTGAATACAGAACTTTTGGAAATAAAATTCTTATTCATCTGAGAATGCACCATATTTTAAAATATTTAAATTTCCGGATATGGAAAGCAATCGACAAGTTTGTGAACCTGGTTTATAATGCACCAATAAGGATTTTAATCAGATGGGAAAAAAGATTATAATTTTTCACTTATCTTTGTTTAAAACTGCACATATATGCGCATAAAAGGAGTAACCCGTAACACTCTGCTGATAACCGGCGGATTATTTCTGATTTTCCTGATCTGGTATTTCAGTGCCATAGTAACTTATATACTAATCTCAGTTGTTCTGGCTTTTCTGGGAAGGCCACTGGTAAAGTGGCTTTCACTTCTGCACTATAAAAAATTCTATCTCCCCAAAGGAGTTGCGGCATTAATCGCACTTATTGCAATCTGGGCTATTGTATTTATCTTCTTCCGCTTTATGATACCCTTGCTGGTAACAGAACTGGAAACTCTCTCACAAATAGATATTGATGCTGTCATTAACTCAATTGAGGAACCTCTTACAAGGCTCCTTAAACTTTCAGGTGATGACAGCCTGGTATTAGAGAATAAAACATTTATGGATGTCTTTTCGGAGAAATTAAGTTCAAAAATTGACCTTTCAGGATTATCAAATATTTTCGTATATGTGGCAGGTACGATAGGCGACCTTCTGATAGCAGCATTTTCGATCTCATTTATTACATTTTTCTTTCTCAAAGAGAAAAGCATGTTCAGAGAAGGGATACTCCTTATCGTCCCAACTGAATTTGAGGAAAAAGTTGCACATATACTCGATTCTATCTCCTACCTGCTAAGAAGATATTTTCTGGGTATAATACTGGAAGTTTTAATGGTTGGCCTTCTGGATACCATAGGATTATCAATTATAGGGATTGAATTCAATCATGCAGTACTAATAGGACTGTTCTGCGGATTGTTTAATGTGATTCCATATTTAGGGCCATGGATGGGAGCAATTGTCGGATTGCTCATAGGCGCAGCCCTCAACATAAATGCCAGTTTCATGGAACATACTCTTCCTCTTCTTGGCATGATGACTATTGTATTTTTGTCTGTCCAGATAATTGATAATGTACTTTTCCAGCCTCTTATTTACTCCAGCAGCGTTAAAGCGCACCCACTGGAGATCTTTCTGGTGATCATGGCAGCAGGCAGCATGGCAGGAGTATTGGGAATGTTCCTGGCAATACCGACATATACCATAATCAGAGTTGTAGCCAAAGAATTCTTTGACAATATGAAACTGGTCAGAAAACTTACTGAAAGTCTTAATAAACAGGAAGGTAACAAAAAAAAGTCAATAACAGAAGAGTAATACCAAATCCGGCAAAGAAAAAGCATGTAGCTGAATCATGGAAAAATGGCTGGTCAGACGGCACTGATAAATATGATCATGAAACGAGCATGATTGTAAAATCACAAAAGAGNNGAGTTCCATCTTATACCATATAAATAAACAATTTTAATAAGATGAAAAAGATTAATTTCGAAAAATAATAATAAGTCAAAAATAACTGCTAATGGACTTTTTCGAAGCAAAAAATATAACAAAGGTTTTTGCCACTACCAAAGCCCTTACTGATGTTAGTATTACTGTAAAAAAACAGAGCATCTTCGGACTCCTGGGCCCAAACGGGGCAGGCAAAACAACTCTTATCCGAATTATAAACCAGATAACTGCCCCCGATTCAGGTGAAATATTTCTGGAGGGAAGAAAAATGAAATCTTCCGATGTTTCCCTTATAGGATACCTTCCGGAGGAGCGAGGATTGTACCAGAAAATGAAAATAGGGGAACAGGCTGTTTATCTGGCTCAACTAAAAGGGCTTAGCAAACATGATGCTATTGCAGCCTTGAAAAAATGGTTTTTGAAATTTGAGATCATGGACTGGTGGAATAAAAAAATTGAAGAACTATCAAAAGGGATGCAGCAAAAAGTCCAGTTTATCACTACAGTAGCACATAATCCAAAGCTTTTGATTTTTGATGAACCTTTCAGCGGATTCGATCCTATAAATGCCACCCTCTTAAAAAAGGAAATACTTAACCTGCGGGATAAGGGGGCAACAATTATATTTTCTACCCATAATATGGCTTCGGTTGAAGAGTTATGCGACCATATTGCATTGATAAATAAGTCGGTAAAAATTGTTGACGGTCCAACAAATGAGATCCGTGAAAAATATAAGTCAAATCTCTTTGAAATTACATATAAGGGAGAACCTGGAAATTTATACAGCACTCTTGAGGAGCGTTATAAAATATTAAATCATATTGAAGAAAATACCATAAACAGGGTAACTGTTCAAAATCCTGAAAAAGATGCCGGCAATCAGTTGCTCAGGGAAATTATTCCGGTTGTGGATGTAATAGCCTTCAGGGAAATTATTCCGGGAATGAACGACGTATTTATTAAAGCTGTCCAGGAAGACAAACCATCAAATTAAAAACAATGAACAAGACGCTATTGATACTGAAACAAGAATATCTGAAAAGAGTAACCAGAAAATCCTTCATTATCTTAACATTGCTGGTACCCTTACTTTTTGCCGGGATGTTTGCATTAATGATATGGCTCACTGTAAAGACAGATAAACAGGAGCGTTTAATTGCTGTTTATGATGCATCAACCCTTTTCACCGGAGCTCTTGATGATAAAGATGGTTTTACAAAATTCCATTTTATGCCTTTGTCAGAATTTGAAAAGGCAAAGTCAAACCTCAAAGAGAGTGAGTTTTATGCACTCCTTTATATTCCGGATAATATTTATTCAACCGGCAATGCACAACTGATATCAGAAAAACAGATACCCATTGAATTGACCGAACAGATTGAGATGAAGCTCAGCAACCTGATCGAGAGCGATAAGCGAAAAATAATAATATCGGAAACCGGAATCCCGGATCTTGAGGACCGGCTTGCCTCCACCCGGACCCCTGTTAAGCTGCATACTCTTAAAGTTACTGAGACAGGAGAAACTACTAAAAGCTCGTCGGAAATAGCGTTCATTGCAAGTTACTCCATGGGGTTCCTGATATACTTTTTTGTATTTATGTATGGTTCAATGGTCATGCGCAGCGTGATGGAGGAGAAAAAATCGCGAATAGTGGAAGTTATAATATCCTCTGTAAAACCTATTCAGTTAATGGCCGGCAAAATTATCGGGACAGCCCTTGTAGGCCTTACGCAGGTAGCCATTTGGGTAGTCATAGGATCCGTTGCTATGGTACTGGTACCTGGACTTCTGATTTCTGAAAATGCCACAGGTATGGGACAAAGTATTATGGAGAATCAACAATATTTAAATAACCAGACCTCCCAGCTTGCCGATCAGGCAATCTTAACAGAAACACTTGAAATGATTGGGAATTTAAATATCGGACTTATCATTTTTTCATTTATATTTTATTTTCTCGCAGGTTATCTTTTGTATAGCTCCCTTCTGGGTGCAGTCGGTGCAGCAGTCGATAATGATGAAGATTCACAGCAACTTGTATTCCCTATAACCCTTCCCCTGATCCTTTCCATTATGCTCCTCTTCCCTATTGCCAGAAACCCTGAAGGCCCGGTTGCATTCTGGGGGTCAATAATTCCCTTTACCTCACCGGTTGCTATGCTGGCACGGATACCTTATGAAATACCGGTATGGGAACTTCTGCTTTCAATGTTTCTCCTGTTAATAACCACAGCCGGGGCAATATGGATTGCTGCAAAAATATACAAAACAGGATTATTGCTATATGGTAAAAAGATCACATTAAAAGAACTGATAAAATGGATCAGATATAATAATTTACAAAAGAATCCTTATTATTTATATAAATTTTAAATTTTAAAAATTATTCAGAATATATTGTTCATGCCCTATTATAAATTGCAAAAATTACTTATCTTGCCTAAAATAGAGCAGAATTATAAATAACCAGATTCAGGATATATTATGAATAACACCATAAATACTAAGATTTGTTGCTGTCTTATGACAGACAGGAGGGTGTTTTTCATATTTTAAATGAGAATAATATTTACATGAAAAAGCCTTCCTTAAATCGGAAGGTTTTTTTTTTAATTAATTTTAATCATATGAAGGCAAATAACATTTTAGAGACTATCGGGAACACACCCCATGTAAGGATCAACCGGCTCTATCCTGCCGGCTACGAAGTTTGGGTAAAAGTAGAAAAGACCAACCCGGGAGGGAGCATCAAAGACAGAATCGCCCAATCAATGGTAGAAGATGCAGAAAAAGCAGGAATATTAAAACCCGGTTCAGTGATAATAGAACCCACTTCGGGAAATACAGGCATCGGACTTGCACTGGTTGCTGCTGTAAAGGGTTACCGGCTAATTCTGACCATGCCCGAATCTATGACAATGGAAAGGCGCAGGGTATTGAATGCTTTGGGGGCAGAACTGGTGCTTACTCCTAAAGAACAGGGAATGAACGGCTCAATTGACAAAGCCAGGGAGCTGGCATCGGAGATCAGGAATTCGTGGATTCCCCTTCAATTTTCAAACCCGTCAAATATTGACGTTCACCGAAAAAAAACGGCAACAGAGATCTTGCATGATTTTCCCGACGGACTGGATTATCTGATCTCCGGAGTGGGCACAGGCGGCCATATAAGCGGTACAGCTGAAGTGCTCAAAAAAGAATTCCCCGGGCTTAAAGTTTTTGCTGTCGAACCGTCCGATAGTCCTGTAATCGGCGGTGGCCAGCCGGGGCCTCATAAAATCCAGGGAATAGGAGCAGGTTTCATACCCGACAACCTCAAAACAGAACTACTCGACGGAACCATAACTGTTTCGAAGGAGGAGGCATTTGAATATGCAAAAAAAGCTGCAAAGCTGGAAGGTTTATTTATAGGAATATCTTCAGGAGCCTCACTTGCAGCCGTAGCAAAAAAGATTAAAGAAATTCCAGAAGGGTCGCGAATAATGACTTTTGCATATGACCATGGCGAAAGATACCTCTCCATACCCGACCTATATTAATATAAAAAGCTGCCTGATAAATGGTATATCATCAGGCAGCCCAATTATTTAACAGCTGTATTTAGGCCTGCGCTGTCGGTCCGCCAAAACTTAAAGGCGGCATGGATGGATCAGATCCCGGCACAATATTTTTTACAGGGCCGTGAACAGCTTCATATTTTTTTATATTATCCTGAAGGGCTAATAACAAACGCTTTGCATGTTCAGGAGTCAGTATAACCCGTGATTTTACATTTGCTTTCGGAATACCCGGCATAATTCTTATAAAGTCAATGATAAATTCTGAAGCAGAATGGGTGATTACAGCAAGATTGGAGTAAATCCCCTGTGCAACCTCCTCACTTAGTTCAATATTCAGCTGTTGTTTTTTCTTTACGTCATCCATGATATTATTGCTTAAATACTCTTTTTCATTTCGATCATCCGGTCATACTCTTCCCTCGACCCGACTATAAGGTTTTTATATTCCTTCAATCCTGTACCTGCAGGGATGAGGTGTCCGCAAATAACATTCTCCTTCAGGCCGTCAAGGAAATCTGTTTTTCCGTTTATAGCTGCTTCATTAAGCACTTTGGTTGTCTCCTGGAAAGATGCTGCTGAAAGCCAGCTTCTCGTTTGAAGCGCTGCCCTTGTAATACCCTGTAAAATCTGGCTGGATGTTGCAGGGATGGCATCTCTGGACTCTATAAGTTTTTTATCTTTTCTTCTCAACTGTGAATTTTCATCCCTGAGCCTCCTTGAAGAGATTATCTGGCCGGCTTTTATTCCTTCAGCATCGCCAGGTTCAATAACAACCTTCTTATTCCAAATCCAGTCATTTTCTGAAATGAACTCATTCTTATCTACAACCTGCTTTTCGAGGAACCTGGTATCACCCGGATCTTCAATCTCAACCTTCCTCATCATCTGGCGAATTATAACCTCGAAGTGCTTATCATTAATCTTAACACCCTGCATCCGGTAAACATCCTGAACCTCATTCAGAATATACTCCTGAACAGCCGTAGGCCCTTTGATCGCCAATATATCCGAAGGAGTGGTTGCTCCGTCAGACAGAGGAGTACCTGCCCTGATATAGTCATTCTCCTGGACGAGTATCTGTTTTGAAAGGGGCACCAGATATTTCTTAACATTGTCAGTTTTCGAAGTGATTATAATTTCCCGGTTTCCTCTCTTAATTTTACCCAGGGAAACTTCACCGTCAATTTCAGAAACAACTGCAGGGTTCGAGGGGTTACGTGCTTCAAACAACTCTGTAACCCTTGGCAAACCACCGGTTATATCACCGGCCTTTCCTGCTGCCCTTGGTATCTTGACCAGTACAATGCCTGCATTCACCTTCTGTCCGTCGGAAACTGCAATATGGCCTCCAACAGGCAGGTTGTATGAACGTATTTGAACCCCATCCTTATCTAATATCTTTAAAGTGGGATTTTTTGTTTTGTCCCTGGTCTCTATAATTACTTTTTCACTATACCCGGTCTGTTCATCAGATTCCTCGCGGAAAGTGACTCCCTCAATAAGATGTTCAAATTCAATTTTACCGTCAAACTCACTAATTATAACTCCATTAAACGGGTCCCATTCGCATATCAACTTTCCTTTTCTAATATCATCACCGCTTTTGACGTATAACTTCGAACCATAAGGAAGTGGATGTGTTGATAAAGGTATTTGAGTATTCTTATCAATTATCTTTAATTCCGCAAGACGACTTACTACTACTTCGACAGACTTATCATCATCATTTTTCAATGCAACTGAACGTAACTCATCAATCTCTATAATACCGTCATACCGGGCTTCGATTGCCGACTGGGCTGATATATTTCCTGCAATACCACCAACGTGGAAAGTCCGCAGTGTCAGCTGTGTTCCCGGCTCACCAATAGACTGGGCGGCAATGACTCCCACAGCTTCTCCTTTTTGCACCATTTTACCTGTTGCCAGGTTTCTTCCATAACATTTGGTACAAACTCCTACCTGTGACTCACATGTGAGCACCGAGCGGATTTCAATGCTTTCAATAGGAGAATCTTCAATTGCGGCAGCAACACCTTCAGTGATCTCACCTCCGGATTTTACTAAAAGTTCACCATTAAGCGGATGGTAAATATCATGAACAGAGGTCCTGCCAATGATCCTTTCGTACAGTGAGGCAACAACCTCTTCATTATTTTTAATTGCAGTAGCAACAATTCCCCTTAATGTACCACAATCCTCTTCGGAAATTATAACATCCTGGGATACATCAACAAGACGACGGGTAAGATACCCGGCATCAGCTGTTTTCAGGGCAGTATCTGCCAAACCCTTACGGGCTCCGTGGGTTGAAATAAAATATTCCAGTACAGATAGCCCCTCTTTAAAATTAGCCAGGATAGGGTTTTCAATGATCTGCGAACCTGTTGATCCCGATTTTTGTGGTTTGGCCATCAACCCTCTCATCCCGCATAACTGCCTGATTTGTTCTTTTGACCCCCTGGCCCCTGAGTCAAGCATCATATAGATTGAATTAAAGCCCTGCTTATCAGTGCTCAGGGTTTTCATAACCGAATAGGTCAGCTTAGAGTTGGCATGTGTCCAGATATCAATAACCTGATTATATCTTTCATTGTTGGTAATAAAGCCCATATTATAGTTGCCGACAACCTCCTCGACCTCACTATAACCATCTTCAACAATAGTCTCCTTATCAACCGGAACTATAACATCATCAAGATTGAATGATAAGCCGCCCCTGTAAGCCATGTGATAACCAAGGTCTTTAATGGCATCCAGGAATGCCACAGTTTCTGCATTTCCGCATTTATTGAAAACGTCAGAGATAATTGACCTGAGCGATTTCTTGGTAAGTAACTGATTGATATATCCTACCTTACGGGGAACGTATTCATTGAAAAGGATCCTACCTACTGTTGTCTCGATTATATGTTTAAAAAATTCACCGTTCTCGTCGATATCCTCCACTTTTACTTTTATAATAGCATGAAGTCCGACAACCCTTTCTGAATAGGCAATAGTTACCTCTTCGGGAGAGTAGAATGTCATACCTTCACCTGCAGAACCTTCCCTTTGCTTAGTCATATAATACAATCCAAGTACCATATCCTGCGAAGGCACATGAAT
>LSQX01300944.1_pt1 | contig 21776 bp, 20 predicted proteins | sample 654561 | NCBI WGS metagenome assembly LSQX01 (sample SAMN04489861, study PRJNA283612) | anaerobic digester metagenome | isolation source: 4 biogas reactors fed with cattle manure at either 37C or 55C with and... | place: Denmark: Kongens Lyngby | collected 2014
AGCCGGGCAAGCTGCTCGTCCAGGAACCGGTCCATGTCCGATGGAGTCTCCACCATCCAGGACGGGAGCTTGGTTGCGAGAAAGACTTTCTCCCTGTATCCGTCCCCCAGGGCCCTTCCGACGAAAGGCTCGCTCTCTCCCCCGTGGTAGGGGTAGGCGGTGTCAATATAGTTCACTCCCCTGTCGATGGCTGTACGGATCATGGAAGCGGCGCGTTTTTCATCGATGTTTCCCTCCCCGTCGAGGGGGAGCCGCATGCATCCGAAGCCAAGAATGGAGAGTTCGTCTCCTGTTTGGGGCATGGTACGGTAGAGCATATGTGAAAACCTCCTTCTCTGAAATTCACTGTTTTTTCTGGGAGCTTTTCCTGCACACCAGTATACCGTACAATTATCGCACAGATTTTCACACTGCCGGAGGATTTCCATGGATCATATCACTGAAATGCAGGCAGCCGAAGAAACCGCAGGAACATTCGAGGCCTCGCTGCGACTGTGGGGAACCCTTTCATCCTGCAGGGCGGAAGAGAGGGAGGGAATGCTCCTCCTCTCCACGGGAACGGCAATACCGGACCAGAACTACGCCATGAAGACAGGGACGGGATGCGTGGACGCCATGGCCGCATCTGCCCGGGCCTTCTTCGCATCGGAGAGAATGCCCTTCACCTGGTGGGTTCCCCCCGGACCGGGAGCATCCGCAGAAAGCGCGGAGGCTGCCCTGGCCGGACTTCCTCTCCGGTGTTCCCCTCCCGCCATGTATGGTGCCTTCCCTCAGGCCCGGAAAGACCGTCTTTCATTTCCGGGCGCCGACACCATGATTTGCCGCACTCCCGGGGAAGCCGCTGAATGGGCCGCCTGTTCCCTGGAAGGATTCGGCTCGGGGCCGGAACACAGGGAACCCTTCGCCGCCTTTGCGTCCTCCATGACGGAAAAACCTGTCCGGGCCAGCTTCCGGCTGCTGGCTCTTTTCTTCCGGGGCAGGCCGGCGGCCACGGCCCTGCTGACCCTTCCGGGGAAGACCGCGGGACTCTTCTATTTTTCCGTGATGCCGGAATTTCGCTGCCTGGGTCTGGGAAAGGAGCTGCTCGACACAACGCTGGAGGAGGCCGGAAAGAGCGGCTGTACCGCCGTCGCCCTCCAGGCCTCCCCCATGGGATTGCCGCTGTACAGAAAAAACGGTTTCCGGGAGTGCGGGCGGTTCCTGGTCCACTCCTCCTCCCCTGACGCCTGCTAGAAGTTCAGCCGGTCAGCGAGTTCATCCAGTTCCGCGTCTGTGGCGGCGAGTGAGGGCAGGAACCGGACAGCCCCTCCCGCCACGTTGAGGAGCACGCCGTTTTCGAAGGCCCGGCGCTTCACTCCGGCGGCATCGTCCGTGACAACGCCGATCATGAGCCCTTTACCACGCACCTCCCCTGCCCAGGGAAGTTCCGAAAGGCGTGTGCCGAATCGCTCCCCCTTGCGGGACACTTCGGCGATAAATTCAGGAGTGAGATGGGAGAGGACCGCTTTCCCGGCCGCCAGTGAGACGGGGTTGGGTGCGAAGGTGGACCCGTGGTCGCCGGAACCGAAGGGAGACCACCCGAAGAAGACAGCCGCTCCGAGAGGCAGCCCGCCGCCGATCCCCTTGCCGATGGTAACGATGTCCGGCGCCAGCCCCCAGTGTTCATAGGAGAAGCTTTTCCCCGTCCGTCCGAGCCCGGCCTGGATCTCGTCGGCGATGACGAGGACCCCCTTGTCCCGCTGCAGAGCCTTCACCGCCTCGGCAAGCTCCCCGGGGACAGGGATCACGCCGCTGTTTCCCTGGACGCACTCCAGAAAAACCGCTGCCACATCGTATTCTTCGGCGAAGTCCGTCAGCATGCTTCCCCGGAGAGGAAGGAAGACGCACCCGGGAACGAGGGGTTCGAAGGGCTTCCTCATGGATGGCCCCCAGGTAACGGAGAGGGCGCCGAGGGTCCTTCCGTGGAAGTTTCCCTCAAAGGAGACGATGACGCCCTTCCTGTGCTTCTTCACCGCCTTGAGGGCCGCCTCGTTCGCCTCGGCGCCGGAGTTGGAGAAATAGACTTCCCCGGGGCGCCCCGTCATGGCGACGAGCTGTTCCGCCACAGTGGCGGCGTCGGGGTCGAGAAAATAGTTGGACAGGTGGGTAAACCGGGCAGCCTTTTCAGCCACCGCCCGGACCACGTCGGGATGGCTGTGGCCCAGGGGAAGGACGCCGATGCCGGAGAAGGCGTCCAGAAAGACGCCCCTGTCCGTATAGACCTTCATTCCCTCGGCACGCTCCACTGCAAGGCCCCAGGGAGAATAGACGGGAGACAGCATGGATGTCATTCCCCCAGCCCGAACTCTTCCACCAGGGCCCGGAGAGCCATGTCGCCGTCTTCCCTGGCCACAAGGGCGGAAATCTTAATCTCCGACGTGGTGGTTCCAAGCACGGCAATCCCCTTGCGGCTCAGGGCGGAGATGAACCGCGCGGCCACCCCCGGGGCCGACTTCATCCCCACTCCCACGGCGGAGACCTTCACCACGTTCCGGTCCTCGGACACGGTCCATCCCTCCCAGGGCGCAAGGACGTCCCGCACTGTCCTGAGCACCGCCTTTTCCGTGGCGTCCACCACTGTGAAGGTGAGGTGGGAATGCCCGTTCTCGTTCACCGTGGAGATCATGTCCACGTTCACTCCCTGCTCCGCCAGCCCCGTGAAGAGGGCGCTCAGGGCCTCCATCGACCGTGGAAGCCGGGAGATGTTCACCCGCATCTGGTTGCTGTCGGCGGTCACGCCCGAAACGACGGGCTGTTCGAGCCACTCGGGAAGGGAATTCACTACGCAGGTCCCCCTTTCATCGGAGAAGGTGGAGCCGCAGTAGAGGTCCACCGAGTATTTTTTCGCTATTTCCACGGCCCTGGAATGGAGCACCCTGGCTCCCAGGGATGACAGTTCCAGCATTTCGTCGTAGGTGATGTAGTCAAGCTTCCGGGCTCCGGGTACCCTGTTCGGGTCGCAGGTGAACACCCCCGGCACGTCGCTGTAGATCTCGCATGGACAGCCGCACTTGGCGGCGATGGCCACCGCTGACGTGTCCGAACCGCCCCGGCCCAGGGTGGTGACGTCCCCATCCGGGGTAATCCCCTGGAACCCTGTGACCACGAGGACGCTCCTCCGTTCGAGCTGCGATCTGAGCCTGGACAGGTTCAGGTCCATGATCCGGGCGTTGTTGAAGCTGCCCGTGGTGGTCAGGCCGAGCTGGAAGGCGTTGTAGGAGAGGGCCGGTATCCCCATGTCGCACAGAGCCATGGCGAGGAGGGCGGACGTGACCTGCTCCCCCGTGGAGAGGAGCATGTCCAGCTCCCTGGGTGAGGGCTCTGCCGACACCTGCTCCGCCAGCGCGATGAGGGAGTTTGTGGTCTTCCCCATGGCGGAGACCACCACCACGAGTTTGTCTCCCCGGTCCACCCTCTGCCGAATTCTTTCCGCCACGCCCCGGATCTTCTCCGCCGTGGCCACCGACGACCCGCCATACTTCTGTACGATCACGTCCGGTCCTCTCCTACTTCAGGTTTCGGAGATCCTGCACAATCTCCGTCTTGGATTCCGTCTTTTCGTCCACGTCCTTGACCACCCTGGCGGGGGAACCCGCCACCACGGTCCTGGGGGGGACGTCCTTCGTCACCATGGCGCCCGCGGCCACCACAGCTCCGGCACCGACCCTGACGCCTTCGAGGATGACGGCGTTGGCCCCCACGAGGACCCTGTCCTCTATCACCACGGGCGTAGCGCTCGGCGGTTCAATAACCCCGGCCACCACCGCTCCGGCGCCGATATGGCAGTCCGCACCGATCTGGGCCCGTCCGCCCACCACGGCGTTCATGTCGATCATGGTCCGTTCGCCGATCACGGCGCCGATATTGATCACTGCGCCCATCATCACCACGGCGCCCTTTCCGATCTCCACCATGTCCCGGATCACCGCGCCGGGTTCGATCCTGGCCTCGTATTTCGTCAGGTCCGCCAGGGGAACGGCGGAATTCCGGGCCCTGGTTTCCATGTGGACCGACCTGATCTTCGATGCGTTCTCCGACAGGATTTTCTCGACCTCCGCCCGATCCCCGGCCAGGATGCCGAAGTCCTTCCCGCCGACGAAGACTGCCCCGCCGGCGTCCATACCCTCGAGGTCCCCGGAGAGGTAGGCGACGCAGGGCGTTTTCTTTTTCGATTCCTTGATGAGCCTTATGATGTCTTCCGTCCGCATGTGAGGACCTCCTCGAAAGAATAGAATCCGGGCTTCGCCGCGGCGGCGAATTCCGCCGCCCGAAGGGCTCCCAGGGCGAATACGCTCCGGGAGATGGCCCTGTGGGTCAGGGTGAACACTTCTCCCTCGTTGGCGAAGGACACCGTGTGATCCCCCGGAACGCCGCCCATCCGGAGGGAATGGGTGGGACAGTCCCGCCCCAGGGCCTCCCGAAGGAAGATGGCCGTCCCGGAGGGGGCGTCCTTTTTCCTGTTATGGTGGGTCTCGCACATCTCAGCGTCCCAATCGGCGAAGAGGGGGCCGAATTCCCGGAGGATCATCCTGAACAGAGTCACCCCCGCGGCGAAGTTGAAGCTCTGGACCACAGCCGATGTTCTGGCGGCAAAGCGCACCTCGTCCATCTGTTCCGGGGTGATCCCGGTGGTGCCCAGCACCAGGGCGCAGGAAAAGCGGCGCACTGCGTCCAGGGTGGCGCCGAGGGCGGAGGGCAGGGAAAAGTCCACCATGACCTCAGGCGTGCCTTCGCAGGTCTCTCCGCCGATGTCAAGGGTGTAGCAGAGCTCATGGGAGGCGAAGGCCTTCCGGATCTCCGCCCCCATGCGCCCCGACGCCCCCACGAGGCCGTATCTCATAGGCTCACCCCGCACTCCTTCAATGACTCGTCGATGACGGCCATGCACTTTTCCGAGGCAGGAACGAGGGGAAGCCGGAGTTCGTTCCTGCAGAGCCCGAGACGGTTCACCGCATACTTCACAGGAATGGGGTTCGACTCGATGAACAGGTTCTTCATGAGGGGGAACATCCTGTGATGGAGCTCACGGGCCTTCTCCACCTCCCCGGCGAGGGCCAGGCGGATCATGTCCGACGTCTCCCGGGGCATGACGTTGGACAGCACGGAGATGACTCCGTCTCCGCCCGAGTTCACAAGATGGAAAGCCTGGTCATCGTTTCCGGACAGGATGGCGAAATCGGGACGGTCCTTCTTGATGAGCCGAACCAGGGTATCGATCTGGGCCACGTCTCCGGAGGCCTCCTTGATTCCCGCCACGTTGAGCAGCCTGCTCAGCCGGTGGACTGTCTCGGGGAGGATGTTCGTCCCCGTGCGGCCCGGCACGTTGTAGACGATGAGGGGGATCTTTATCGCCGCCGCGACTGCCTTGAAATGCTGGTACAGACCTTCCTGGGTGGGCTTGTTGTAATACGGGGTCACCACGAGCACGCCGTCGGCCCCCAGGGCCTCGGCCTGCTGGGACAGGGCGGCCGCTGCCGCCGTGGAGTTGCTTCCCGTTCCGATGACCACCGGCACTCTCCCCGCCGCCGTCTTCACGGCGAAGGTGATGATCTCCGCCCGCTCACCGGCGGAAACGGTGGGGCTTTCTCCCGTGGTCCCCAGGACCACAAGGAACTCGACGCCGCCTTCGATCTGCCAGTTCAGGAAACGCCCGAAACTCTCGAAATCCACGCCACCCTCTTTAAACGGGGTCACCACTGCAGTACCTGTTCCTCCAAACATCTCCGCACCTCCTGTTGTTGTCGGGATAGAAAAAACGGCCCGTCCCCGAAGGGACGAGCCGTAACTCGCGGTACCACCCTAATTGGACATGGAAGAAATTCATGTCCCTCTCGGGCCCGATGACGGGAGCCCACGCCGGGAATGTACTCCGGGAAACACCTTTTTATGGTGTCCCTTTCCATTCCGGCTCACCGGCCTTTTCGTCCATTTCCCCCGGCGGGGACGCCTCTCAGCCGCTGAACGCCCCTCTCTGTCGCCGGACCACCGGAAAAGAACCTACCGGATCATCGCCTTTTCAGATATATTTGGAGATTTTATTCAAAGATCGCTTTTTTGTCAATAGGAAAAAACATCGCATGTGCGAAGGAACATNNCATCTCCGGAAATTTCCGGAGATGAGAATCCGCGGCCGGGGTTTTGCATTCATTCAGTGCGCTCCCTGGGAGCGCGCTTCAGGTTCTTCCTGAGATACTGGCTGTAGAGCACTGCCGCGGGGTTGTGGCCAAGCACCCTGTCCTTTACCACGAGAGTTGTGACGGGGGCCTTTGAATGGCGGTAAAAAATGCTGTCGTGCCCCACGCACAGCCCGAGAACGATGCTGAATTGAGACCCCGCCTCGTCGAGCAGCCGGGCCTGTTCCGCGGGGTTGCACGAGACAGCCCCCACCCAGGGGCGCCGCGCCGCGCCGATCTCGTCCTTTGTCATGGAACAGACCTTGCAGCAGGCGGAATGGACTTCGAATTCCTTCGAAAGGATCTCCCCGAGAACGGCCGCCTCGTCAGAAAAACCGATGCAGAAGGCTATGCCGAGCGTTGTGTACTCCATCCTCCTGGCAAATTCCATGATTTCCTCAAGCCGGTTGAGCGTGCAGTAATACAGCGCTTCCACGTCGGATGCCGTCTTCAGGAGGCGCAGATCCTCACCGTCATACAGTTCCGTTCCCTTGCCGGGACTGCAGGGCTCTCCCCTGGCGCATCCCTTCGCCTCGCAGAGGTGACATTTCATGTCAGTTTTCTCCCCTGGGGGCCGTGACAGCCCTCATGATCATATCGGCCGCCGCACCCCGGGTGACGAAGGAATCCGGCATAAAGACTCCGCCCCTGGCTGCCCCGTCGAGAATTCCCATGTCGGCGAGGAAATTGAGGGGGCCGAAAAGCCGCGACTCCTGAGAAATGTCGGAAAAACTGGACGGCCGGTCCCGGGGGATATTTCTGTAGCCCAGGGCCCGCGCAAGGGAGGAGCAGAACTCTCCCCTCGAAACAAAGGACGTGGTGCCCCCTCCGGGATAGAGGAGAGGACCGGCAGCCCGTCCTCCGGAAAAAGCCTTTCGGAAGATCTCCTCGGCCTCCACTCCTATGAGGGGCGTATTCACGCCGAATGTCCCCTTGTCGAGCCCGTAGAGACGGGCGATCACCAGCTTGTTGTTGTAGAGGTCATCTATCTTTGCGGAAGGAGCCGAGGGAAGCTCCTCCGGGGCAATCCACCCCTGGAGGTTCGACATCTGGACTGCGGGCCAGAAAGGATGTCCCCGCGGAACATCTGCGTAGTCGCACAGGGAGAGAGCACTGCCGGCCTCGAGGAGCAGCCTCTGAACCGCCCGGGGATCCAGCGCCCGGGGAGGAATAGCAGTCAGGACGGAAAGGGCGGCAATGGTCCCCGCCGCCTGCCCGGTAAGCATGGAAATGGGCTGCAGCCTGAAGGCCCCGCTCACGAGCCGGGACATGGAGATATTCTTCTCGGCGGCAAGGAAGCCGTCCACATTTCTGGAGACAAGGCTGCCGAAGGGCACCTGGAAGGGCCCCCTCGGCATGTCAGTTTTAATGGAGGAGGCAGTTTCACCGAATTCGGCTTCCAGGTCCACATCCTCGTCACCGGCGTGAAGGTCGAGAATGTAGCCGCCGATGGCCATGGCGTCGGGCACTTCCCTGCCCTGCCGGCCGTCGCGGTAACTCTCCGAGTTCAGCCGCACGTCCCGGGACGTGGGGGTCTCAAGACCGACGATCCTCCGGCTTTCCCTCATATAGGGAATGGGGGGGAATCGGCGAAGGATTTCGCTGTACTCATCGGGGACGATTCCCCTGGCTGTGTCCAGCGGCGCGGAGGAAAAATATTCGTCGTCCGCCACTGACCATGGCTCCCCGAGCTCGTTCTGGACATAATAGAGAAAGGAGAGGGTTTTCAGCAGGGCCGCTGCGTCCACTTTCCTGCGGAATTCAGGGTCCTCCAGGTAGGCGACGGGAAGGCCGCCGCGCCCCTCCCACTTCTCGGCCCCGGGGTAGTCGTTGGCCCAGTTGATCCCCGTCTTGGTAATGGCGGACCATCCCTCGGGGGTCGAGGCGTCGTAGTTCTCCGGGTTGGACGAGTCGGGCAGCCCCCTGTAGCCGTTGTGGGTGGCAAAATCCACGGGCATGCGGAGGGGATAGCTCCTGAAGGAGTTGCCGTTCTTTGCTACGGTCTTCCGGAATCCGGGGAGAAAACGCTCATATCCCGGGGGGGGAGTCTGCATCCGGAGTTCCGGGGGAATGCCTCCGGGGTATTTTTTCATTATGGCAAGCCATGTTATATCCTGAATTCGGCTTTTCTCTGAAATTATGGGGCTCAGGGAATTTCCCGCCCTGTAGAGGGCACCCGCGAGAGGAATCACGTCCCCGCACTCGGTGGCGTCAATGAGAACAGAACAGTCTATGGCCGCCCTCCGCCCGTCCAGGTCCGCCGTGACCCCGCGGATTGCCGGCCCTTCCCTGCGGACGGCAGTAACCCTTGACCGGTAGAAAATTTCCAGGCTTCCCTTCTTTCCTCCGGAGGAAGCCGCTTTCGCCGACTCCTTCGCCATCCGGACGAGAATATCCCTGCCCACCGATGGTTCGAAAGCCAGGGTGTTCCCGTCCCAGTAGCAGGTAGAGGCGGATTTTCCCTTCATGAAATAGTGGAACAGGACATTCTCGTAAAATTCGCCGTACAGCCCGGACCTGTTCCCGCTGAGGTCGTCCATGGTGGAGACCCCTGCCGCCGTCATCTGACCGCCGAGCCAGTCCGTCTCCTCGAGAAGGATCACTCTCACGCCGAGCCTCGCGGCGGCCATGGCGGCGCTGATCCCACCGGCTCCTCCTCCGGCGACCACCACGTCGCAGGATATGCGTTCCGCCTCAGAGGCCAGTGCCTGCGGCGACGGAAGAAGCACCGCCAGGAAAAGAAGCAGGAGTATCACTTTTTTCACCGTTGAAGGAGTAAAAACAAGGGGCAGGAACAGGCGCAGGGAAGTCTTTTTCATGGCGAACGCTCCTTCTTGCAGATTTGTTATAGTCAGAACAGATTATTGCATAATCCCTATTCCTGTTCAATCCCGGTCCTCTGGCCTGTACAATACGAGGGAAGACTTGAAAAGGGAGGAATATCCATGCAGTACACCGTCAGGTTTTTCGGCGTCCTCGCCATGAATCTCGGGATCGCCTCCGGAGAGGCCGTCATCCTTGAATTGCCGGAGAACCCCGCTTACGGCGACGTCCTCGACGGTATCCGGGGCAAATTCGCCGACAGCCTCCCGGCGGCCATGTGGGATGAAGAGGCGAGGTGCCTTCACCGGGGCATCCTGGCCTTCGGCTCCGACGGGAAGTTCCTGGCCCGGAACAGGGACCTCCCTCTCCCGGTGGGAGGGGAGGTCCGGTTCCATCTTCCCCTGTCAGGAGGCTAGATCTCCCTGGAGGTGATTTTTCCCCCCATCATGGTGAGCACAGACTTCGCGGAAGGGATCTCCTCCCGGGGGACCGAAAAGATGTCCCTGTCGAGCACCACAAGGTCCGCGAGCTTCCCGGCCTGAAGGGTTCCCTTTTTGTGCTCCTCGAAGGAGGCATAGGCCCCTCCCCTGGTGTACAGGTCCACAGCCTCCTCCACGGTGAGCTTCTGGGCGGGGTTCCATCCCCCCTCGGGCTCGCCGTCCCGCTCTTTCCGCGTGACGGCAGTATAGATTCCCCAGAGGGGATCGAAGGTCTCCACCGGGCAGTCCGAGCCCCCGGAGAGGAAGATCCCGAGGTCAAGGAGGGTCTTCCAGGCGTATCCCCTCCGGGCCCGGTCCTCCCCGATCCTCCGGAAGGCCATGAGCCGGTCCGAGGGGACAAAGGGAGGCTGGATGGCGGCCCCCACGCCGAGGCGGGCCATCCTGTGGTACTGCTCCATATCCCCCATCTGGCAGTGGACGATATAGTGTCGGGCCTTCCTCAGGTTTCGCTCCCTGGCGTTTTCCAGGGCGTTGAGACACATGTCCAGGGCTCCGTCGCCGATGGCGTGGAGGGCCACCTGCATCCCCGCGCTGTGGGCGGTCCAGACGAGGTCGTTCAGCTCCTCCGCACTATAGATGGGCACACCGTACACTCCCGGCATGTCGGAATATTCTTCCCGCAGGAAAGCCGTTCTTCCCCCCATGGACCCGTCGGTCAGGATTTTGAGGGGCCCGATGTGGAAGGCGGGGCTGCCGTCTCCGGTCCTCCACCCCGAAGCCAGGAAGGCGTCCAGGGCTTCCCTGTTCCTGAGGAGGAGCTGTTCGGTAATCCTGACGGGCATCTTCCCCTCTGCGTCCAGGCCGAGGTAGAGGTCCAGAATGGTCCGGTAGTCCCCCCCCACCGACCCCAGGTCATCCGAATGGACGGAGGTCAGCCCCGCCGCGGCGGCCGCCGCGCCGGCCCGGGCCACGAGCCGCCGGAGCTTCTCCCTGCCGGGCAGGTTTTTTTGGGAATGGGCCCATTCAACGGCGGCCTCCCGGATCACCCCTGTGGGGCGCCCCGTGTCGTCCAGGTCCACCACTCCCCCGGGGAAGCGGCTGTCGCCGGTAATCCCCAGGAACTCAAGGGCTCTTGAATTGAGCACCGCCACGTGGCCGCACACCCTGGACAGGATCACGGGGTGTGCGGGGACGAGGTCGTCAAGGTCGTCCCGGGTGAAGATCCGGGGGTCCCCGAAGTGCTCGTGGTTCCACCCCCGGCCGGAAACCCATTCGCCGGAGGCTGGCTTTTCCCTGTCCAGGAAGGACTTCAGCCTGTCCCGGACCTCGTGGACGGAGCGGCACCCCGTCAGGTCCGCCTGCTCCAGGGAAAGGGCATAGGCGAGGAAGTGCATGTGGCCGTCGATAAAACCGGGGAGCATGAGCCGCCCGCCCAGGTCAATCCGCTCGGCCCCTTCCGCCCTTTCAAGGACATTCCTGCTCCGCCCCACCGCCGCGATGGTCTGCCCGTCCACAAGAAGGGCCTCGGCTCTGCCTGCCGGAGTATATAGAGCTCCGTTGAAAAAAACGGTTCTGTTCACTTCTTTTCCTCCTCATCTTTCTTTGCTGCAATAAGGAGAAGCCTTTCCAGACCCTCCAGCTCGTCGGGGAAGAAAACCTCCTCCGCCGGAAGGGAGCACCTCTCCAGGAGCCCCTCCCTGAAAAGGGCTTCCGCCTCGGCCCGTTCCGCCGGACGGGCCTCCCCGCCGTTCTCGTCGTAAAGAAAAAGCAGCCTCTTCCCGGAGGGCCCCGGACCTTCCACCAGGTACAGGCAGCTTCCGTCGTCGTCTTCCCTCATGCCTGCGATGCGCATGCCGATCCCTCCCGGGCAGTGTCGTGGAATCCATTATACCGTCAGAGGACCCTTCGGCTATAATTGGACAAGAAACTTCCCGAAAGGAGCAGGATCCCATGGAAAAAATGCCCCGGTCAAGGGGATGCTTCGTCTGCGGCTCCCCGGAAGAAAACAGGCGGAGTCTCGGCGTGGAGATATACTGGAATGACGGGGAAAACAGGACGGAGATAACCATCCGTCCGGATTCCACCTGGTGCGGCTACGAGGGGGTAGTCCACGGGGGCATCATCGCTTCGGTGTTCGACGACGCCATGGCGTGGGCGGTGAGAAAGACCATCGACTCGTGGGCGGTGACGGGAGAGATGTCCGTCCGGTACCTCCGCCCCGTGCAGGAAGGTAAGGAATACGTGGTGGAAGGAAGGGTAGACAGGCTTTCGGGACGGAGAATCACCACGGCGGCCCGGATGGCCGACGACAGCGGGAAAACGGTGGCCGAAGCGACCGCCCTGTTCATCAGGATGCCCGGGGGCGGAAGCTGACGTCCTCTCCGCAGGGACACCGCGGGGTACAACCGGCAGCGCCCCCGGAAACAGGGAGCTGAATATGCCCAAGGAGGCTGACGAAGACCCATGAATCTCGTATCGTTCATCGACCCTGAACTCGCCGAGGCGATTGAGGGGGAAAAGGCACGGCAGAACCTCACCATCGAGCTCATCGCGTCGGAAAACTTCGTCCCGGAGGTGATCCTGGAAGCCCAGGGATCCGTTCTCACCAACAAGTACGCCGAAGGCTACCCCGGAAAGCGGTACCACGGCGGCTGCCGGTTCATCGACGTGGTGGAAAGCCTCGCCATCGAGCGGGCCAAGTCCCTCTTCGGAGCGGAGCATGCCAACGTCCAGCCCCATTCGGGGGTGAACGCGAACCTCGCCGTGTTCATGGCCATGCTCGACCCCGGGGATGTCATCCTCGGCATGGACCTCCGGCACGGGGGACACCTCTCCCACGGGACGGCGGTGAACATCTCCGGAAAGTTTTTCCGGGCCTTCAGCTACGGCGTGGACAGGGAGTCGGGCAGGATCGACTACGACGAGGCCGAGCGGCTCGCCCTGGAACACCGCCCGAAGATGATTATCGCCGGAGGGAGCGCCTACCCCAGGATCATCGACTTCGCCAGGTTCGCTGAGATCGCCGGAAAGGTGGGAGCCTATTTCCTGGTGGACATGGCCCACATCGCCGGGCTCGTGGCGGCGGGAGTCCATCCCAGCCCCGTCCCCCACGCCCATTTTGTCACCTTCACCACCACGAAAACAATGCGTGGCGCCCGGGGAGGCAACATCCTCTGCAGGAAGGAATTCGCCTCCAGAATCGACAAGGCCATCTTCCCCGGCATCCAGGGAGGTCCCATCCCCCAGATCATGGCGGGGAAGGCCCTGACCTTCAGGCTCGCCATGACGGAGGACTTCCGGAACTACGGCCGGCGGACCGTGGAGAACGCCGCCAGGTTCGCCTCGGTCCTGACGTCCCGGGGCTTCAGCCTCGTTTCGGGGGGCACGGACAACCACCTGATGCTCGTGGACCTGCGGAGCAAGGGGCTCACGGGCAGGGAAGCGGAAGATCTTCTCCATGCCGCCGGAATCACGGTGAACATGAACCTCATCCCCTTCGACCCTGAAAAGCCCACAGTCACAAGCGGCATCCGCATCGGTCTCGCCGGCGTCACCAGCCGGGGCTTCACCGCCGCCGACGCCGGGGAAACGGCCCGCATGACCGCCGACCTGCTGGAAAAGAAAGCCGCCGAAGGAGCTTCCTACAGGGAAAGGGTCCTCCGCCTCTGCCTGGACCACCCGGTCTACATGACCCGTGAAGAGCTGGCGGCATCGCCGTTCCTGACGCGGGACCTGCTGTAAGCAGACACACACCGGCATATCAGCCGGCGAACTTTTCGGAATAGTTCAATTACCGATGTTCCGGTATTTTTAAGGGAATTCGTGATGATTTTTTTACTGTAGATGTTAAAATAGTTTAGTGGAAGCCGGACGCCTCTGGCTGTCTTTTTTTCATTTCAGAAGGAGGTTTTTTCATGAGAAGCGAGGAAGTCTACGCGAAATCCCTGGATCTGCACAGGGCGAAAAAAGGCAAGGTGGCCATCGAAAGCAAGATGCCCGTGAACTCCATGGCTGACCTGGCGCTTGCCTACACTCCCGGAGTTGCCGAGCCCTGCAGGGAGATCGGACGGAACAGGGATTCCATCTACGAAGTGACATCCAAGGCCAACATGGTGGCCGTCATCACCGACGGAACGGCAGTTCTCGGCCTGGGCGACATCGGCCCCGACGCGTCCCTTCCCGTCATGGAGGGCAAGTCCATTCTTTTCAAGCGCTTCGCGGACATCGACGCCTTCCCCATCTGCATCAACTCCAAGGATCCGGACGAGATCGTCCGCACCGCCTCCCTCATTCTCTCCTCCTTCGGCGGCGTGAACCTCGAGGATATCGCCGCTCCCCGGTGCTTTGAAATAGAAAAGAAACTCCAGGAAATCGCCGACATCCCCATTTTCCACGACGACCAGCACGGAACCGCCGTCATCGTCCTCTCCGGGCTGCTGAACGCACTGAAAGTGGTGGGCAAGAAGCTGGAGAACGTGAAGATCGTCATGAGCGGCGCGGGGGCAGCCGGCACCGCCATATGCAAATTCATAATGTCGGCAGGGGCCAGGAACGTCATCATGTGTGACCGGGGCGGCGCAATATACAAGGGCCGCAAGGATCACATGAACTGGTCAAAGGAGGAACTCGCGGAACTCACGAACCCCAACGGAGAAAAAGGCTCCGCGGCCGATGTGATGAAGGGCGCCGACGTGTTCCTCGGTCTCTCCGGCCCCGGCATCATCGACCAGGAGATGGTGAAGACCATGGCCCCGAAGTCCATCATTTTCGCCATGGCCAACCCCACGCCGGAGATCTACCCCGACGAGGCCATCGCCGCTGGTGCGGCCGTGGTCGCCACCGGCAGGAGCGACTTCCCCAACCAGCTCAACAACTGCCTCGGTTTCCCGGGCATCTTCCGGGGAGCCCTGGACGTGCGGGCCTCGGTCATCAACGAGGAGATGAAGCTTGCCGCCGCCTACGCCCTCGCCGGGCTCGTCCCCGAGAACGAACTCCGGGCCGACAGGATCATCACCGAGGTTATGGACGACCGGGTCGTCCCGGCCATTGCGTCAGCAGTCGCCGAAGCCGCCCGGAAGACCGGTGTGGCCAGGATTTGAACAGGGCCTTAATGGCATAATTCACTTCATAAAGGAGGAAGCATAGAAATGAAAAGATTCTCAGTCATTTGTCTCGCCGTATTTTTGGTTGTTGCGGGAACGGCCGCCTTCGCTGCGGAATTCACCCTCAAGCTGGGACACATCGCAGATCCCCAGAACCCCTACGCCCAGGGAGCGGTGAAATTTACCGAACTGGTGAAAGAGAAGACCGGAGGCGCCGTAGAAATCCAGATCTTCCCCAGCAGCCAGCTCGGAAACCAGCGCGACCTCATCGAGGGTCTCACCTTCGGAACGGTGGACATGACACTCACCAGCACCGCAGTGCTCGGCAACTTCCTTACCGAGGCGGCCGTTTTTGACCTTCCCTTCATTTTCCGCGACATTCCCCACGCCTACAAGGCTCTCGACTCCGTAGGCATGGAGATCTGCAAGCCCCTCGAAAAGCGCGGGATCAAGGTTCTCGCCATGTTTGAAAACGGCGTCCGCCACATGACCAACAACAGGAATCCCATCCGGAAGCCCGAGGATGTGAAGGGCCTGAAGATCCGTGTCATGGAGCAGCCCATCTACATCGAAATGATGAAGATCCTCGGCGCCAGCCCCACCCCCATGGCCTTCGGCGAGCTCTTCACCGCCATGCAGCAGGGCGTGGTTGACGGCCAGGAGAACCCGGCGGCCCATATCTACACCTCCCGGTTCTTCGAAGTGCAGAAGTACATCTCCCTCACCGCCCACACCTATTCCGCGGAGCCGCTGCTCGTTGCCATGGGCGTGTGGAGCAAGCTTCCCGAGAACCACCAGAAGGCCATCCAGGAAGCTGCCAACGAAGCCCGTGACTGGCAGCGCGACCTGTGCCGGGGGCTCGAGAACCAGTACTGGGACAAAATCCGCGAGAGCGGAAAGAGCGAGATCAACGACGACGTGGACAAGGCGGCCTTTATGGAAGCCACGAAGCCCGTGTGGGCCATGTTCGAGGAAAAACTCGGCAAGCACAACATCGAAGCCATCGTCAACGTGAAATAATGCACTCCCGGGGGAGCGGCGACTCTGCCGCTCCCCACTTTTTTTCTCCATCCGAACGGAGGCATCTGAATGAAGAAACTCCTCACCCTTATGGAAAAAACCTTTGCCTTCCTCTCCATGGCTGGCATCAGCCTTATGCTGATCATCATTTTTCTCCAGGTAATCTCCCGATATTTCTTTGGCTACACGGCGAGCTATTCCGAGGAACTCTCCCGGTACCTCTTCGTCTGGGTCACCTTCCTTTCCCTTCCGGTGGTTTCCCGGCAGGGAGGACACATGGCGGTAGGTCTGCTCACCGAGCGGTTCACCGGAGAAAGGCTCCGCAGGCTGAAAATTGCCGGGTGTATCTGCAGCCTGGCGTTCCTGGCCATAATGGTCTGGCAGGGAATCCGCATGGTACAGCTCGCAGTCTGGCAGACGTCGCCGGCCATGGAAATCCCCATGTCCTACATGTACATTTCAATCCCCCTGGGATGCGGAGGCATGATCCTCCTTGTCCTTGAAGAACTTTTCGATCTCGTCCTGAGGAGGGAAGCAGCATGACTGACATCACTCTCTGGCTCCTTCTCTTCTTCTTCCTCACGATACTGCTGACCGGGGCGCCCATCGGGGCCGCTCTCGGGCTTTCCTCGGCCATCGTGGTCTACGCCACCATGAACGTTCCCCTTGTCGTGGTAGCCCAGCGCATGTTCACCTCCATCGACTCCTTTTCCTTCATGGCGGTGCCCTTCTTTATGCTCGCCGGGTCTTTCATGTCCTCGGGAGGGGTCACCAGGCGACTGGTTGACTTTGCCAACGCTCTCGTGGGAGCCCTTGCAGGCGGACTTGCCCTCGTCGTCGCGGTGGCCGGCATGTTCTTCGCCGCCCTTTCAGGATCTTCAGCAGCGACCACGGCGGCCATCGGCGTGGCCATGATCGACGAGATGGAAAAGCGGGGCTATCCCAAGTCCTTTGCCGCCGCTGTCGTGGCTACGGGAGGTACGGTCGGCATCGTCATACCCCCAAGCGTCACCATGGTGGTCTACGGCGTCATCGCCGGAACGTCCATCGGAGATCTCTTCATGGGAGGCTTTGCCCCCGGCATCCTCATGGGAGGGGCCACCTGCCTTGTGAGCTGGTTCATCGCCAGGAAAAAGGGATACAAAGGTGAAGGGAAGGCGAGCTTCGCCCGGATCGCAAAGACCTTCAGAGACTGCATCTGGGCACTCCTCATGCCCGTGATCATTCTGGGAGGCATCTACGGAGGCATCTTCACTCCTACGGAAGCCTCGGCAGTTGCGGCCGTCTACGGTGCATTCATCGGCCTGTTCGTTTACCGGGACCTCAAGTGGAAGGATATTCCCAAGGTGCTCCTGGGAGCTGCAACCAGCACCACCATGATCATGTACGTGGTGGGCGCCGCCAACCTTTTCGGCTGGATCCTCACCAACGCCCAGGTTCCCCACAAAATTGCGGCCGGCTTCATTGCCCTGACCGACAGCCCCTTCATTTTCCTCATGCTGGTGAACGTGCTACTCCTCTTCATCGGAACACTGCTCAACGCCTCGGCGGCAGTGGTCATCCTGACGCCCATCCTGCTCCCGGTGGTTCTGCAGCTCGGCATCGACCCCGTCTTCTTCGGCGTGCTCATGGTAGTGAACCTCGCCATCGGCTGCATCACGCCCCCGGTAGGGCTGGACCTCTTCGTGGTGTCGAGCATCACGAAAATATCCATCGACAAGATCATGAGGGACGTGATGCCCTACCTGCTTGCATTGATCGCGGTACTGGTTATCCTCACCTGGTTCCCGGACATCATCCTCTTCCTTCCCCGGCTGCTCAGGGGAGCGTAGCATACCCGTCCCGCCCGGCCTGGCCGGGCGGGACTTCTTTCCGGAGGAACGAAATGAACGACATCATTCAAAAACTTGCCCGAGCCCTTCTGCAGTCCTCTTCAACGGTTGTGTTCACCGGTGCGGGGATGAGCACCGAGTCCGGACTCCCCGACTTCCGCTCGGCCGGAGGCCTGTGGAAGCAGTACCGGCCGGAGGAGCTCGCCTCCACGGACGCCCTGAACAGGAACTTTGAAAATTTTGTTTCATTTTACAGGGAGAGGATAGAAACCCTGGGCGAAGTGAAGCCCAACAAAGGGCATCTCCTCCTCGCCGAATGGGAAGCGAAGAATCTCGTCACCGCAGTGGTAACCCAGAACGTGGACGGGCTTCACCAGGCGGCGGGATCAAAAGCGGTCTGGGAGCTTCACGGCACTCTCCGGAAGGTCCGCTGCCAGTCATGCGGAACAGAATACCCTGCCGGGCGGTATTCCTCGGAATCGACCTGCGAAAAATGCAGGGGAAAACTCAGGCCTGCAGTGGTGCTTTTCGGTGAGATGCTCCCTGAAAAAGCACTCTCGGCTTCCATGGACATCGCTGCCTCGTGCTCCCTCTTCCTCGTCCTCGGATCGTCCCTTTCTGTCTCACCGGCCAACATGCTCCCCGAGAGGGCAAAACGCAGCGGGGCGAAGCTTTTCATCGTCAACAACACCCCCACCCATCTCGATTCGGCTGCTGACGGCGTCATCAGGGACGCCATCGGCAACGTTCTCTCAGCCGCCGACGAAATTCTCAGGGAACAATAGCCCCTTTCAGATTCTCTTTCCATAAGGGCAGACACCAGCTAAAAAACGCTGCATTTTTTTCAAAAGGAAGTGGAACGATTGTCCGATAAAGTTTTTCCCGTGGAAGAAGCGACCGTGCGGCAGATCCACGAGGCCATGAAGCGCGGCGAGACATCCTGCAGGGCCATCACGGAAGAGTATATCCGCCGCATCAGCGCCTACGACAGGAAAGGCCCTTCGCTGAACGCAGTCATCCTGGTCAGCCCGAACGCAGTGAAGGAGGCGGAGGGGCACGACCGTACCATCAAGGAAAGGGGGCCTGTCGGCCCCCTTCACGGCATTCCCGTGCTGCTCAAGGACAACGTCGAGACGGGAGATATGGTCACCACCAGCGGCTCCCTCTCGCTGAAGGACTACATGCCCGACGGCGACGCCTTCCTGACGAAACGCCTCAAGGCCGCGGGGGCGATAATCCTCGCGAAGGCGAACATGCACGAGTTCGCCGTCTGGGGGGAGAGTGTCAGCTCCATCCTCGGGCAGGTGCTCAACCCGTACGACCTCACCCGGACGCCCGGAGGGTCGAGCGGCGGCACCGGCGCCGGCATGGCGGCCAATTTCGCCGCCGTGGGCATCGGCACCGACACCATCAATTCGATCCGGTCCCCGTCCTCGGCCTGCAGCTGCGTGGGCATCCGGCCCACCATCGGCCTGGTGAGCCGAAACGGCATCTTCCCCTACTCCCTGGACCAGGACACGGCGGGCCCCATCTGCCGCACCGTGGAGGACGCCGTCCGGGTCCTTGACGCCATCGCCGGGTACGACCCGGCCGACCCGGAGACGGCGTGGTCGGTCGGCAACATTCCCGCCACCTACACGAAGTACCTGTGCAAAGACGGCCTGAAGGGAATGCGAATAGGCGTCCTCCGGAGCCTCTTCGGCGACAAACCGGAGCATGAAGACGTCAACGAGGCGATGTGGCGGAGTCGGGAGGCAATGAAGGAGGCCAAAGCCGTCCTTGTCGACGTCAAGGAGCCTATCGACACGAACTGCCTTGTTTCGAAAGTGAGCGTCCATCTTCATACCCTCAAGGACGACCTGGAGAGCTACCTGAAAAAACTCGGGGCAAAGTCGAAATACCATACGCTGGATGCCCTTCTCGCATCGGGCGAGATCCACCCCGGCATCGTCGAGAACATGAAGACGGCGGCCGGGTTGAGCAGGGACAGCGACGAATACCGTGTGCGCACCCTCAAACGCCTCGCGCTCCGGACCCAGATCATGAAACTGATGGCCGACCTCGGGCTCGACGCCCTCGTCTACCCGCACCAGAAGTGCCTTGCCGTCCCTGTGGGCGAATCCCAGGTGGAGCGAAACGGCGTTCTTGGATCGGCTACGGGCTTCCCGGCCATCACCCTCCCCGCCGGTTTCTCCCGGCCGTCGGCAAACGCGCCGATAGGAGTTCCCATCGGCCTTGAGATATTGGGACGTCCCTGGAGCGAGGGAACACTTATCTCGATTGCCTTCGCTTTTGAACAGATCACCGGTTTTCGGAAACCGCCCTTCAGCACTCCACCGCTTTCCTGAGGTACAATAGGGGACGGACCGGGGGGAGACCTTGAGGTCTCCTCCCTTTCACTTTTTTGGGCGGTCACAGCCGGAGACGGCTCCCCGCCTGCAGGGAGGGAATCGGATGAAAACCTATGCCATAGGGCTCGTGCCGGGCCCCGTGTCGGTGCCGGAGGAGTTCCTGAGAGCCTATCTCGAAAATTACGGCAGCGCCGACCTCGAGGAGGAGTTCTTTTTCCTCTATGAAGAGGCTGAAGGCCTGCTGCAGCAGCTTCTGAAGACACGAAATCCGGTGACCATCCAGAGCGGCGAGGCCATGTCCGTCCTCTGGGGCGCTCTGAAAAGCTGTCTTCTGCCGGGAGACAAACTGCTGGCCGTCTCCAACGGCGTCTTCGGCCGGGGATTCGGCGAGATGGGGCAGGCCCTCGGCATGGAAACCCGGATCGTGGAGGCACCAGGGGGCGACTTTCCCGATCCGGACGTCATCAGGAGGGAAGCCGTGGCCTTCCGGCCCCGGATGATCACTGCCGTCCACTGCGAAACGCCCGGCGGCCTATTGAACCCCGTCGCCCCCCTGGGCGGGATCGCTGACGAAGCGGGAGCCCTTCTCTGCGTGGACTACGTGGCCAGCGCCGGCGGTGCTGATGTACGCACCGACGGGTGGGGCATAGACATCGGCCTTCTGGGAAGCCAGAAAGTCCTCTCCCTTCTCCCCGACCTCTCCATGGCGGCGGTGAGCCCGAAAGCCTGGAAGGCCATGGAGCGGGTGAACTACCAGGGATACGACGCCCTCCTCCCCTGGAGGGACGGGGTGAGGAACCGGTATCTTCCCTATACCTTCAACTGGCATGCCCTGAGCGCCCTCAGGCTTTCACTGCTCCGGCTGCTCGGGGAGGGCCTGGAAGCCTCCTTCAGCCGCCATGAACGGACAGCCCGGTACTGCAGGGAGAGGCTGGCGGCCATGGACGTGTCCCTCTACCCGAAGCGGGAGGAACTCTGCTCCCCCACGGTTACCGCCGCCCTCGTGCCGGACGGATGGACCTGGAAGAAGCTGGACTGCGCCCTCAGGGAACGGGGCATGGCCGTGGGAGGCAGCTACGGCCCCCTGGCGGAAAAAGTGTTCCGCATAGGGCACATGGGATCCCAGGCTGACATGGAGCTGGTGAAAAACGGTATGGACATCCTGGAGGACGTCCTCGGCGGAAGGTAAAAAAATCGAGCGTTCTGCTCGGCAAGAAAGGAGTACGGCCATGAAAATCCTGCGGAAAAGCATCCTTGCGTTCCTGGCGGTCCTGGTTCTCGCTGCGGCGGCCTTCGCCTCCGGCGGCAGGGTCACCCTGCTGTCGCTGAACGACATCCACGGCCACATCTACCCCGAGGACGGCGAAGGCGGCCTCGCCAAGGCCGCCACTGTGATCGAACGGGTCCGGGAAGAAAACCCCGGGAACACCTTCCTTTTCGAAATCGGCGACGTGAACGAAGGTCCCCTGTTCTTCTACTTCCACGGCCACGCCGAAATGAGGGGGCTTTCCCTGCTCGGCACCGACGGGGGAACTCTCGGCAACCACGAGTTCGACCTCGGCGAAGACGTGCTGTTCGAAACGGTGTCCCGGGCACGGTTTCCCGTGGTGGTCTCCAACCTGAGGTACAGGGACGGCCGTCCGGCCCCCTTCCCCACCCATGGCATCAAAAAGACCGCCGACGGTCTGACCCTGGGCTTTTTCGGCCTCGTCACCCCCGAACTGGGAGCCATGACCTCGGGAAGGGGCAATTTCCGCGCCGGCCAGGATCTTCCCTCCGAGGCGGAGCGGATGGTGAACCTCCTCCGCGGGGAGGGGTGCGACGCCGTGGTGCTTCTCAGCCACTGCGGCCTCGACGTGGACCGGATGATCGCCCGGTCCGTGGCGGGGATTTCCGCCATCCTGGGGGGCCACAGCCACACCCTCATGGAGCGGGAAGAATTCGTGGAGGGCCCCGGCGGATGGGTGACCGTCATAGGCCAGGCGGGATCCTACGC
>LSQX01029831.1_pt1 | contig 21771 bp, 11 predicted proteins | sample 654561 | NCBI WGS metagenome assembly LSQX01 (sample SAMN04489861, study PRJNA283612) | anaerobic digester metagenome | isolation source: 4 biogas reactors fed with cattle manure at either 37C or 55C with and... | place: Denmark: Kongens Lyngby | collected 2014
GACTGCAATTAAATTTCTTGTTGAACCTAGATAGGAAAATAAAGATGTATGAAGCTGTTCTTCTATAGAACAGCTTTTTTATTTGACCTTTTGGAGTGTAATGAAAGAGGCAAAATTTCGTACCCTCAATGGGTACTCAATTTTATTGTGTATCATAACTATTTTAGCATAGAAATTAGTGTTATTGCTAGTCCTATTTATATGGTGTTAGGTGACAATTGGGTGTATTGATAAAAAATATAATTATGTTAAAATAGTTATTGTTAATTTTAAATTGTGAGAAAGATAAGAAAGATTATGATAGATTAGTCACAAAAATGATTATAAATTGAAAAAATTAGTTTTTGTAATATTGTATTTTTGTGATATTGTATTAAGGGATGGATGAAATTGAAGTGCAATGTAAAATTTTTATTGCATTCATTACATTCATTAATAGATAAAATAATTCTGATTTTTATCTCAAGAGGTGTTATATTTGCATCTGAAAAAGCTTGAAATACAAGGGTTTAAATCCTTTGCGGACAAAATATGTGTTGAATTTAATTCGGGTATTACAGCTGTAGTCGGTCCTAATGGTTGCGGAAAGAGTAACATATCTGATTCAATAAGATGGGTTTTAGGAGAACAAAGTGCCAAAACTTTAAGAGGAGGCAAAATGGAAGATGTCATTTTTGCTGGTACTGAGTATAGAAAGCCTTTAGGCTTTGCAGAAGTTGCACTTACCATTGATAACTCCGACAATACTCTTCCAATTGAATTCAGTGAAGTTACAATAACGAGACGTGTATATCGCTCAGGCGAGAGCGAATATATGATAAATAAAACACAGTGCCGTCTTAAAGATATTTATGAACTTCTTTTGGATACGGGTATCGGTAAAGACGGGTATTCGATAATTGGACAGGGAAGGGTAGATGAAATTTTAAGCACCAAATCGGAAGAGAGAAGGCATATATTTGAAGAGGCTTCAGGTATTATGAAGTATAAGGTAAGGAAAATTGAAGCGGAAAAGAAGCTTGAACTTACCCGACAGAATCTTCTTCGTATAAACGATATAATTATGGAACTTGAAAATCAGTTGGAACCACTTAAGGAGCAGTCTGAAACTGCGAAAAGGTACTTGGGTTTAAGAGATATATTAAAGGAATTGGAGATAAATGTCTATATAGAAAATATATCAAAGTTTAAGGAAAAGATGAAGGAGTTTGAAGAAAGCTATGTTTTGATAAAGGATAATATTGATAATGAGAATAAAAAGCTTGAGGATATAACAACTCTCAATCAGAATAATATTAACCTTTTAAAGGATCTCGAAAATAGACTTGAGAGTTCACGGAAGAAGTTTTATGCCATAGAAGGAAATCTGGAAAAATGCAGTTCTGAGATAAAATTAAACGATGAAAAAAAGAAAAACCTGACGATGAACATAACTCGCCTTGATGAAGAAATAAATGAAGTAAACAAGAAGGTGGAAGAGATATCAAAAGAAGAAGAAGCAAAGAGTGTTAAGTTGAAATACTTGAACGAAACATATGATTCTTACATGCTAAAGCTTCAGGAGTATGAAAAGAAGCTGGCGGATATTTTGTCTACATTAGGTGAGCATGAACGATATATTGAGAATTTGAAGTCAAGCATAATGGATAAGCTTGATATTCAGTCGGATAAGAAAACCCAGATTAACAATGTTAAAAATCATATTGAGGTATTGAATAAAAGGCAGACAAGCATTGACGGAGAAATAACAGAGCTTGTTCTTGAAAAAGACCGGGAAAGTATAAGAAGTGAAGATATTAAAGAGAGCCTTTCAAAAACCAGTGAGATTATAAATAAGTCAAAAGAAAAACTTGAAGACTTAAGTGAAGAAAGGGTCGATATTAATAAAAAGCTTGAGGAGGAAAAGAAGAGGCAAAGTGTTGTAAAGTCGGAAATACAGTTTAAGATTTCAAGGCACAGAATGTTGAAAGACATGGAAAACAACCTCGAAGGCTATAATAAAAGTGTTAAGTTAGTCCTTAAAGCATGCCGGGAGAATCCATCATTCGGAAAAGGGATTCATGGTGCGCTGGCACAGCTTATAAAGGTTGATAAAAAGTATGAGGTCGCTATTGAGATGACCCTTGGCGGAGTACTTCAGAACATAGTTACAACAAATGAAGACGACGCAAAAAGAGCAATAGAGTTTTTGAAAAGCAACCGGCTGGGAAGGGCAACATTTCTTCCTATTACAGCCGTAAAGGGGAAATACTTGGAGAATAATATAATTAACGAAGCTAAAAGGCAGGAGGGATTTATAGGTGTTGCATCCGACCTGATTAGCTTCAGTCCAGAGTATCGGGGAATAGTATTGAGTTTCCTTGGGAGAGTTGTAGTTACGGAGAATCTTGATACTGGCATAAGAATGGCCAAAAGGTTTGGATACAGTTTCAGGATAGTAACCCTTGAAGGTGATATATTAAGTACTACAGGTTCTATGTCGGGGGGAAGTAGGGAGCAAAAAGAATCTGGAATACTTAGTAGAAACAGGGAGGTATTGGAACTTGAAGAAGCTGTGGTAAGGCTTAAAGAGGATGAGGAAAAGCTTACAAAAGTTGTCACCGAGCTTTCTGAGGAACTTGAAGAGATTATTGAGAATGTTTCATATGAAGAAAGGCAGCTTAAGGATAATGAACTGGTAAAAGTCAGGGACGAAAGCCATCTTGCACAGATAGAAGATCTAATCAGGAGAACCCAGGCTAAGGTTGAAATGCTGAGGCAGGAAAAGGAGCAGCTTATCAGGCAGGGTAGGGATATTGAGATTGAGCTGTCAAAGTATATAAAGGAATTGGAGCAGATTGAAAATGATATTTCTGAAACAAAAAAAGTAATTTCAGAGTATCAGGAAAAACATAAAGAAGGACAATCCACTCGTGATGCACTCCATACCGATATAACCGACTACAAAATCTCGGTTAATTCAATATTAGAGAGTATTGAAGGAGTTAAGGAAGCTTTTGAAAGGATGATAAATGAAAAAAGCGGACTTGAGAAGAGCCTTGAGCGGAAAACTTCAGAAAAGACAAAGAACATTGAGGAGTCCAAGTCGATTGATGAGAAGAATCAAGGCTTGATAAAACTGATAAAGGGGTATGAGGAAGAAAAAACGGGTAAAACTTTTGAAATAGATAGGATTTCTGAAGAAAGAAAAGTAGTTGAAGAGGAGTCTTCAGGGTTTATAAGCCAAATTACTGAAATAAATAAGAATATTCTGCTTCTTCAGGAGGAGTACAGCAGACTTGAGGTTAGAAAAGCCAAAATTGAGTCTGAAATAGAATCCATACAAAACAGAATGTGGGATGAATACGAGTTAACTTACAACAATGCTTTAGAGCTTAAGAAGGATATTGGCAGTGTGACTCAGGCTCAAAAGAGAATTAATGAAATAAGAAATGATATAAAGGATTTGGGCATGGTTAATGTTGCAGCTATTGAGGAATATATTAAAACAAAAGAACGTTATGAATTTATGTCGGTACAGAGAAATGATATGGAGCAGGCTCAGGAAAAGTTGCACAGGATAATACAGGAAATGGTGTCCATTATGAAAAGGCAGTTCATAGAGCAGTTCAAGCTTATAAATGATAACTTCAATATGGTGTTTAAAGAGCTTTTTGAAGGTGGACGGGCAGAGCTTATCCTGGTTGACAAGGAGAATGTTCTGGACAGCGGCATTGAAATAGAGGTACAGCCTCCCGGGAAAAAGCTTCAGAACCTTATGCTGTTATCGGGAGGAGAAAGAGCATTTACGGCAATTGCACTGTTGTTTGCGATTTTAAGGCTGAATCCGACGCCGTTTTGTGTGCTAGATGAGATTGAAGCAGCTCTCGACGACGCCAATGTATATAAATTTGCACAATATTTGAAGAAATACTCTCATGTTACCCAGTTTGCTGTTATTACTCACAGAAAAGGTACTATGGAGGCATGTGATACACTTTATGGTGTAACGATGCAGGAGCATGGGGTATCAAAGGTTGTTTCGCTGAAATTGGGTGAAAAGGTAAGTTAACGGATGAGAGAAATTCAGGTTTTTTATTAGGACCATTTTCTGAAAGGAAATCCGGCAAAAAGTGAGGGACTCGATATCCCGAAGCTTTTTATGTATAATGGTTTTACGTTTTACAAGTGGAACTTTTATAGATAGAACTTTTATATATAAAATTTTATAAAGTACTGAAATGGAGGGTAACAAATGGGTTTTTTTGACAGACTTAAGGAAGGACTTAAGAAGACCAAGAACAATATAACAGAAAGAATAGACCAAGTATTGGTGTCGTTTGGCAAGATTGACGAAGAATTATTTGAGGAACTGGAGGAAATTCTTATTACATCGGATGTTGGTATTGATACAAGTATGAAGATTATAGAGAATTTAAAGAAGAAGGTAAAGGAAAACAAAGCAACTGATCCTATGAAGGTTAAAGAGCTTTTAAAGGAAGAACTGGCTGAAATATTAAGCAGCGGGAATCCTGAGTTGAATATACAAACAACTCCTAGTGTAATTGTGGTAGTTGGAGTAAACGGTGTGGGGAAAACTACATCCATAGGAAAAATAGCACACCTTTTAAAGTCCGGAGGAAAAAAAGTTATGCTTGCAGCAGGTGACACATTCAGGGCAGCTGCTATTGACCAGCTTGAAATATGGGCTGACAGGGTAGGTATTGATATTGTAAAGCATAATGAGGGAGCAGATCCCGCAGCTGTAATATACGATGCTGTGCAATCTGTTAAAGCAAGAAAAGCTGATGTCCTTATATGCGATACTGCGGGAAGGCTTCATACCAAAAAGAACTTAATGGAGGAATTAAAAAAGGTTTTCAGGGTATTGGACAGGGAATTGCCGGAAGCATCCAGGGAAATACTACTGGTTCTTGATGCTACGACCGGTCAGAATGCAATATCGCAGGCAAAAACATTTGGCGAGGTTGCGGATGTTACAGGGATTGTACTTACCAAACTTGACGGGACTGCAAAAGGAGGAATAATCATTGCTGTAGCGTCCGAATTAAACATTCCTGTAAAGCTTATAGGAGTTGGTGAAAGTATAGATGACCTACAGAGATTTGATGCAAAAGAATTTTCTGAAGCATTGTTTTCATAAGGAAGTTGAGCAAGTTGGGGACGGTTCTTGACTTGCTTTTTTTAAAAAGTCTAGTCAAGAAAAGTCCACAACTGAATTAACTCATTGGTTTATTTGTTGAAAGCTGGTCAATAAGCTTAGTAGCTTTATTCAGATCAAGTAATGCATTCCTGTATTTCACTGCGGATCTAATTTTGTTTGCAAGAATTGACCTGTTTATATTATCAAGAGGTTTAATTATATAATCAAAAATGTCAAATTTAAAAGCTTTCTCAATATACTCAGTATCTTGGAGGTTTGATGTTACGATTACAGGTATCATCTTATAATAATGAGTCTTTGAAAATTCTTTCAAAAACTCATATCCATCCATAACAGGCATTACCATATCAAGCAAAACGAGGTCTATATTCCTGCTTTCAACAAGTTCTAAAGCTTCCTGTCCATTTAATGCCGAAATCAGGTTATATCTTTCGTTATGCAGATAATTCCTGATTATTGCATTATCAAGTACATTATCATCAGTTACTAAAATTGTATTTATCATAATATCATTCCCCTTTTATGAAGACTTTAATAACTATATTTATAATTGTTCTATTCAAATAATTGAAAAACCTTTAGAAAAAAATGTAAGGGGATTTATTACGTTCATATAAACTTTTATAATTACAGTTCAAATATAGGGTGAAAAAATGTATAATAAGGTTTTGAGATGATATTTAATATGCTTTTTAGTATGTGTTAATTATTTTATAAACCCGGGGGTGAGACTGAAGTTATGAACTATGAGGAAAAGGAACTGGTCGAAATGGCAAGAGCGGGTGACGTTAAAGCTTTTGAACTGCTTATTGAAGGATGTGAAAAAAAAGTATTCAATATTGCTTATAGAATGATAGCAAATTATGAAGATGCAAGCGAATTAGCACAGGAAGTTTTTATAAAAGCATTTAAGTCAATCGGCAAATTCAAAGGGGATTCTTTGTTTTCCACATGGATTTATAAAATTACCACCAATGTCTGTCTCGATGAAATCCGAAAAAGAAAAAACAGAAAAGTTATTTCGCTCGACGAAAATATTGTTTATGAAGGCAATGAAATTAAACGTCAGTTAAAAGACGAAGAACCGGGACCTGAAATAAAGGCTGAAAGCAATGAGATAAAAAAAGCCGTGAAAGAATCAATAAATGAGCTACCAGAAGATTATAAAACTGTGATTATCCTCAGAGATATTCAAGGATTCAGTTATGAAGAAATCGCGCGAATAATAAGCTGTCCGGAAGGTACGGTCAAATCTAGAATAAACAGGGCAAGACAAGCCCTTAAAAAAATACTTGAACACAAAAGGGAACTTTTAAGTGAAGAGTACGTCAAATAATATTGAAAGGAGGGATGAAAATGATAAACTGCAAAGAAATAAATGAGCTCATTTCTTTATATATGGATAATGAGCTTGATGAATTAACCAGAAAAGCCTTTGAAGAACATGTAAACTTGTGCAAGGACTGTAAAGATAATCTGGATGAATTATTAAGCATGAAAGAATTGCTTGGCAGTATCGAAGAAGTAGAACTTCCTGAAGGATTTAAGGCTACCCTCCATGAAAAGCTTATGGAAGAAAAACAAAAGAAGGAAAATAAGAGTAAGTTTTTACTCATAAACAGCAAGTATATAAAGATAATATCGTCTGCTGCTGCATGTATATTGTTGGTATTTGCAGTAAGGGGATTATGGATGCAAAATGAACGTTATACAGAAAACTCTTTTTTGCAGGATCAGCGGAGCGGAGAGAATAAAGAATTATCAATAGCTATGGATAATGCAGAATCAAATAAAGCAGTATCAAATAATACTTTGGCTTATGAAGATAGCGTTGAGATGAAAAGATCTGGAAATGCAGAAGTAGAAAGCAGTTCTGTCATAGAGTCAGTGCAAGACTTTGAGGAAAGTATGCAAAACACACGATCGTCGGGATCAGGTGCCAATCCGCAAAACGACTTTGGTTCAGAAGCTTCTGCAAAAGGAAATGAACGTATTTTCACAATGCAGGAAGCAGATGAAACAGATGAAACAGATAATTGTAAATATGATTATGGTACGGCTGATACCTTTGTGGCGAAATTTAACATGGATTATAATACATCTATAATGATTACATCGCAAAGTGCACGGGATGATTTGTTGCAGCTTAAGACTATTGCTAAGGAAAACGAGGTTGAACTGACAGAATTGACAGAAATGAATACTGCTGTAACTCAATTTGCTGATTCTGGTACTGAAGTTGTAAAATTTAGTTTCAGTGCGAAAAATGAAATATATGATAAATTTGTTAACCAACTAAAAGATAAGTACAAGGATAAAATTTCTCTAACTGATAACTATGAAGAGAAGCAGAAGCAGTTGGAAAATGAGATAAATAGGGTTGAAGAGGAAAAAACAGAAACTCAGGGGTTGTACAATTTAAAAGATGAATTAAGAAATATAATTGAAATCAGAAACAATACACCCGCACCTGATAGTTATAAAACAGGCGAAATACTCATTATGCATTAATAGATATTTTATTTTGATAAAGAAGGAGATAGCAAAAAATTGTCGAATGAATAATTTATGTTGTAATTTTCAGAAGTCTGCAAGCTTATGTTTTAGCCAAAAGAATTATTTGGGAAATATCTTTAATAATTTGACATGACAGATACCAGGAGGTAATAACAATGGGTGACTTCAAGATTTCTGATGCTATTTCTAAACAGACAGGTAATAATGAAATTGCAGGCAATGAGTTGGCTCAAATAATACAAAGGGGGTCTACAATTAGCGTAAAGCATCAATCAATATTTGAGCATGTATTGACTGTAATTCAGAAAACAGACGGAAATAAAGTGTTTTTTATGCTACCGGAGATGTTTTTGAAAAATAACGTTATGAAAGGTGACCATGTTGAGTGCCACATTATGCAAGGGTATAACGAATATGTATTGTTTGGTATTATCAGCGGATTTAATTTGAATTACCCCCAAATGGTTGAAATTACAGCGGAGAGAATTAAGAAATATAGAAACAACAGAAAAACAAAAAGATATCTTGTAAATTTTCCTGCTTCAATATATTGCAATGAGTGGCAGGAAGAGTTTTATGCTATAATAAAAAACATCAGCATGACAGGGGTTAGTGCAGTCTTTAAGGAAGAAATTGATACACAGGAATCTGTTAATCTTGTTGTCAATGTAAATGTAGAGAATGAAAGAAATATTAAATTCAAAGCAAAAATTATCCGTATAATAGAAAGAGAGTTTTATAATGAATACGGATTGGAGATAATTGATATAGACATGGAAAATAAGGATTTGATTGAGAGATTGATTTTCAGGCTTGAGCAAGATGAAACAGAGTTTGTTTCAGAAGCATTAAAAAAATTTTAAAATATTGTATAAAAAAGGCTTCGGGACATTGAGTCCCTTGCTTTTTGCCGGATTTTCTTTCAGGAAATGGTCCTAAACAAAATTGAGTATCCTCGTTGGACACTCAATTATATTTGCAGTTTATAATATATTCTTGCGTTTTCTTAAAAGCAACCTGTTATTAATTTTTATTTTTTTGCTAATATCCCAAAGTCGGGGAAGTTCATCAGGAATATCTATATCGCCTTTTGTTTCAATATTTAAAATAAAATCTACAATTTCTTTGGCAGTATCAGGATTCAGGTATTCTCTTTGAGATTTCTTAATACTATTTAATTTTTGTGCGTTATTTAGAAGCAAATCGTCAACCATATATTTTAAGCTTCTTAAATCCTTGCAGACAACACCGAGATTATGTTTCATAAGATATCCAGGATTACCTTCTTCTTGTCCCGGCAGATTTCCGGTAATAATAAGAGGAACATTGCAAGCGACTGCTTCCATCATAACATTAGGACTTCCTCTTGTGATGGCTATATCAGAAGAGAGCATAAGATCCTGAATGTTTTCTGTAAAGCCGAAAACTTCGACTCTGCCACTGTACATTTCATTTAAGCTGTTTTCCAGTCTTCTTTTTAAAATTTTATTGCGGCCGGCAACGATTTTTACCCGGCAGTTAAAGTTTCTTAAAAGTATTTTAGCAACCCTGCGCATATTGCCGGAACCTTCTCCGCCACTCATTATAAGACATTCAAATGGCTGATGGATGTCATGTTTTTTGTATATTGAAGGGTTATCCAGATGTTGCAAAAACTTTTGTCTGACAGGAAAGCCCTTAACTATAAGTTTTGATTCTGCAACGCCGAATTCAAGGCATTTATATTTTGATTCTTTTGTCGGACATATGATGTAATCAACCCTTGGATCAGCCCATAGTGGAGTTATACTTACCAGATCGGCAATAAGTGTTACAAGAGGTATGTTAATATTATAGTCTTCTATGATATTGAGCAGGGAACCGTTAAAATTCGGATGTACCGACAGAATCAAATCCGGTTTTATACTTTTTAAAAGTTTAAGAAAATTATCACGAAGAGTTATTTCCACAAAGTCATTAATAATTGAAGGCTTTCTCAGTGATATTTCCCATATCATTTTCCAGAGCTCCTTGGCATTTCTGGTAACCGAACCGTATAACTTGCCGACCCTGAACCCCATATTGCCTGTCAATGTAAATCCGTCAACAACATGAACATTAACATTAGGATGAACAGAGAACTTTTCAAGCAATGAATCGGTAATGCTTTTATGACCGTGACCTGTATAGTTTGAAGAAACAATCAGTATATTGTTAATCATATTACCTCCGTAAAGATATTTAATATATAGTTTTTATTCTTCCAAAGTATATTATATTACTTAATATATACAAGTTAAAGTTAAGAATACTTATATTTTTTTGATTTATTGCACTATTAGTCCAAATGTAGTCAACCACACGCTGTTTTTTGAAAAAATAAACAAAATATTGGAATCCAAAAGTATTTATAAACTTAATGAAACCGTCATATATTTATGGAGAAGAGGGTTGCCTAAAAAAATAGTATTGGATGTGATACAAGTGGTTAAAAATATACGGGTTGGGAAAATATTTGTTGTGTTTATATGCGTTTTAGCTATATTTACATCTCATGCATTGGCATATGCAGATGATTTTCATGAATATGAACCGATTAATGAAGCATTTACAAAAGAGGTTGTAGAAGCAAGCGCTACTCCACCTGTGATTGAGGCAGGGGCGGCTATAGTTATTGATGCAAAGAGCGGAAGGGTACTTTATGCAAAAAATGCAGACTCAAGAAGACCCATGGCGAGCACCACAAAGATAATGACTGCTATTGTAGCTATTGAAAAAGGCGGGCTGGAAGATAAGGTTAAAGTGAGTAAAAGAGCGGCAAGTGTACGTGGATCGGTTATACATCTTAGAGCAGGCGAAGAATTGACATTAAGAGAACTTTTGTACGGGCTTATGTTAAATTCAGGCAATGATGCGGCTATAGCTATAGCTGAACATATAGGGGGAACGGTTGAGAACTTTGCACAGATAATGACAAACAAGGCTAAAGAAATAGGATTAAAAGATACCGCTTTTAAAACACCTCATGGTCTTGACGCAACCGGACACTATACTACCGCAAGGGAACTGGCTCTTCTCACCAGGTATGCACTTGATAATCCTGTATTCTCAAAGATTGTGAGCACACAAAGTATGGCAATATCAAATAGGACTCTTAACAATACAAATGAAATGTTAAGGTTATACAATGGAGCAGACGGCGTAAAGACTGGATATACCGGAAAGGCCGGAAGATGTCTTGTGACTACGGCTAAAAGGGGCGATTTCAGGATAATTTCGGTAGTTTTGAATTGCTCCAGCAGGACAATAAGAGCAAAGAGTAGCAAAACTATACTTGACTATGGTTTTGATAACTACAAGCTCTATACCTTGCTCCAAAAAGACCAACAAATAACAAAAATAGAAGTAAAGAAAGGAATAAAGAAATTTACGAATGTGACTGCTGTCAGTGGTGTGGAAATACCACTGACTTTAGAAGAAAAGAATAAGTTGAAGGAAGAAATAAGTACATATGCCATATTGAACGCACCTGTACATGAAGGAATTGAAGTTGGAACCATAGTTTTTTCAATTGATGATAAGATAATTGCCCAATCAGATTTGAAGACATGCGAAAGCATATCACGCAAAAACTTTTGGTATTACTGGCATGAAATAACCGATATCTGGTATAGAATTATGTTACACCCTGACGTCAATGCTTTTACCCTTGTGGGGAGTAACCGATTGTTCCATTACTTTTGCATTGGCATCTTTCATGCCTTGTAAAAGTGATGACACGCTCAATGCATCCTGATTCATTGATTTTTGCAGAACAGAAATGTTAAGAGCTTGCTTTAAGCTTGACAGAGAAGCTGCAGATATACTGCTAAAGTTCATAAATATCACCTTCCCTTATAATATTATAGCACATTTAGGGGGTGTACTAAATAGTGCTATAGTCTTATACAGTTTTAAACCGTCTTGAAATAAACCATTTATTTTTGTTATAATGACTTGACAGTTCATATGGACAACTCAAAGGAAAAACTCAAAAAGCATACTAGGCAATGGTGAAAGGAAAACAAATGAAAACCTTAATAATAGCACTAAACTCAAAATATATACACTCTTCTCTGGCAGCTTGGTATCTTAAGGCTGGTTGCGGTGATTCATGTGGCGTTGTAAAAGTAGCGGAATATTCGATAAACGATAATCCTGACGCTGTGCTTAGGAGCATATATGAAGAAAAATGCGATGTTGCGGCTTTTTCGTGTTATATATGGAATATGGAAATGGTTCTTAAGACTGCGGAAAACTTAAAAAAGGTTTCACCCGGCACGATGGTGGTTTTAGGCGGACCTGAGGTTTCATACAGTGCCTATGATATCCTTAAATCTTATCTCTTTATAGATTTTATCGTATCCGGCGAGGGCGAAATACCTTTCAGGCTTTTGTTAAGTTCATTGATTGACAGCTCTTATGATTTTAAAGATATTGAAGGGGTGAGCTTCAGAAAAGAAGGAAAGATATTTGAAAGCAAAAGTTTTTCATTGGTTGAAGACATTGATTCAATACCTTCTCCCTATGATAAGGACATGCTCTGTGCTACCGGAGGAAAGATCTTATATTTCGAGTCTTCAAGGGGATGTCCCTTTTCCTGCTCCTATTGCATATCCTCTACATTTTCAGGAGTGCGGTATTTTTCAATGGACAGAGTAAAAAAAGAGCTTTTGTTTTTTATTGAAGAAGGTGTAAAACTGGTTAAATTTGTTGACAGGACATTTAATTGCAATACGCAAAAGGCTAAAGAAATATTTGAATTTATTATTGAAAACGCAAAAGAAACAAAGTTTCACTTTGAAGTAGCAGCAGACCTTTTTGACGATTCTATAATGGAGATTCTTTCAAAGGCTCCTTACGGGCTTATACAATTTGAAATAGGTGTCCAATCTACAAACATTAAAACCCTTGAAGCCGTCAACAGAAAAACAAGGCTGGACAGAGTATTCCATTATGTTAGAAGATTGAAGGAGCTGGGAAATATTCACCTTCATCTAGATCTTATAGCAGGTCTTCCTTATGAGGACTACAATTCCTTTGGAAATTCTTTTAACGAGGTATACAATCTGGCTTCCCACAAGCTACAACTAGGATTTTTAAAGCTACTTAAAGGAGCTGGCATCTTGGAAGATTCTCTGAAATATGGTTATGAGTATAGAGGCTACCAGCCCTATGAGGTTTTGAGCAATAAATTTATAGCATTTGACGAGATAATGGGATTAAAAGGTATAGAAGAGCTTGTTGAACGTTACTATAATTCCGGAAGGTTTATGATGAGTCTGGATTACCTTATCGGGGAATATTTTTCCTCACCCTTTGAGTTTTACGAAGATCTTTTATCTTATTACAGAAAAAAGGGGTATTTGAACCGAAAGTTTTCCACAAGAGACCTTTACACCGTACTTTTGGAGTTTTCTCAGCAATTAAGGCCAAAAGCTGATATTGAAGTGGTTAATGAACTTCTTAAGTTTGATTTTCTGGTATCGGACAATACAAACAACCTTCCGCGTGAATTGCACAGGAATCTGACTAAAGAGTTCAGGGAACTGTGTTATGATTTCTTGAAGAATGAAAAAAATATAAAGACTTATCTCCCTGAATTTATGGGACTTCCTGCAAAGAAAATAATCAACAGGGTTCACTTTGAGTTGTTTTCATACGACTTAAGCAAGCAAAATGACCATTCAGCATATGAAAAAAATGATTCGGTATTAGTGTTTAACTATAACAGCAAAGATGAAGTAACCGGATGTTATAAATGGAATAAAATAAATTTATAGTAGTGTTTAGACAATATTTTTTTCTAAACACGTATAAAAACCGAGACTTTGGTACCCTTAGGAATATTATTGCTTATCTGCATATCGTCGGCAAGCCTTTTAATGATCATAAGTCCCCAACCCCTGTCTTTTAAGGACCTGAAATCGGTATTTTTATTTTCAAAATTAATAGAGGAAAGATTTAAGCCAGAACCCTCATCAGCAATTTCGAGAATAACGGTTGAATCAATCTTTTGCATTGAAAATAGAACTTTTCCTGCATTTTTTTTATATCCATGTTCGAGAGAATTGATGAGCAATTCGTGGGTGGCACTTTTAAGTTTGAAAACAGCTTTTTCGTCCTTCACCATATTGTTTATTACTTCTTCACACAGAACTAAAAACTTTTCAATGCTTTCTTTATCAAAGGGTATAAAGGCGTCCAGTTTATAGCTTAGTATCTGCATAAATGCGTCCTCCATATGCAACAAATACTTTGGAATGGGTAAACGTAACTTCCACTACTATTTTCACTTAACGCTTGTTTAAAGCTAAATTAATCACGAAAGTAATTCTACATTGAAAAATTAATTTTCGTGATATTGCATTAAGGAAATTGAAGTGCGATTAAAATTCTTATCGCATTCGCTATAAATAGCGACTTAGAAGTAAATATTACACTCATTCCTTGATACCTGATATTTTTAATATTATATCACAAAAAGTAAAAAAAATAAAATTTTTAATTAAAAAACAGGTGCTTTACTCCTATACTTCCATTTGGTGCTACTCTGAGGAAATATAAGATTACAAAGATATAAATAAAAACACTCATTTCGACAAAATCTACTATTATCACTTCAAAATGTTTGTATTTTTGTTTATATTCTGATATATTTATATATATAAAAAACACAAAGATATAAAATGAAGTATTTGTTTTGGGGAGAATTGCAATGAAAAAAATTACGTCTATCTTGATTATTTCAATAATGCTTATTGAAATAATTCTCACATCTTTTGGGGACAATTATGTATTTGCTGATGAATTGAACAATAAGAAGGCTTCTTTTGATGACATTTCCGGGCACTGGTGCGAACAATTTATTGAAAAGTTTTTGAAACATGGATGGGTTTACGGTTATGATGACGGCCTGTTTCATCCGGATAAGCATGTGACTAGGGCAGAGTTCACAACAATGGTAGTGAAAATCTTTAATAAGACAGCAAACCAAAGAGAGAACACTTTTACAGATGTAAATAAAAATGACTGGTTCTACAGTTTTGTAAATTATGCTGTAGGGGAAGGTCTTATTAATGGATATGGTGACGGTACATTCAAACCATTTGACAATATAAGCAGGCAGGACGCGGCGGTTCTTACAGTAAAGCTTTTTGATGTGGATTTTTTTACAGAAGCGGTGAATTCTGAATTTAAAGATCAAGACTCATTTCCAGAGTATTCTTTCAAAAGTATAAAAAACCTTGCATCCCATGAAATAATTAAAGGATATCCTGATGGCACTTTCAGGCCTTTCAATCTGATAACCAGAGCGGAAGCTGTCAGAATGCTGGATGTTGTTTTAAAATATGTTGAAATACCGACAGAAGTAATACCCGATGCTCCGGTTGTGACAGCAAGCCCATCAAATACTCCCATACCCACACCGGGAACAACTGCTGAAAAAGCTGGGAATAGCAGTAGCGGGAATAATTCTGCCAACAAGTATACAACAACACCAATTGCAACACCAACACCGACAGTAGCACTAACACCGACAGTAGCACCAACACCAACCACAGCACCAACTACAACACCAACGCCTACTCCAATAGCAACGGAAGAAGATGAGTATACAATAACAGTTAGCATGGATGTATATGGAGAGTTGAAACAAAACAGGACAGTTGCTTTTTCCGTATATGCAGTTTCCATACCTGATGAGCATTCTATCATTGAAGACATGACAGAATGGATTTTTGAACCTGTTACAGAGGGAATAAATCAAACTGATATAAAGGAAGATGCCACAAATTCAACTAATATGAAAAAAATAGTCCTATTTAAAAAGCCGGGGGATTACAAAATTAAGGCAAAGGTATCAGACAGTCGGAATACAGCAAGCGTAGAAAAAGTTATAACAATTGCTTCCGATGAAAAGCCTGTAGCCGATTTTGATGTGGGACAAACCTTCATCCGGGAAGGAGAGCAAGCAAAAATAGATATGTTCGATAGATCCTGCTCGCCGGATAATGATTATATAAAGCAGAGAATATGGAAAATAAGATGGGATTCAAATAACGACGGTGATTTTGAAGATGAGGAGTCTGAGACAATCAGCAACCTTAATGAGGAAAACCCCGTGTATATAACTGACAAGGTAGGCAGATACCAGGTTGAACTCGAAGTAATAGAAGGATTCGGCTCAGAAACCATAAACAGTTTTATTGATGATAGTGATTATCAAAGGGCTGATACGGCATTGAAGGCAGCAGAAACCAAAATATTTGAAGTTGCTAATACCGCACCTCAAGCCTCTTTTAGCCTTGAGAGAAAGAAAAAGCTTGATGTTGTGTTTACAGTAGGGAAAGCGGATAACGAGAAGGTCAACCGCTACAGTGAATATATAAAATCCTTTGGTCAAAGGATGACTGAGGCAGACATAGATGCAAACATTTCGACAATTGACACCCAGACATATACAACTACAAATACCTTTGACTGGCAGGAATATGACCACTACAACTATATTGACAGATTTAACAATCCCGCATGGCTCAATCCGATGGAGAAACACATCCTGTTTGATGGCAACGACATACAGATGGTAGGGTATACGGTAACTGCAATGAAAGACTTCCTGTTTGTCCCTGACACAAATAAAACACAGAAAACATTCACCTTTGATATAAAGCGCGACAGCACAAACTGGCACAGTATTGAGGGCGGAGGATTCCTTTTCAATGCATCCATTGAGAATAATATACTCAAAGGTTACTGCATACTGATAACCCAGAACGGGTTGGTACTTGACGAAATACCGGGAATCAACCTTACAATGTTCAGAGACGGGAAATATAATTTAGTGGAGAATGCAGGTAAAAAACTTGCTACCTATAATATAGGTGATGTTTATGCAAACCACAGCTGGAAAATTGTAATTGACCCTGAAAGCATAACTCTCTGGGACAATGGAAATTTGGTCATAGATAATTACAAGCTTCCGAACACAGATTATGGCTCCGGCTTTGGACCAATTACAAGCCATGCGAACCATGGCTGTACGCAGATGTCGTACTTTACATTTAAGAATATTGAAATGACTACAATCGTTGGCAAAAGCCTGTCCGAGGCATTGGATGAACATGAGTGGAGAGAGGGGGCACAGCGCCTGCTTGTAAACTTGAGCGATGAACCTTTATATGAAATTAATACCGATGCCAAAACCGCATACATAGCATCAAAATTGCTGGAGAAAGATGTGGATTTATATGCTTTAGGAAATGAAGGAAACCGCAAGCAGTATGAAGGCGCTATAACAGGGACAGCAGGCAAAGGCATGTTTGCCTTGAACACTGAGCTTGATGCTGCAATGGATATTCTGGAAGAATATGCTCTGGACAAGTTTAAAGACATGGATTTTACTATAACAGATTACATAATGCAGGGAGAAGAAATTGTATACAGCACATACTATTCCGACATTGAAAATGACCCTTCATACGATGTACAGTGGAATTATTTGCACAATCCCGACACATTTGAAAACAGCCAGGGTCTTGCAGTTTTCAATTCGGTTTATAGAGAAGAATCCGTAACCCTTTTTGATAAAACAGGAGAGTACACAATACAATTAAGAATGCGTGACAACCCTGTGGGAACCAATGATGCATTGGACGAATACAGGAAGTGGTCGGATGAAAAGCTGTCCCTGAAAAAGATAGCTGTACACAGGCTGCCTTCTGCCGATTTCCAAGTTAAAGCATATCTCAATGAAGACAAAGACGGATGTATTGTTCGCATAACCGAAACCGCAATGGATCTTGACCATCAGAGCGAACCCGATTCAGGAATAACAAGCAGGGAATACAAGTGGAAAAACATTAAGGATGAAGACTGGACCTATGGGAATTTCCCGCAAACACTTCCCCTTGATAACTATTACATATTTGTGCTCACAGTAAAAGATAAGGAAGGTGCTTACAGCAAGCCTGCGGTACAGATGGTATCCACCAAAATGGACGGAGAAGAAACGGAGCCACCGTTAGACAATGTTGACCCCAAGGTAACCTTAGGTTTAAGCAAGAATTCTGTTATAATAGGTGAAACTATAGTTGTAACCGCAAATATGTCCGATAACATCGGAGTTGCGTATACAAAAGCCACAATAGACGGAAAGCTAGCATACCTTGATGCAAAAGGCATATGTTTATATGATACCAATAAGATTGGTGATATTGTTATCTGTGTTGAGGTTTATGACGCCGCCGGGAATTCAGCTGCCGCAGAGAGGACTTTGACTGTAAAAGCTGACATGCCGCCCACAGTATCCATTTCGGCACCCGATAAAGTTGCGGTAAATGAGACGTTTACCATAACAGTCAATGCAACGGATGATGTCAAAGTAACCCTTATTGAAGCCGAAGTTGACGGAAATCCTATAACCCTTGACGGGTCAAGACGATATACCATGACAGCTTCAAGCCTTGGCGAAATAGTTATAACAGCAAAAGCCTATGATAACGAAGGCAAAACAGGCAGTATTACAAAGACAGTTACAGTGACGATGGACACTACAGCTCCGACAGTTACTGTCTCATCTACGTTAAATACAGTCGCCATAGGGCAGCCTTTTACAATAACAGTAAAAGCAACCGATAATGTAGGAGTAACAAAAATTGAAGCCGAGGCTGACGGAAAAACAATACCCCTTGATTCAAATATGAAGCATACAATTACCCCCGAAAAAGCAGGCAAAATAACCGTTAAAGTATTTGCACATGATGCGGAGGGGAATGTGGGAATAGCCGAACGTGAAATAACAGTTACTGAAGATACAACCCCACCGTCGGTGTCCATATCTTCAACCGCCTCAACCGTTGTAACAAACCAGGCATTCACAATAACAGTAAACGCATCCGACAATGTGGGAGTGGTAAAAGTTGAGGCAGAGGCAGATGGTGTGCCACTGGTGCTTGACGAAAACAGGAAATGCACAATAGTACCTGATGAAACAGGTGTAATAATTATAAAAGCCTATGCCTATGATTCCGAAGACAATATGGGCACAGCAGAGAGAAAAATTACTGTTAATGCCGATACTAAAGCACCGTCTGTATCAATATCATCTACCGCAAGTACAATCATTGCAGGGAAGCCTGTTACAATAACCATCAATGCTTCTGATAATGCACAGGTAACACTTATTGAGGCAGAAGCCGACGGAGTTGCGCTGGTACTTGATGAAAACAGGAAATGCACCATTATTCCTGAGAACCCCGGCACCCTTGTAATAACAGCAAAGGCCCATGATGCCGCAGGCAACATAGGTACTGCCACAAGAAACATAACAGTCCAGGCTGATACATCGGCACCATCCGTTTCTATATCATCCACAGCATCAAGGGTTGCTGCCGGCAGTCCCTTTACCATAACCGTCAATGCAAGCGACAATGTAGGAGTAACAGCAATTGAAACAACAATTGACGGAGTTTTGGTTACACTTGATGAAAACAACAAGTATACCCACATACCAACCAAGGAAGGAACCGTTGTCATTACCGCAAAGGCCTACGACAAGGCAGGCAATGCAAGAGAGGCACAAAGGACTGTAACAGTAACAGCCGATACGGCAAAACCTGTGGTTACACTTACAGTAGATAAGGATACGGTGAATACCGGGGAGTCTGTCAGTATCACTGCAACCGCAACGGATAATGTTGGAATTGATAAAATTGAAGCATTTTTCGAAGATGAGGAAATAAAACTCGACCAGAATGGCAATGCAACATTTAAACCAACCCAGTCGGGCAAGATTATTGTTAATGCATATGACTATCAGGGAAATACAGGAACAGCCGAAAAAGCCATAACCGTAGTTGAGATAGCTGAACCGGTGGATGATTATGAAAAGCCGGTTGTAAAACTTGAAATGAGCTCAAACGTGGTCAATGTCGGTGATACTGTTACAATAAGGGTGACAGCTACCGACAACAACAAAGTGGAATCGATACTCGCAAAGTTTCATGGCGCACCTGTTTTGCTGGACAATACAGGAATAGGCACATTTACACCGGATAAAGCCGGGATGTTTGAAGTTGTGGCAAAAGCAACCGACACATCAGGTAATGAAGGCCATGCAAGCAAGGAACTCTTTGTGAAAAGTGCAGGTGACTCTACACCTCCCGAAGCCTCCATCACAAGCCCGGAGGATAATTCGAAAATATCGGCACCTGTTGATATTAAAGGAACCGCATATGATGAAAACCTTGCAAAATATGTACTTGAATACTCGGAAAAAGGTAAAAACCAATATATCAAGTTTTCAGAAGGAACCTCCAATGTCAAGGACGGTGTATTGGGGAAACTTGATACTACAATGATGCGTAACGGACAATATGATATCCGCTTATCAGTATACGATAAAGGAGGATATGTAGTTACCTATATAGTTACGTATACAATTGAAGGAGAGCAGAAGGTAGGTAATTTCTCAATCGGCTTCGACGATCTTACAGTGCCGGTTTCCGGCTTGCCAATAACAGTTTCACGCACCTATGACAGCCGTAACAAGAAAAAAGGCGACTTTGGAATTGGCTGGACAATGGCGCTTCAGGATATCTGTCTTGATGAAAGCGTTGTACCGGGTCAATACTGGTATCAGGAGTCAAGCGGAAGCGGATTCAGCCTTGCCTTTAATATTTATCAAACACGGGAGAATACCATAACAATTACGTATCCCGACGGAAAAATTGATGAATTTGGCATGGCACTGTCACCATCCTCACAGCCATTTGCAAGAATCACAGCCACAAATGTATCCTTTGTTGCAAAATCCGGAACATATTCAAAGCTTGAAGCTCTGGACGTTGACAGTACAGTATATTTGCTGGGTGATGGCCTTAGTACAATAGACGGCATCTACTATAACCCTGACAGATACAAACTTACCACAAAAGAAGGCACAGTATTTGTCATACACCAGCAAAAAGGCGTTGAAAGCATAACCGATGCCAACGGCAACAAGGTTACCTACAGCAGTGATGGCATAATACACTCATCAGGAAAAGGCATAACCTTTACAAGGGATGATCAGGGTAGAATCACAACCATAACAGACCCAATGGGCAACAAAACCCTTTATGAATACGACTACTATGGGGATTTGGTAAAAGTAACAGACCCCGAAGGAAACGCTACAAGGTTTACATATAACTCAACCCACGGACTGATAGATATAATTGATCCCCGTGGTATTAAAGCTGCCCGTAATGAATATGACGATGATGGAAGGATAGTTGCCCATATTGACGCCGAAGGCAACAGAATAGAATATTCCAGGGACATTGATGCAAGACAGGAAATTATAAAAGACCGTCTTGGCAATGTAACGGTAATTTCATATGATGACAGAGGTAATGTAGTTTGTACTGTAGATGCCCTTGGAAACAAAATTTTGTGTACATATGACGACAAAGGGAACATGTTAACACAGATAGATGCTCTTGGTAATACAACTACCCGATCATATGATGCTCAGGGTAATATACTGACCAGTACCGACCCACTGGGTAACAAGTCGGAATATACATATAACAGCAGTGGAAAAATTTTAACATCCAAAGATCGGATGGGGAATATAAAAACCTTTACTTATGATTCACATGGGAACCGTATTAAAGAAGAATTTGACGGGAAAGTAACTACTTATGAATATGATGGAAAGAGTAACCTGACTTCGGTGACAGATGCAGAGGGGAATATCAAAAAGTATACCTATGATTCAAGTGGCAATGTTATATCGGAGACTGACCCAAATGGTATTTCAACAATATATAGTTATAACCGGAATGGTTGTTTGACCTCCAAAACTGTTAAAAAAGAAACAGATTCGGGAACAGAAACTATTACAACGTCATATGTATATGATTCAATGAACCGGTTGGCTGAAACTATTGATGCTAATGGAAAAAGCACAAAGGTTGAGTATAATTCCATAGGTATGCAAGCTGCCTTTATTGATGAAATGGGTAAACGTACAGAGTATGAATATGACGTTTTTGGTAATCAGGTTTTGGTTGCTTATGCTG
>LSQX01274121.1_pt1 | contig 21770 bp, 18 predicted proteins | sample 654561 | NCBI WGS metagenome assembly LSQX01 (sample SAMN04489861, study PRJNA283612) | anaerobic digester metagenome | isolation source: 4 biogas reactors fed with cattle manure at either 37C or 55C with and... | place: Denmark: Kongens Lyngby | collected 2014
ACTGCTGTAGATACAAATAATTCATTTAAAACTATAACAGTTAAGTGATCTACCCAGCCCATCTGTTATATAAATACTGATTTATTACATGATTTAATATTAAAACTAGAGCAAAATACACTTGAAGCAATAACACCTAGCATGCGGAATGTTGCAATGTATAAATCAGAACAACTGGCTTTGAATATTCGGCAACTGATCGAAAATGGTGCATGGAAACCACATAGTAAATTGCCTTCATTGCGAGAACAGTCACACATGAGTGGCTATAGTTTAATGACGGTTTTAAATGCTTATCAGGAACTTGAAGCACAAGGTCTGGTATATGCCAAACAAAAGTCCGGTTTTTATGTCGCAGAGCGTTTTAACTCTCAGCCGGTACATACAGCTAGTAGCTTAAGTCTAAATTCCAACATTCAAATGAACTCTTTGGTATTTCGTTATTTGAAATCCATTCAGTCTGAAGCCGTATGTCCTTTAGGTTCTGCTTTTCCCAATGCAGAATTACTGTTTAATGCCAAATTAATACAAATTTTGGCACAGCATGCCAAGCGAAAAAGTAGCTATTTTAGTCATGACCACATGCCACCTGGGCATAACGAATTAAGAAAGATTATTGCTAATCGGTACTGTTTACAAGGCATACCCACACATGCAGATGACATTGTCATTACATCAGGTGCTTTAGATGCTTTAAATTTGTCATTACAAGCCTTAACCAAACCTGGCGATTTTATTTTATTACAAGAAACAATTTTCTACGGTGCTTGGCAAGCTGCGGAGCGCTTAGGCTTACAGGTGATTACCATTCCTGAACATCCTGTTTCAGGTTTTGATATAGCGTCCTTTGAACAAGCATTGAAGCAATATCCTATTAAAGTGTGCTGGCTCATGCTGAATAGCCATAACCCGATTGGCTTTAGTGTGCGCCATGAAATTAAACAGCGTATTGCTGAACTATTAGAAGAATATCAAGTCTATTTAATTGAAGATGATGTCTATCAAGAGCTATATTACGGTGCGCAAAAACCACTGCCCATGAAATATTTTGATAAAACACAGCGTGTATTGCACTGCTCTTCTTTTTCTAAAACGCTCGGTGCTGCGGTACGCGTGGGATGGGTCTATGCGGGGCAGTTTTCCAATGCAATTCAACATTTGCAATTAATGAGTACAGTTTCAGCAAGTCCTTTACTACAAAATAGTTTGGTCGATTTTCTATCACATCACCACTATGAAAAGCATGTACGTCTGTTACGTAGCCAGTTGGAAAAGCGTAAAAAAGTGTTTTACCAACAACTGAAGCAACGTTTAAATCCTACATGCAAGATTCATTACTATTCTAGCGGTTATTTTTTATGGGTTGAGTTGCCCCTTTATTTAGATGGTTACGCAGTTTATCAAGCCTTAATTCAACAACAGATTGGTATTGCGCCAAGTCAGTTATTTCGTTCTGAGCACGTTAAACAAAACTTTATTCGTTTAAATTGCTCTTTTGCTTGGACAGCAGAGATTGAACATGCGATTACTGTACTTGCACAGATGGTTCAGCAACATATTACGGCACACGAACAACTAGAAATATAACGTGATCTATATGCCATATTTCGCAACAAAAAAGAGCCGAGTTTTTCACTCAGCTCTTTTGAAAGTTTGTATCTAGTTCAAACTTAGAAGTTATAAATGGCAACCGCATTAATTCGGTTGTCTTCACCTGTTTTACTGCCGTTTGCAGCTTCACCAAATGCTTCACGCTCACCGTAGACATATTCCAAGCCAAAGCTTAATGGTTTACGCGGGCTATAGAAAATATTTGCCCAGCCTTGCCATAACTCTTTGTTAATGCTTGTTTTATCTGATGTTGCAGCTATATAGTTAGGGTCTTTATCAAAACTCATATAGCCATAGCCGAGTGTACCGTGAATTTGATCCGTAAATTTTTGGGTAATACCCACCATAATTGAATCAAATTCACTTTGGATCAAACTACCATCTTTGACTAAGACGCCTGGATTAGTGAATGTTACGAAACTACTATCACCCTTAACATGGTAATAATCGGCTTTTAAGGTTGTACCAGGGACAACTTCATATTTTGCACCTACACCCACACCCCATGCCATTTCTTCTTCAGAATTAACACGTTTTTCATGCCCCATAGCACGAACACTAACATTTAAATTATCTGCAAATTGATGATTTAAACGTGCTGTTAATGCAGGTAAACGCTGGCTGATTGTGCCATCTTTAGGGTCTTCAGCTGCTACCACCAAATTGGTTTGTGGACTAAATTTTGTAGTATGACGAACCTGAGGTGTACGTTTTACAGCACCACCTACAAATGCCAAAGCATCAATGGTTTCTGGCATATAGTCTGGAATCGCAAAGTTTGACCAAGTTTGACCAATTAACCAGTTGCCATAATTTAAGTAAGCATGACGAATACGTAAATTATCAAAATTTGAACCGCCCAAGAAGTCGACTTCAATTTTACCGTTTACGTCTTGATCACCCACAGGGCTTTTGAAATCCAAACCTAAACGTGTAGCAGAAAGCGTTGATCTTAAACGATCACTACTTCCATTATTACCTTCTAAGGCCACTGCATTAATGTGGTTATACGGCAAATCCACAGCACCACCTTCAACCTGATAAGACGCATCTAAACGCACATTACCATATAAGTTAAACTCAGCACCTTTGGCTGTTTTCAGAATTGGACTCGGGCTTGCTGAACTGCGTTGTACATTGGCAATTGCATTTGCTGTTTGCGTATTTTGTACTTTTTGCTGTTCTATCAGACCACGTAAAGCTTGAACTTCCTGTCTAAGTTGCTCAATTTCCGTTTGCTGTTGGGTCTGCGCCTGAGCTGCAACACTCATACCGCCCATACTCAATGCAATCATGCTCATCATGAGCGTGCGCTGCATTGTTGGTCGAACCGTTGTAGATTGAAAATTTAAAGATTGGGTTAATGTTTTCGCGTTCATCCTAAACTCGCTTGTTATTGTGCCATCAAATTCTAGCAACAGATCACCATCGCTTACGATGGCGATCTATATCATTGATGACGAAAGATTAATTGAAAGGTATAGAAATTATTGGGTTGCTTTTTGTGCAATTGGATTGCTTTCTACCGCAGGCTCTGCAAGGGCTTTCGCATCTACTGAAGCTTTTAAATTCACCATGAAGATCGCTAAAGCAGCAATTACACCTGGAATCGCAATAGCAAAGAAGTTCATTTGGTGCGGTAAATTCATGGTCAATAATGCGCCAGTTAAGACTGGTCCAACGATCGCGCCGATACGACCAATACCTGATGCCCAGCCCATACCTGTAGAACGTACAGTAGATGGGTAATATTGTGCGACGAAAGTATAAAGCAAGATTTGTGAACCAATGGTTGCTGCACCAGCAACTGCAATTAAGGTGTACAACACAATTTGTGGACTGTTAAAGCCAAGCAGAATTAATGCTGCTGCGCCACAGATAAACATAATGGTGAGTACTTTTTTGATATGGAAGCGGTCAGCCAATGCACCACCACCAATTGCGCCAATCATGCCACCAATATTCAGTGCGAATAGGAAGATCATACTTGCGCCCAATGAATAACCTGCTTGGATCATCAATTTTGGTAACCAGCTGCCCAAAGCATAAACCATTAACAAGCACATGAAGAATGCGATCCAGAACATGAACGTACTGAACATACGGCCTTGCTGGAACAATGCTTTTACAGGTGCTTCATCGCCTTTAGTGACTTCATTTAATACAAACTCAGTGTCACCGTTTAATTGTTGGCTTGGCGAAATTTTTTGCACAATGCTGCGAGTTTGCTCAATTTCTTTCTTGTTGGTCAAATACATAAGTGACTCAGGCAAGAATTTCCAAATTAATGGTAAAGTCACCAATGGAATAATTGCGATGTAGAACATGATTTTCCAGCCAAACTCTGGCACTAACCATGCACCCAACAATGCTGAAGTCATACCGCCAATGGCATAACCACTAAACATCAGCGCAACCAAAGTACTACGAATACGCTTAGGCGCATATTCTGTCATAAGGGCCACAACGTTTGGCATTACCCCGCCAATACCAAGCCCAGCAAGGAAACGTAAAATACCAAATTCGACTGGATTGCTTGCAAACGCACCTAAGAATGTAAAGCCACTGAAAATAGCCACACAAATCATGATGGTTTTTTTACGCCCCAATTTGTCAGAAAGCGTACCGAAGGTCATGGCACCAAACATCATGCCAAATAATGCGGTACTGGCCAGTAAGCCAGCTTGAACTGCACTTAAAGCCCACTCTTGCATGAGCAGCGGCAATGCAACCCCATAAATGACTAAATCATAACCGTCAAAAATAATGATCATCAGACACCAAAACAATACGCCCCAATGGAATGGCGTGAACTTGGCATCATCAATCAAGGTATTGATATTAATTTTATTGCTTTGCATCTTGCTTCACCTCCTAATTGTGAAGTCCGTTACTCCAACTCAGATGCACACAATGAATAAGAAGTTAAAATTTGTCCAAAACTGAATAGGCATGGATGCATACCTAAAAAGTCTAAGAAAATATAAGGCATTGATATTTATAAAAATAAAATAGAAAGTGTATAAAAAATGCCGTCATCAGAAATAGTGAAAAAGTTTTTCTCTCTAATTCAGATGACGGCAAATACAAATAAAAAGCACAATAAATTAATGTGTGATTTAATTCTCAATCCATTGATTTAAATTAAATTTATTAGAATACACTACGGTCATAGGTCACGGCTTCCAAGTCATAAACTTGATAGATGCAGTCAAATAAAGAACGAATATCTTCACTTTCATCCATGTTACGAATAGCCATAAAGACTGGACTCACCGCCGCATCATCTAAAACAGGTATAAAATGCAAATGTGCTAAATGAATATTTTCAGCACTTTCAGGAACCAGACACACCCCTTCACCAGCCGCAACAAAGCCTAAAGCCAGTTGCAGTTCACGTACTTCACGAATTTTCCTTGGCTCTAGTCCATACTCAGAAAACACACCACGAATTTGCGTAGAGAAGTTAGGTTTATTGTGATTCGGATATAAAAATAGTTGCTGATCAACAACATCGGCTAAATACACCCCTTCTTTTTGCATCGCAAAAGGATGACTTGAATGCACCGCAACCATTAATCTTTCTTCACGCAACAGTATGCGTTTCACCGCAGGATCGGAAATACGCAAACGACCAAATCCGACATCTATACGTCCTTCTTTTAAGGCTTGAATCTGGTCATTGGTGGTCATTTCCACCATTTCTATCTTTAGATGCGGATGCTGCTGCTTAAACAAATATACAATTCTTGACAATAAACCGAACAATAAAGAACCAACAAAGCCAATAGTCACGGTACGATCAGCAATACCTACCCGTTTAGTCATCGACTTAATTTCTTCAGCATTAGACAAAAGTTTAACAGCATGCTGGTAAAAAAATTGGCCTGCTTCCGTGGTCTTAAGCGGTCTGCTACCGCGCTCAAATAGTTGAATTCCAAGTTCTTGTTCTAAATTTTGGATCTGTCTGCTCAAAGGTGGTTGAGCAATAAAGAGTTTTTCTGCTGCCTTGGTGAAACTTTGCTCTTCTACAACAGCAACAAAATAACGTAAATGTCTGAGTTCCATAGCTCAAAATACCTTTTAAGTATAAAAAAATGCAAATTTGATCTTCGACCAATGCAATTTATTCTTTTAAGGTATATCACATAACTGTAATAAAGCAATGATATGAAGGGCAAACCATGTATAAGTCAGTAGAAACTTTGCTGGTGGAAATACCAACCATCCGTCCACATAAGATGGCGGTTGCAACCATGCAAACCCAAACCCTGGTATTAGTCAAAATCACCACTGAAGATGGTTTTGTTGGCTGGGGCGAAGCGACCACAATTGGTGGCTTGGGCTATGGTGAAGAAAGCCCAGAAAGTGTGAAAACCAATATTGAAACATATTTCGCACCATTGCTAAAAACTTTAGCTGGCTTGAACGTTGCGCAAACTTTACAGGTCATTAAAAAGAATATCAATGGTAACCGTTTTGCGAAATGTGCCATTCAAACTGCTTTATTAGATATTCAAGCACAACGCTTAAACCAACCTTTAAGTGAAATTTTAGGTGGTCGTCTACGCAACTCTGTTCCTGTGTTATGGGTGCTTGCATCTGGCGATACAGAAAAAGACATTGCTGAAGCGCAAAAAATGATTGCGGCAAAACGCCACAACACTTTCAAACTCAAAATCGGTTCACGCCCTGTAGAGCAAGACGTTGAACACGTATTAGCCATTAAACAAGCTTTAGGTAAAGACGTTTCTATTCGTGTAGACGTTAACCGTGCTTGGTCAGAACTTGAAGCCATTAAAGGTATCCAACTTCTACAAGATGGTGGTGTAGACCTGATTGAACAGCCATGTGCAATTGACAACATTGATGCCATGGAGCGTTTAACTCGCAAATTTGATATTGCCATCATGGCAGACGAATCATTGATGGGCCCACAAAGTGCTTATCAATTAGCGAAACGCAATGCGGCATCTGTTTTTGCAGTAAAAGTTGCACAGTCTGCTGGTCTGATTGAAGGCTGTGAAGTGGCAACGATTGCACAGTTGGCAGGTATCGACCTATATGGCGGCACCATGCTTGAAGGCCCTGTAGGCACAATTGCATCTGCACACGTGTTCTCTACCTTCCAAAATTTAGCTTATGGCACTGAATTATTTGGCCCATTGCTGCTAACAGAAGAAATTTTAAAAACTCCGCTTCAGTACCAAGACTTTGAATTACACCTTCCAACAGGTGCAGGTCTAGGCATTGAACTGGATGAAGACAAAATTGACAACTTGCGTCGTCAGTAATTAGGAGAAACCCATGCTTTTCCACGTACGTATGGATGTAAACATTCCATTGGATATGCCAGCTGAAACAGCCAACGAAATCAAAGCCGTTGAAAAAGCCTATTCACAGGAATTACAGCATCAAGGCAAGTGGCGTCATATTTGGCGTATTACTGGCCAATATTCAAACATCAGTATTTTTGATGTAGAGAGCAACGAAGAACTGCACAACATTTTACAAGGTCTTCCACTCTACCCTTACATGAATATTGAAGTGATGGCATTGAACCGCCACCCATCTTCAATTCGTGAAGATGACACCTGATACAACACAAGTACTGGAATAAGTCATTTATTCCAGCACCAAAGAAATACACATATTTAACACCAAGTAAACAAGGAATGTGGCAGCTAAATATCTCTTTATTTAAGTCCAGAGATATTCGCCACCACAGCGCACACCTCTAAGGAGTAACAAAATGGATCGTCAAACCATTGAAAATGTAGTTAAAGCTTGTAACGTGGACACTTCAGAAGGTCCAGTAAATGCACGTGTACAACAGGTACTTGTTCGTTTAGTTACAGATTTATTCCAAGCGATTGAAGACTTAGATTTAAGCCAATCAGAAGTTTGGAAAGGTATTGAAACTATCATTGATATTGCAAAAGCTGATGAGTTTGCATTGATGGGTTCTGCTGTAGGTCTTGAACACTTCCTAGACTTACGTGCTGACGAAGCTGACGCGAAAGCAGGCTTGACTGGTGGTACGCCACGTACAATTGAAGGTCCACTGTATGTTGCTGGTGCGCCTGAATCTACTGGTTTTGCTCGTATGGACGATGGTTCTGAAGAAGGCAAAATCCCTACTTTAATCATTGACGGTACAGTAACTGACACTGACGGCAACATCATTCCTGGTGCTAAAGTTGAAGTATGGCATGCAAACAGCCACGGTAACTATTCATTCTTTGATAAGTCACAAAGCCACTTCAACCTACGTCGCTCAATCTTAGCTGATGAAAAAGGTCAATATGTTGCTCAAACAACTATGCCTGTAGGTTATGGCTTAAACCCTGAAGGTCCACTTCAAGGTGTATTGAACCAAATCTCTCGTCACGGTCAACGTCCAGCACACGTGCACTACTTCATCTCTGCACCTGGCTACCGTAAGCTTACGACTCAGTTCAACATCGAAGGTGATAAATACCTTTGGGACGACTTCGCATTCGGTACTCGTGAAGGTCTAGTTGCTGAAGCTGTAGACGTAACTGACGAAGCTGAAATCGCACGTCGTGGTTTGAAAGGTCCTTTCAAATACATCCAATTCAACGTTGTTCTTCAGAAAGATAAAGAAGGCGCTCCTTCTACTGAAGTTGAACGTCGCCGCGCAAGCGCATAATTTGAATGGAATCGGGATGCAATCATTAGATTCATCCCGATGACTTCCCCTCCTTGGAAAGTCGGAGAAAGGACATGCCTCGTATTCCTGTAATTAACACCAGCCACTTAGACCGCATTGATGAGCTATTGGTTGATGATTTTGAATCTGGTGAATTTAAACTACACCGTTCAGTATTCACAGACCAAGCCCTGTTTGACCTAGAAATGAAATACATTTTTGAAGGCAACTGGGTTTATTTGGCACACGAAAGCCAAATTCCAAACAACAATGACTACTACACCACTTACATTGGCCGTCAGCCAATCATCATTGCACGTAACCGCAATGGCGAATTAAATGCCATGATCAATGCGTGTTCACACCGTGGTGCACAGTTATGTCGTTACAAGCGTGGTAACAAAGCAACTTATACTTGCCCATTCCACGGTTGGACTTTCAACAACTCTGGTAAGTTGTTAAAAGTGAAAGACCCTGCCGATGCGGGTTATTCAGATTGCTTCAACAAAGACGGTTCACACGACTTGAAAAAAGTTGCCCGTTTTGAAAGCTATAAAGGTTTCTTGTTTGGTAGCTTAAACCCAGATGTTCCTTCTTTAGAAGAATACCTAGGTGAAGCAACTAAAATCATTGACATGATTGTAGGTCAATCACAACAAGGTCTTGAAGTTTTACGTGGTTCTTCAACTTACACCTATGAAGGTAACTGGAAGTTAACTGCTGAAAACGGTGCCGATGGTTACCACGTGTCAGCAGTACACTGGAACTACGCTGCAACAACTCAGCAACGTAAAGAAAAAGAAGCTGGCGACAACATTCGTGCTATGAGCGCAGGTTCATGGGGCAAACAAGGCGGTGGTTCTTACGGCTTTGAAAATGGTCACATGCTACTTTGGACACAATGGGCTAACCCAGAAGACCGTCCTAACTTTGCCAAGAAAGATGAATACACCGAGCAATACGGTGAAGCGATGGCGAAATGGATGATCGAACGTTCACGTAACTTGTGTCTATATCCAAACGTGTACTTCATGGATCAGTTCGGTTCACAAATTCGTGTGTTACGTCCGCTGTCTGTAGATAAGACTGAAGTGACTATTTACTGTATCGCACCTGTGGGTGAAGAGCCAGAAGCACGCGCACGCCGTATCCGTCAATACGAAGATTTCTTTAACGCATCAGGTATGGCAACCCCAGACGATCTTGAAGAATTCCGTGCATGTCAAGCAGGTTACGCAGGTATCGCACTTGAGTGGAACGATATGTGCCGTGGCTCTAAGCACTGGATCCAAGGTCCAGACGATGCAGCCAACGAAATTGGTTTAAAACCAAAACTTTCTGGTATTAAAACTGAAGACGAAGGTTTATACCTTGCTCAGCACCAACACTGGTTAGAACTCATCAAACAAGGCATCGCAACTGAAAAAGAAATTGCGGCATCTACTGAAGGAGAAAACGCATGAGCGACATCACTTTAGAAAAAGTTGCACAGTTCCTTTATCAAGAAGCTCGCTTTTTAGATGATGAGCAATGGGATGAGTGGTTACAGTGCTACGCTCCTACTGCTTCTTTCTGGATGCCAGCTTGGGATGACGATGACCAATTAACTACAGATCCACAGTCTGAAATCTCTTTGATTTACTACCCAGACCGTCAAGGTTTGGAAGACCGTGTGTTCCGTATCAAAACTGAACGTTCGTCTGCAACCATGCCAGACACACGTACGAGCCACAACATCAACAACATTGAAATTGTTGAACGTGATGGCGATAAAGTGACTGTACGTTTTAACTGGAACACCTTGAGTTTCCGTTACAAAACCAACTACAGCTACTTTGGTATGTCACGCTACGAAATCGACTTTTCTGGCGACAAACCACAAATTTTAAGCAAGTACGTGGTGCTGAAAAACGATTACATCAACCAAGTAATCGACATTTATCACCTCTAAGACTGTATTGATTTACAGCTAGGTAAACCTTTCAGCCAGATGGAATTTTGGCTGAAAGGTCAAGTTTTAAAGATTTCTATAGGATATTCAGCCATGTCAAACCACAATGTTGCACTTCAATTTGAAGATGGCGTTACACGTTTTATTTCTGTTACAGATGGTGAAACACTGTCAGACGCAGCTTACCGTCAAAAGATCAATATTCCTTTGGACTGCCGTGACGGTGCATGTGGAACGTGCCGTGCGTTTTGTGAATCAGGTTCGTATGACATGCCTGAAGAAACTTATATTGAAGATGCATTGACACCAGAAGAAGCTGAACAAGGCTATATTCTTGCATGCCAATGTAAACCAACTTCAGACGCAGTATTCCAAATTCAAGCCACTTCTGATGTATGTAAAACTGAAATTCATGCATTTGAAGGTACATTGGCACGTGTTGAAAACTTATCTGACTCGACTATTACCTTTGATATTCAGTTAGATGAAGGTCAACCAGACATTCACTTCCTTGCAGGTCAATATGTGAATGTGGGTATTCCTGGTACAACAGAAACTCGTTCGTATTCTTTCAGCTCTAAGCCTGGTAACCGCTTAACTGGCTTTGTGGTACGTAACGTACCAAACGGAAAAATGAGCGAATTCTTAAGCCAAAACGCTAAAGCTGGCGACAAAATGACCTTTACTGGTCCATTTGGTAGCTTCTACCTACGTAATGTAGCACGCCCTGTGGTGATGTTAGCGGGTGGTACAGGTATTGCGCCATTTATGTCTATGCTGCAAGTGCTTGAAGAAAAAGGTTCTGAGCACCCTGTACGTTTAGTCTTTGGTGTGACCAATGACTTTGACTTAGTCGCAATTGAAAAATTAAACGAACTACAAGAAAAATTCTCTTGGTTCGAGTATCGCACTGTAGTGGCAAATCCAGAATCTGCACATGAGCGTAAAGGTTACGTGACTGGCCATATCGAAAACGAATGGCTGAATGGTGGTGATGTAGACATCTACCTATGTGGTCCAGTGCCAATGGTAGAAGCGGTACGTGGCTGGTTAGATGCAGAAGGTGTTAAACCTGCAAGCTTCCTATTTGAAAAATTCTCTGCCAACTAAGTTTGTTAGACAGTCTAGAAACATAGTCGGAGAATACAATGAATCGCTCAAAAAGATTTGAAAACAAAGTTGTAATCGTGACTGGTGCCGCTCAAGGCATTGGTCGCGGTGTGGCTTTACAAGTGGCTAGCGAAGGCGCACAAGTAGTCATGGCTGACCTTTCTCCTTATGTAGAAGAAGTGTTGGCTGAAATTGAAGAGCTTGGTGGCGATGCTGTTACTGTAAAAGCCAATCTTGAAACTTTTGCAGGCGCAGAATCTGTTGTTGCAAAAGCACTCGATACCTATGGCCGTGTCGATGTACTCATCAACAACGTCGGTGGTGCAATTTGGATGAAACCTTTCCAAGAATTTTCTGAAGAAGAAATTATCAAGGAAGTGAATCGTTCATTGTTCCCAACCCTATGGTGCTGCCGTGCCGTGTTGCCAGAAATGATTAAGAATCAAAAAGGTACGATTGTAAACGTATCTTCTATTGCAACACGTGGTATTAACCGTGTGCCGTATTCGGCTTCAAAAGGCGGTGTGAATGGCTTAACCGCTTCCCTTGCCTTTGAACACGCCAAAGACGGTATTCGTGTCAATGCAATTGCCACAGGCGGCACTGAAGCACCACCACGCAAAGTACCACGTAACGCCAACCCGCTTTCTGAATCAGAACAAGCGTGGATGCAAGAAGTTGTAGATCAAACAATTGATCGTACTTTCTTGGGTCGTTACGGCACTATTCAGGAACAAGTGAATGCTATTTTATTCCTTGCTTCTGATGAATCATCGTACATGACAGGTACGGTTGTACCTGTAGGTGGTGGTGATCAGGGTTAAGCCAAGATCATGACCAACTTTAACAGGATCATTGCTTGATGCAAGGAGGCAAATATTCAATGAGTCACCTGTTCCAAACTTTAAAAAATGACTGGTCAATTTCAGCCACTGTTGCAGGATTCTTAGCAGTGCTGATCTCCTATTCGGGTCCATTGATCATCTTTTTTCAGGCAGCACAGCAAGCCCAAGTTTCCCCAGACATGATGATTTCATGGATTTGGGGAATTTCTATTGGTGCTGCAGTCGCAGGTATCTTTTTATCAATTAAGTATAAAGTACCTGTGGTGACCGCTTGGTCTGCACCGGGTACAGCCTTACTGGTAACGCTGTTTCCAGATATTTCTTTAAATGAAGCCGTTGCTGCTTACATCACCTCTGCCGTGGTGATTTTTTTGATTGGAATTACAGGTTATTTTGACAAACTTTTGTCATGGATTCCCAAAGAAGTTGCCGCAGGCATGATGGCGGGAATTTTGGTGCAGTTTGGTTTAGGTTTATTTACTGCAAGCGACAGCATGCCCTATATTGTATTTGGCATGTTGGCAGTATTTTTACTGGCGAAGCGTTTCAGTCCTCGCTATGCAATGATTTGGGTATTGGCAGCAGGAATTGTACTAAGCTTAATGTTTGGTCAAATCAACCCAGTCAATACCAATTTTAGTTTGGCAATTCCACAGTTTATTGCGCCTGAATGGACATGGAATTCTACGCTTAACCTTGCATTACCTTTGATTTTAGTCAGCCTGTCTGGACAGTTTTTACCAGGTATGGCAATTATGAAAATCAGCGGTTATGACATGCCAGCCAAACCGATCATCAGCGCGACCAGTATTGCTTCGCTTGCGGTGGCGTGTGTGGGAGGAATTACCATTGTACTTGCCTCAATTACTGCAGCATTATGCTTAGGTAAAGATGCACATGAACTGAAAGAAAAGCGCTATATCGCAGGTGTGGCAAACGGTATTTTCTATATTTTAGGTGGGTTATTTGCAGGCAGCATCGTCATGCTATTCAGCTTATTGCCCAAAGAACTGATTGCAGCTTTGGCGGGTCTGGCACTGTTAGGTGCTATTGCCACCAATATTTCTGTTGCAATGGGTCAGGAATCACAACGTGATGCAGCCCTCATCACCTTTTTAGCAACCGCCTCTGGCATGCAGTTTTTAGGGCTAAGTTCTGTATTTTGGGGGATCTGTATTGGTTTGATCGCTCATTTGGTTTTAACCAAACGTGACAACTCAGCAGCGCCCCTACCTTCAACTCAAAGTTCCAAAAGTTAATGGACAGGCAATTGTCTAGGACACATTATGATTGATAAAAGTCAAACTTCTTTAACAGAAGTTCTTTCGCAAATTAAAGATGGTTCAACCATCATGATTGGTGGTTTTGGTACCGCAGGTCAACCAGCGGAACTCATTGATGGTTTGATTGAACTTGGCATCAAAGATTTAATTATTGTGAACAACAACGCAGGTAATGGCGACTACGGTTTGGCTAAATTACTCAAAGCGGGTGCAGTACGTAAAATCATCTGTTCATTCCCACGTCAGTCTGACTCTTGGGTGTTTGATGAGTTGTATCGTGCAGGCAAAATCGAACTTGAACTTGTGCCACAAGGTAACTTGGCATGCCGTATTCAGGCTGCTGGTATGGGCTTAGGGCCAATCTACACCCCTACAGGTTTTGGTACGTTGCTTGCAGAAGGCAAACCAACCCTAAATTATGAAGGTAAAGATTACGTTCTTGAAAACCCAATTCGTGCGGACTTTGCTTTAATTAAAGCACAGCAAGGCGACCGTTGGGGCAACTTGGTGTACCGCAAATCTGCACGTAACTTTGGCCCAATCATGGCTATGGCGGCAGATGTGACCATTGCGCAAGTTTCTGAAGTGGTAGAGTTGGGTGCGTTAGACCCTGAACACATTATCACCCCAGGTATTTTTGTTCAGCACGTTGTTGCCGTTGGCGCAAAACAACCTGAACAATCTGCATAACTGTCACGTGAAGGAGAACATCATGAGCTATACCAAATTAACACGTGATCAAATTGCTGAACGTGTGGCGCAAGACATTCCAGACGGTGCTTATGTCAACCTTGGCATTGGCTTACCAACTAAAATTTCTAACTACCTGCCTTCAGACAAAGACGTATTCTTACACTCTGAAAATGGTTTATTGGCATTTGGTCCACCACCACCTGCAGGCGAAGAAGACCCTGAACTGATCAACGCGGGTAAAGAGTTCGTCACTATGCTCACAGGTGGTTCATTTTTCCATCATGGTGACTCATTTGCCATGATGCGTGGTGGTCACTTAGACATCGCAGTATTAGGTGCATTCCAAGTCGCTGAAAATGGCGACTTAGCAAACTGGCACACTGGCGCGCCAGATGCCATTCCTGCCGTAGGTGGTGCAATGGACTTGGCCGTTGGTGCGAAAAAAGTCTTTATTACGACTGACCACGTGACCAAAAAAGGCGAAGCTAAAATTGTGGCTGAACTGACTTATCCTGCTACAGGTTTAAAATGTGTAGACCGCATTTACACAGACTTGTGTGTGATTGACGTGACAGATGAAGGCATGAAAGTGATTGAGAAAGTTGAAGGCTTAAGCTTTGAAGAGCTGCAATCTTTAACTGGCGCTAAACTGATTGATGCGACTCAATGAGTATAAATAGACAGACATCGCTATTTTAAACGACGCATTGAATAGAGATTGAACGTTCCTTCTCTTGCGCCAGATATGGCTCAGGGCGAAGGTTAGGATGAAGGGAATTTCCAAACATCCTCTCCCTAACCCTCTCCTTCAAAGGAGAGGGAACTTTATAAAGAAGAGAATACTCCATGAAAAACGCATATATCATTGATGCCATCCGTACCCCATTTGGTCGTTATGCAGGTGGTTTAGCACCTTTACGTGCAGATGACTTAGGCGCTCTCCCAATCAAAGCCCTTATGCAACGCAACCCATCAGTTAAATGGGAACTGGTTGATGACGTGATTTACGGCTGTGCCAACCAAGCTGGTGAAGATAACCGTAACGTAGGTCGTATGTCTGCACTTTTAGCAGGTTTACCGTACCAAGTGCCTGCAACCACTGTGAACCGTTTATGTGGCTCATCGCTTGACGCTATTGCAATGGCTGCACGTGCAATTAAAGCAGGTGAAGCCAACTTAATTATTGCAGGCGGTGTAGAATCAATGAGCCGCGCACCATTTGTAATGGGCAAATCAGAATCTGCTTATGGTCGTAGTCAGAAAATTGAAGACACCACTATGGGCTGGCGTTTCATTAACCCAAAACTTAAAGAAATGTACGGCGTAGAAACTATGCCGCAAACCGCTGAAAACGTAGCGGAACAGTTCAATATTAACCGTGCCGATCAAGACTTGTTTGCTTTAACTAGCCAGCAACGTACAGCAGCTGCACAAGCACGTGGTTTCTTTGATAAAGAAATTATTGCGGTGGAAATTCCACAACGTAAAGGTGAACCTGTAGTTGTATCTACAGACGAGCACCCGCGTGCATCAACCACAGCAGAAGCTTTGGCAAAATTGAAGCCTGTAGTAAAAGCTGAAGGTACTGTAACTGCGGGTAATGCGTCAGGCATTAACGATGGTGCAGCTGCCCTACTGATTGCATCTGAAGAAGCGGTAGCACAACACGGTTTAAAACCACGTGCCAAAATTATTGGTTCGACTGTTGTGGGTGTTGAACCACGCATTATGGGTTTTGGTCCTGCACCTGCCATTAAAAAATTATTGGCACAAACAGGTTTGAGCCTTGAGCAAATGGATGTGATTGAACTGAACGAAGCCTTTGCAGCACAAGCTTTGGCTTGTACCCGTGATTTGGGTATTGAAGATGGTTCAGAAAAAGTCAATCCAAATGGTGGCGCAATTGCTCTAGGTCACCCACTAGGTGCATCAGGTGCGCGTCTGGTGACGACTGCACTGAACCAACTTGAACAAACAGGCGGTAAATACGGTCTATGTTCAATGTGTATTGGTGTCGGTCAAGGTATTGCTTTGATCATTGAACGTGTTTAATCGCTGAATGCTCTTTCCTCCCTCCTTGATTCAAGGAGGGATCGAGAGAGGATTAAAAAAGCCTAGGATATAAAAAATGCCAACATTTACATCAAATGATGCACAAATCAATTACCAAACTTTTGGTGATGCTGCAAAACCTGCACTGATTTTTTCAAACTCGCTCGGAACCAACTTCAAAATGTGGCAAGCACAGATTGATTTTTTCCAGCAAGATTTCTTTGTGATTTGTTATGACACCCGTGGTCATGGTGCTTCATCTGCGCCACAAGGGCCATATAGCATTGATCAATTGGGTCAAGACGTTGTAAATCTACTTGACCACTTGAATATTGAAAAAGCGGCTTTTTGTGGTATTTCCATGGGTGGTTTGACAGGTCAATGGTTAGCGATTCATCGTCCAGAGCGCTTTAATCAGGTGGTGGTGTGTAATACTGCAGCAAAAATTGGTCAGGAACAGGCTTGGAATGACCGTGCTGCATTGGTACGTGAACAAGGTCTGCAACCGATTGCATCTACTGCAGCATCACGCTGGTTTACTGAACCCTTTATCCAAAGCAACGCGACAGTGGTCAACAATCTTCAAAACGACTTGGCAGCTGGCAGCGCCGAAGGTTATGCGAGCTGTTGCGAAGCTTTGGCTAAAGCGGATGTACGCAAACAACTCAAAGACATTACTGTGCCTGTTTTAGTGGTTGCTGGTCAGCAAGACCCTGTCACTACAGTTGCAGATGGTCAGTTTATGGTTGAACGTATTGCCAACAGCCAATTGTTTGAAATCAATGCATCGCACATTTCTAATGTGGAATTGCCAAATGAATTTAACCAAGCGGTGAAGCAATTTATCCAATAATTGCCACTTTAAAAAATATAGATTATTCAAAATAGAGCTCTTTCGAGAGCTCTATTTTTTTATAGAGGAATACGCAAATTAGACAGACTGGGCTTAAACTAGCTCCACAGCAATTGCTGTTGCTTCACCGCCACCAATACACAATGACGCAATGCCTTTTTTCGCACCAATTCGTTTAAGTGCATGAATGAGCGTCACAATAATACGTGAGCCTGAAGAACCCAAAGGATGCCCTAAAGCACACGCTCCGCCCTGAATATTCACTTTAGCAGGGTCTAAATCGAAGGCATCTATTGCCAACATCGTCACCATGGCAAAGGCTTCGTTAATTTCCCATAAGTCTACATCTGCAACAGACCAACCTGCTTTATCTAGCACTTTTTGAATCGCGCCTACAGGAGCAATGGTAAACTCAGAGGGATGCTGTGAATTAGTCGCGTATGCCACAACCTTCGCCAATGGCTGCAATCCACGTTCTGCTGCAACTGTATCTGAGGTAATGACTAACGCGGATGCACCGTCTGAAATTGAACTGGCATTGGCGGCTGTAATCGTGCCATCTTTTTTAAATGCAGGACGTAAACTGGCAATTTTATCGACCTTAGCATTTAAAGGCTGCTCATCCTGATCAATTACTACCTCACCCTTACGGCTTGTTACGGTCACAGGTACAATTTCATTTTTAAAATAACCGTTTTGAATCGCATCTACCGCACGATTTAAAGAGCGAATGGCATATTCATCTTGTTGTTCACGGGTGTAATTTTTCTTGTCTGCCATTTCTTGCGCCAATACACCCATCGACAAGCCTGTTTCAGCATCTTCTAAACCTTCCTGAAACATGTGGTCTGTGACTTTGCCATGCCCCATGCGAAAGCCCGCACGTGCTTTATCTAACAAATACGGCGCATTTGACATAGACTCCATACCACCTGCAACCACAATTTGCGCTGAACCCGCCTGAATTGCATCTGCAGCCTGCATCACCGCTTTCATCCCAGAACCACAAATTTTATTGATGGTGGTTGCACCTGTGCTGTCGGGTAAACCTGCCTGACGCATCGCCTGACGCGCAGGCCCTTGTTTTAAACCTGCTGGCAGTACACAACCAAAAATTACTTCATCAATATCTGTTGCACATAAGCCTGAACGGGCAACCGCTTGCTGAATCGCGACAGCGCCTAAATCGGGTGCAGTACAACTGGCCAATGAACCTTGAAATCCGCCCATTGCGGTACGTACAGCATCTACAATGACAATCATTTTTTATTCCCTTATTACCGTCTTTTTAAGTTCTTCGCGTAAAAGCCACACTTTAATTCGCTTTTAATAACATCCCTGTGGGTTTCAAAGTAAATCACGTTAAATGTAAATCAAAAGATCAACTGATATTCAGGCAAATGGCTGAATTATGAGCTTGATTAGCGTTTAGCTTTTACTGCTACTCCCAGAAAAATAGAATAAAACGTTATAGAATCCAATTTTATTTCACCAAAATGACCTCTTTGGTTCAGTTTTATTGACAACAAATTTCAGTTATGGATTGTGCTATTTTTCACGTAATCCGTCATCCGTAAATACATAGGTATTTTTAACCAATCATTTGTATCGGGTTTCAAGACCTTGGTGCTATTTGCAAGCATACAAAACTGTTTTAGACTGCAACTTTGTTAGATTTGTTGTATTTGGACTATTCAATGACGACCCTACGCCAAGAAAATTTCCGACGTCGCAAAGAGAAAATTTTGGCAATGGCTGAGATTTTATTACTTGAAAATCATAATGAGATTACGCTAAGTGAACTGGCTGCAGAATTAGACATCGCCAAAGGCACAATTTATAAATATTTTAAGAGCAAAAACCAGCTGTATTTGGAACTGATTATTTTAAATGAACAGCGCTTGCTGGAAATTTCCAAAAAATATCGTGACCATTTTAAAACTTATGTATCGCAATACATGCTGTATAACATGCTCAATTCCAATCGCACGATTTTACTGCATTCCATTGAAGAGCGACTGACCAATAACGAGCGTAAACTGAATGAGTTGTTTGAACAACTGTATGATGTACGTGAGCAACGGATTCTAGAAATTAAAGATATTACACAAGCTTATCTGGAATCATTTAACAGTGCCATGTCTATTCGTGATTATCTGTCTTATATTTGGACAGTGACTTATGGTGCTTCGTTATTACTCAATTCTACGCATTATCAAAAAGCGATCGGTTCACGTGAGCGTTTAATTAAGTTGTATATCAATCAAGCGCTAATGACGCCAGATAAAGTATCTTCTATTGCTTAGCCATACTCTAGGAACAAAAAAAATCCCAAAGTCAAAACTTTGGGATTTTTTTATAGGATTCTGACTGTCTGAAGACACATCATTCTGCACTAATATCTTCAAATAAAACTGAAGATAAATAACGCTCACCGCTATCAGGTAAAATTACGACAATATTTTTCCCAGCATTTCCAGGGCGTGCTGCCAGTTTTGCTGCTGCTGCCATAGCAGCACCACTTGAAATACCCACTAAAATGCCTTCATGCGTTGCTGTTTTACGTGCCCATTCAATTGCTTCAGCACTTTCAATGGCAATGACTTCATCAACCAAGTCTAAATCTAGGTTCTTTGGAATGAAGTTTGCACCAATGCCCTGAATTTTATGAGGTGCAGGTGTAATTGCCTCACCACGTTTCGTTTGCCCAATAATTGGAGATTCGGCTGGTTCAACTGCAACCGTATGCAATGCCTGACCTTTCACTTTCTCAAAATAGCGAGAAATACCTGAAATGGTTCCGCCTGTACCCACACCTGCCACCAGAATATCGACCTTACCGCCTGTTGCTGTCCAAATTTCAGGACCTGTGGTTTCTTCATGGATTTGTGGATTGGCAGGGTTATTGAACTGCTGTGGTAAATAATATGTTTCAGGCTGTTCAGTCGCCAAACGCTCTGCTTCTTCTACTGCACCTTTCATGCCTTTAGCAGGCTCTGTCAGTACCAAATTTGCACCTAAAGCTTTCAATACTTTACGGCGCTCAATACTCATACTTGCAGGCATAGTCAGGGTAATGTCATAACCTTTAGCTGCTGCCACAAAAGCCAATGCAATGCCTGTATTACCGCTGGTTGGCTCTACAATGTGCATCCCCGCTTTTAATACACCACGTTTTTCTGCATCTGCAATTAAAGCAGCACCAATACGACATTTCACTGAAAATGCTGGGTTACGGCTTTCAACTTTCGCCAAAACCGTTGCACCACCTGAAATTAAACGGTTAATACGTACCAATGGTGTATTACCAATGGCTTCTGCATTGTTGCTGTATACTGCAATGCCTAAATTTTCTGGTGTTGGAAAAGCTGCATCTGTGGTCATGTTTATTCCCTAAATTCGTTATATACAAGATAAGATTCAATTTATCATACATTTTTATCTAAATTTTTGGTGAAGTTTAGCCAAAAATGTTTTATACAAAAAAATGATTAGCTTTCAAAATAATGCGAATTAGAATGTGCTCAGAGTTTCTTGTTAGTTCGTCTAGTCGTTAAATTTTCAGTTAAAATTCCAAGTCTGAATGATTCTTTGACTAAATGCCGATTTTATCGGCAGTATTGTTTGAAATTCACTATTTATTTTTTGACAATAGCCGCATATATGCCAATGTAGGGAATGCAATGTCTAATAAAAGTTACAGTCGTTTCTATCGTAATTTCACACAAAAAATCCTAGATAAGATTGTGACGCCACAAGTATTAGGCTCCACCGCTGAATTAGAACATCACTATGCACAGCGTTCCGATCAAACCCAGTTTTGTTACGTCCTACAAGATGCTTCGTTAAGCAATACCGTATTAATAGATCAACAAGCACAATCCCGTGGTTTACCTTCTGTCTATGCGCCTCTACAAATAGCCGAGCATAAAGAAGAAAACTCAATTTTGGTACTGAATGAGAAAAAGCCTCAGCAATATGCTTATCGTTATTCTGCAAAATTAATTCGATTGATTGAAACCCTACAGCAACATCCTGAACAAGATGTGATGTTCGTACCTGTCACCGTGCTTTGGGGACGTTCACCCGAATATGAAGATTCTTGGCTGAAAGCCCTATTTGCCGATGCGTGGTCTACGCCCAACACACTTAAACAAACCATTAATATTTCACTGTATTCACGTGATAACTACATTGAATTTCATAAAGCAATTTCCTTACGCCAATTAATTGCACAAGCGACGCAAGAACAACCACATTTATCACCAGCACACTTTATTGAACAGCGGCTTGAGCATAATTTTAATCAGCACAAAGCCGCTATTTTGGGCCCCGACTTGTCTGACCGCCGTAATTTAATTAATGCTTTAATGAAAAGTGCAGCGGTACAACAAGCCATTCGTAAAGAAAGTATCGAACAAAAAGTAAGTATGTTTGAGGCTGAAAACCGAGCCAAAAGCTATTTAACTGAAATTGTATCTGACTTTTCTTATTCGACCTTACGCTTTGCAGAACTGGCGCTAACTAAGTTATGGACGCAACTTTATGACGGTATTGAAGTGCATAATTTTGACACGGTACGAGAACTGGCCAAAGATTATGAAATTGTCTATACCCCTTGCCATCGTAGTCACATAGACTATTTGTTGTTGTCTTATGTCATTTTTAATCGTGGCTTAATGGTGCCGCACATTGCAGC
>LSQX01353804.1_pt1 | contig 21768 bp, 16 predicted proteins | sample 654561 | NCBI WGS metagenome assembly LSQX01 (sample SAMN04489861, study PRJNA283612) | anaerobic digester metagenome | isolation source: 4 biogas reactors fed with cattle manure at either 37C or 55C with and... | place: Denmark: Kongens Lyngby | collected 2014
TCACCACCTCCACCCCCCCCGCCACCATCCCCACCTGCCGACCCATCCCCTCCAACTCCCCATCCCCCCTCCCCGGCGCATGATGCACCACCCACACCCGCCCCGCACCGCACCGTCCCCCCACCTCCACCGCATCCCCCCACGTGCTATGCCCCCACCCCCGCCGCTCCCCGTACTCCTCCGGCGCGAACTGCCCGTCAAACACCACCAGCCCCGCCCCCCGCGCGAACTCCACAAACCCCTCCTGCTCCTCCGCCGTCATCGCCTGCCACTCGATATCCGTTGCCACCACCACGCTCGCCCCGCCCGCCGCCTCATCCACCCGGTAGGCCACGCACCCGTCCGGATGCGCCACCTCCCGCCAGCTCACCCGCAACCCGCCCGCCGCGAACGGCTCCGACGGCATCGCAAACTCCGCCGCCGGCAAACGCACCGGCCACACCGGCGGCGAAAACACCCGCTCGAGCACATCCGCCAGCCCGCCCCGCGGCGACACCATCACCGCCGGCCAGCACTCCGTCAGCGCCGGCAACCCGATCAAATGATCCAGATGCGTATGCGTAAACAACAGCGTCGCGCCCGGCCGCAGCCTCTCGCGCAGCCGCTGCACGCCGCTGCCCGCGTCCACCAGCAACTGCGTGCCATCCTCCCCCTCAATCAGAAGCGCGAACGTCTCGCCGCCAAACTTCAGCGTATCCTCGCCCGACACCGGAAAACTGCCCCGAGCTCCGCCCAGAAAAACCTTCATGCCGCCTCACTTCTCCGTCAGATTCCAGATCCCGTCCCACGCCGCCGCGCCGCGGTCGGCCAGCTCGCGGCACCGCTTTGCGTAAGTCGTCGCCGCCGCGTCATCCGCCAGCGCGCCAAACGCCTCGGCCGCCTCCGCCCAGCGCCCCGCCCGCGCCAAAGCCAGCGCGTCCGCAAACGCCCGGTCCGACTCACGCCCCGGCACGCCCTCGAGCCCGGTCGCCTCAAACACCCGCACCGGCGTCTTGCGCCCCACCACCGTCAACTCCCCCAGCTCGCGCCCCGGGAACAGACCGCCCGTGGCCTGCCACGTAGATTCCGCGATCATCAAATACGTCCCCAGCGCTTTGTTGGCGCCCTCCAGCCGCGACGCCAGATTCGCCGCGTCGCCCAGCACGGTATAGTCAAACCTCTGATGCGACCCCATGTTGCCCACCACCACCGGACCGGTGTTCAGCCCGATGCGCATCTTCAGCTCCGTCCCCGCCCGCGCCGCAAACTCCGTCTGACGCTCCGCCAGTTTCTGCTGGCAGCGCACCGCCGCCCGCACCGCCCGCGCCGCGTGATCCTCCTGCGCCAGCGGCGCGTTCCAAAACGCGATGATCGCGTCCCCCTCATACTTGTCCAGCGTGCCCCCCTCCTCCAAAATAATGTCGGTCATGTCCGTCAAATAATCATTCAGCAGCGCCGTCAACTCCTCCGGACCCAGCCGCTCCGAAATTGCCGAAAACCCCTCCAGGTCCGAAAAGAAAATCGACAGCTCGCGCCGCTCCCCGCCCAGCTTCAGGCTGCCCGGATCCCGCATGATCTGCTCGATCACCACCGGACTCAGATAATGCTTGAACGCGCCCTTGATGAACATCTTCTGCCGGCCCTCGAGGACAAAGTTCACCATCGCGCCCCCGAGCAGCGCCATCCCGACGCCCGCGGTCGGCCCCGCCATCGGCAGCACCACCCCCGGCAGCCACGCCGCGAAACCCGCCAGCGTCGGCAGCACCAACAGCCCCAGCGCCGCCAGCGCGCTTTGCCAGGCGTTGCGCGCCGCGGCCGCCGCCACCCCCGCCACCAGCGCCAGCGCCACCAGCCAAAGTCGGACCGCCCACGGTGGCGCGTCGCGCATGAAATCGCCCGCCAGCAAATTGTCCAGCACTGTCGCGTAGATCTCCGGCCCGGGATAGTCTCCGCCCATCGGCGTCGGCCGCAAATCCTTCAAACCCGGCGCGCTGAAACCGAACACCACATGACACCCGCTCACATTCACCCCGCCCGCCGGTTCCCCACCCTCCAGAATCCGCATCTCCGCCTGAATCATCCCCGCTGCCGAAAACGCCTCGTGCGTGCCCGAAGGCCCCCGATACTTCACAATCATCCGCCCCCGGCCATCCAGCGGAATTCGCCGACCCGCCGCCTCCAAGCCGTCGTCGCCAATCACGGCCGCGACACCCTCCTGCTCCAGCCCCGCCAGCCAGCCCGCCATGCCCAGCGACGCCACCGCGCGGCCATCAAACAACCGGAACGGAGCCGCCCGCCGGAACACTCCGTCGCCATCCGGCGTCTCGCTCGTATTCCCCAGCCAGGCCGCCTGCCCCGCCACCTCCGGCACCGGGAAGGCCGCGCCGGGCAGCGTCAGCTCCGCCACCGCGGCCGGACGCGACTCCAGCCACCCCTCGAGCCCCTCAATCGCCAGTCCCCGCGCCGCGAGCCCCTCCGGCCACGTGGTCGCCTGATCCGCCTGCCGCCCGAGGAACACCGCCGCCACCACCGCCCCACCCCCGCCCATCGCCGCCCCCAGCGCCTCGTCATCCGCCACGCCATAGGCCGACGGCTCCGTAAACAGCACATCCAGCGCCACCACCCGCGCCCCCTGCCGCTGCAAGTGCTGAATAATCACCGCGTAGGCCTCGCGCGGCCAGGGCCACGACCACCCCAGATTCCGGCTCGCCCAGTCCAAGCTGGCCTGATCCACCAGCACCAGCTTGACCTGCTCCGTGGCCGCCGACGGCCGGGCCAACGCCCGCGCGCACCAGTCCGACATCACGTGCTCCCACCGCGCCGACAGCCCGCTCCACTCCAGCCCCCCCGCCACCGCGGCCGCCACCAGGCCGGCCAGCAAACCATACCCCAGCTTTTTCTTCATGCCGCGCAAACGCTACCGCGCCCCAACCGCCGCGCGAAAACGGCGCGACCGCTCCGGCTTGGTATCCTTGGAAGTCTCCACCCCCCGCCGCTTCAGCTCCTTGATCCGGTCCGCCGGCGGCGGATGCGTCGCCGCGAAGTCCAGGCGCGCCGGCTCCCAACGCTTGTCCATGTTCTCGAGCATCGCCACCAGCGCCCCGGGCGTGTAGCCCGCCGCGCGCAAAATATCCACCGCGCAGAGGTCCGCCTCAAACTCGAGTTTGCGCGAATAGCCGCTGTTCATCAGCGTCCCGCTGATGTCATGGATGGACTCGTCAAACGCTTTGGTCACCTCGGCCAACTCCGCGCTGCCCATCGTCTTCATGCTTTCCACCGCCAGCGTGCTCAGCGCCGTACTGAGACGCCCCGTCTTGATCGCCCGCAAACCGTGCTGCTTCTCGACATGTCCGATCTCGTGCGCCAGTACCGCCGCCAGTTCGTCCTCCGTCTCGCAGCACGCCAGCAACCCCCGCGTCACCAGCACCAGCCCCCCCGGCGCGGCAAACGCGTTGATCTCATCCGAGTCCAGCACCAGAAAACGGTAGCCCCCGAAGGTTTCCGGACGCGACGAAAACTGCGCCAGCGACTGCCCCACCCGGTTTACATAATTGTTCAACACTCCGTTCTCCAGCGGGCGATACCCCATCAGCACCGTCGCCGCCACCGTCCGCCCGATGTAATACTCCTGCTCCGGGGTGATGTCCTCGAAGGTCTTCGTCACCGCCCGCGTGGTGCGGTTGATGCTGCCCGCTTCCTCCTCCGACAGCTGCCCTGTCGCCACCGCAATCCCCGTCACCCCCTCGGTAATCTGATTCATCGTCTCGCACCCCGCCAGCGCCACCACCAGCGCCGCCCCCGCCATCATGACATACAACCGCTTCATTCCGCCCCCCTCCCTATTTCCCCAAACCGCCCTGCTTCAGAAACTCGGCCAATTCCTTCTCCGGAATCTTGAAGTTCAGCATGCACTCCACCCACGCGTAATCCAGCTTGGCGTTCTGCTTTTTATATTCCGCCTCAACTTCCTTGTTGAAGCCCTTGCCCGCCAGCGCCACCTCCTCCCCGCTCGCGCCAATCCGCGCGTCATCCGTCCCCGAACTCAACACAATGCGCTTGGGCGTCAACGCCGATTCGTGAATCCAGCCCGTCACCCCCGAAGGCGAGCGCACCACCTCGATCCAGCCGGCCTGCTTCTGCCCCACCGTCACCCGGTCGCCGTAGGTCACCGTCCCGTTCACCGCCCCCAAAAACGATGCCCGGTTGCGCAGCTGCCCCTCGCGCACCTGCACGCTCATCTCCGCGCCCCAAGTCCACGTGGCCGCCAGGAGCCCGGCACAAATGGCCAGTTTCATCTTCATGCCATCACCCTGCTTCCTCTATTCCTCAAGTCGTTTTTCGCCTCGGATGGTTACCAGCAAATCCGCCATCCGCTGGCTGGCCGCCTCATCCTGGGAGAACGCGGCGCAAATCCGCCCCTCCTCCAGCATCGCCGCCGCATCCTCCGCCAGCCCCTGCGCCCAAAGGCTGCGCGCCGACCGCCAGAAGCAGTCGCTCGCCAGCGTGGGATTCCCCGTAGCCCGCGCGTAGCGCCCCGCCGCCGCCAGCGCCCGCGCCATCTCCGGCAGTCGTCCCGCCTCGCGCCACAGCTCGATCGCCCGCTGCTGCCAGGCCAGCGCGCTGTCCGGCGCCTCCAAAATCGCCGCCAGCCGCGCCTCCAGCTCCGCCCGTTCCGCCCGCAAACTGCCCGGCAGCCTGCGCCACGCCGCCAACGACAATCCCGCCAGCGTCCGCTCCGCCGCCGACACATCCATCAGCGCCAGCTCCGCCCCCGCGCGCGCCAGCAACGCCTGACCCTGCACCCGCGGTGCCAACTTCTCCTTCAGCAATTCCTCCGTCCGCGCCAGAACAGCCTCCGGCTGCCCCAGCGCCAGTTCCGCGCGCGCCCCCGCCGCCTGCAACTCCTGCCGCCGCGCCCCCGACACCCCCCCCTCGGCCAGAGCCTCCTCCACCCCCCCCAACGCCTCCGCCGCCCGTCCCAGCTGCAGCAGGCACACCGCGCGGTCCACGCTCGCCACCGCCAGCGCCTCCGCGTCATCCAACGCCCGCGCCCGGCTCTGCGCCCGCCCGAACGCGTCCGCCCCCCGCCGGAAATCTCCGCGCGCGAAACACCCCCGCCCCGTCGTCACGTGCGAGATCCATACCTCGTCGCTAAACTGCGGCGGTCTCGTCGTCGCGCACCCCGCCGCCACCAGCGCCACCAACGCGACGCCCAGCACTCCAATCGCCATCCTCTTCATCAGTACAAAACCTCCTCCGCCAACATCGCGTCATCCGACTCCATATACTTGCGTAAAAACCAATGCCGCTGCAGCCCCTCCATCAAAACGGTCGTCTCACGCATCAGGGTCTGCGCCTCGCCCACCACCACCGGCAAATCGTCCACCTCGTCCGCCACCGTGCTCACCAGCTCCGGCAGCGACGCGCTCACCGCCTGCAAGTCCGACGCCATCGCGTTCACCTTCGTCATCAGCTCCTGCACCTGTCCCAGCAGCCCCTCCACCTCCTGGGCCATGCCCGGATCATTCAATATCTTCGCCGGCAGACCCGGCCCCGAACGCAGATCCTCAATCAGCCCGTTCGCGCTCGCCAGCATCTGCTGCAAATTCCCCGCCGGATCATTCATCGCCCCTGCCAGAGTCGTGTACTCCTCAATCGCCCGGTTCACCAGCCCCAGCGTGTGCTCCGCCTCCTTCTCCAGCCGCTCCAGCGCCTCCTCCAGCATCTGCATGATTTCCGTGTCCTTCTCGCACGCAATGCTCCCCCCGCTCCGCGGCAGCTCCGCCCCCGTCCCGCGCGTCAGCTCGATATACGCGTCCCCCGTCACCACCATCTTCTTCTTCACCAGCGCGATCGAATCCTTCCGCACAAACCGCATGAACGATCCCCTCACCCGGATGCTCCCCATAATGTTCCCCGCGTCATCCACCGAAATATCCTGCACGCTCCCCACCCGCGCCCCCAGCAGCATCACCTCCGCCCCCTTCAGCAGGTCCATGGACCCCTCCGGCGGAAATTGCAGCTCGATGTCATACATCGGCTCGAACCAGTGCTGCGCCCGGCCCGCCACCAGCACGCCCGCCAGCAGCAACAACACCACCAGCATCACAAACGCGCCGACAATCTCATTCACATATCGAAACTTAAACTTCTTGGCCATATCACGCTCCTAGCCTGGATAATTCATGCGACAAGTCCGGCCCGGATGCAAGGCAGGCGGGGCGAAGCTGGTTGGACATACTGCGAGCCCCGAATAACGCGGCAGACGGGTCGGAATCGTCGCGCCGAAGGACAACATGGATGAAAATTGTTAAACAATTACAAAATATCATATCATGTTACTCCGCAATAAATTGAAATGTTTTCAGCCATGTTGGTGAATTATTCAGGCTTGCGGCCGCGCCTCCGCCCGCGTCAGCGGGGCCAGCGCCGCTCTCGTCTCCTCCGGCAACTCCCGGTCCAACCAAACCACCGCGCAGCCCCACTCCCGCGCCCGGCGAATCCCCTCGAAAAGCAACTCACAATCCTCCGCCGACGCCTCCACCAGCGGATGCTCCAAAATCAGCGCCGCCGGACGCCCCGCGAACGCCCGCGTCCACAACAGACGCCGCCGCAGCCGCTCGCCCACCACCGGCGCCCGCTCCGACGACAAAGGCCAGCACCCGAAAAACCGCGCCCATTCCTCGATCTGCCCCCCCGCCCCCTCCCAACGATGAATCCGCGCCGGCAGCCAGACATTTTCATCCATATCCAGGTTCGCCACCAGCCCCCCGTCCGCAAACACGCACCCGATGCGCCCCCGCTCCCGCGCCGCCGCCGCCGCCCCCAACTGCCGCCATTCCCCCCCCTGCCAGAACACCTCACCCTCCCCCGGCCATTCGATCCCCGTCAGCCAATCCAGCCACTCCCCCTCCGGCGCGTCATCGTTCGGAATCCACACCGCCCCCCCCGCGCGCAACGCGAACGACCACACCGCCCCCCCCCGCGCCACCCCGCGCGCCTCCAGCGCCACCCTCTCCGCCGCGTTCGACATCACTCCACTCACAGATACGCCGCCAACGAAATCAACAACGACGTCACAAACAGCGCCCCCACCGACCGCACCACCCCGCGCGTCGCCGCGATCGGCACCTCCGTAGATGCCTCCCCCACCCCCAGCCCCTCGTCACAGCAAATCGCCCCCGTCAGCAACCCCGGAATAATCGCCTTCGCCAGCAAACTGTACACATCCGGAATTGTCACCGCCCCGATGATATTCCCCAAAAACAGCCCCATATCAATATCCCCAAGCAAAATCACCCACATGCACGCGTACCCCCCCAGAAACGTCACCCCCAGAAAAATAATCGTCAGACAAAACGTCGAAGCCGCCACCCCCAGCACCCGGGGAATCACCAGATACACAAACGGGTCAATCCCCATCGCGTCCAACGCCCGCACCTCCCCCCGCACCTTCATGCTCGCCAGCTCCGTCGAAATCGCCGTCCCGCTCCGAGCGATCACCACAAAATGCGTCAGCAGCGGCCCCAGCTCCCGCAAAACCACCGCCGTCAAAATCGGACCAATCAGCGCCGTCTGCCCCAGCCGCGTCAGCCAGTACTGCGCCTGCACCACCACCAGCGCCCCCACAATCAGCGCGATCAGCGACACAAACCTCATCGCCTCCAGCCCCGTAAACAAAATTTGCCGCGCCAGCACGTTGCGCATCGGCCCCGACCACGTCCCCGGCAACGCCGCCCTCGCCAGCACCCCCCACACCACCGCCGTCACCCGCGCCGCCCGCCCCAGCCGCGCCAGCACCCCGGCCCCAACATGCCCAAGCCACGTCATATCCCGCTCACTATACCCCCCGCCCCCCTCCCCACACAACCCCATTCCCCCCCTACCCAATCCGGCAGTCGCCCATTACCTCTCACCCCCGCCCATTTTCACCCAAATCCACCCCTTTTTCACTCCCTTTCACCATTTTCGGCCCATTCTTACCCGTTTTCTCCCGCTCCCGATCTTTTGAACCGACTTATCGGCTTGTAGCCAATTGGCAACAACCGCAAACCGCTCCGGCAACCAATTTTTGCCACTCCAGCCCGACTCAAGAGCAATCAAGACCAGAGAAACGGCCAAATCCACCCCCTCGGTACGCAAAAAGGCCTCCGTCGCAACACGTTCATCAGGACTCACCACATAATCCAGCCATGTCCTTATCCGCTTGCTCTGCTCCGCTTCGGACTTCAGCAACTGCTATTAAAGACTGACCGGGCATCGGCAGCCAACGATCGATTCGCTTCAACAGCGGCACCATCATGTCGAAGAGTTTCAGTTGGAATCGGCCCATCTGTCCGCGCTTGCATATCACAGCATTCCACCACCATCCCGGAGTACTTGCCCTGTTGAATCCCCGAAGCCGACATATGTGGAATCCTGCGGCCTCCAATTTCTTGCGGAGTTCGTCTCGATTATAGCGCCGGTAGTGCTGGACAAGCCGATCATATGAACCAAACAACCACTTGTATTGGGGCACAAGAAGTAAAAGCCTCCCTCCCGATTTGAGGATATGACGCATCCGTCGCAAAGCTTCTTCATCATCAGCAATGTGTTCCAGCACATTCAGGCAGACAATGGTGTCGTATCCGTTGTTACGCAAGCGATCAACATTGGCATCGCTGGTGAGATTAAATTTTTCCACAGCGACCAATTCATTCCCACGGAAAGCCGACTTCAATATCTCCAAATATTCGACATTGCAATCCGACACAGTCAAATGCTCCCGCTTGGGTAACAAGCGACTAATATTGCCTATGCCTGAACCGATTTCTAGTATCCGTTCTCCCATGTCGGGTAAAAGGGTGGCAACTTGCCATTCCGCATAGCGCCGGGCATGGGAAAGGGAGTGAAGAATGGCGTGACCATATTTTTCATCAAAACAATCATCCAAAATCCAATATTTTAAGATTGTCCAAAGCGCAGAAATACCATCCTTCCACCCTATTTTCTTCCCTTCCACATATCCACGCCCATAATAGCTGATCGGCACCTCATAAACCGTGGCTCTCCGCTTGGCAACTTTCGCCGTAATTTCTGGCTCGATGCCAAACCGGGAAGAACGCAAGGGGATCGTTCGCAGCAAATCGGAGCGGAATGCCTTGTAGCAGGTTTCCATATCCGTCAAGTTTAGCCCCGTAAACCAATTAGAGCAGAACGTGAGAAAACGGTTCCCCAACTCGTGGTGGAAATTCAGAACCCTGCGCTGCTGGCTCCCCGCAAAACGAGACCCATAAACCACATCGGCCCCATGGCGCAGGATCGGTGCCAGAATGCTCGCATATTCAGCAGGATTATACTCGAGATCGGCATCCTGAATGATAGCAATGTCACCTCTCATCTCCGAAATTGCACGGCGGATGGCGGCCCCCTTACCTTTGTTCTTGTCCTGACAAAACAAGCGGATTTGCTCAGGATATTGCTGTGTAATCTCCTGAAGACGTTCTTGAGATCCATCCGTCGAGCCATCATCGACAACAATGATCTCCCGTTTCATTCCGTCAGGCAGAGGCGCGGCCAAAACACGCTCAAGTACATGGCGAAGATAAGCCCGCTCGTTGTAGACCGGCACTAAAATGGACAGCAATCGTGGTTGAATCACTGGCACCTCATATCCGAGCTTGCCGCATTTCGCCGTTCATAGATCCGGCACCGTTCTCCCGGATGCCCACTCCACCCGGTCCACTCCTCTTTCGGAAAAATAAGTTCTTCAAGCAGGACCCAGTTTTCCGGTGCAGATATACCCTCATCAAACAGTCTTGCAACCGGCCAGTGAGACCGGAAGGAGTCAGATATTACAATGAAACGTACATTAAATTTATCGGCAACCTCCGAAACTTGTTCAATGGTGCCGTATGGAACCTCAACTGTTTTCAAAGGATTGGTCTTGTTGAATTCAACGGCCAACTGGGGTCCATAATGCATGACTACATCCTTGTCGGTCCCGCCATGCGCTTTGAGTATCTTTGCACATGTCTTAGTGTTGGCATAACGCCACCAGACGAATTCAGATGCAAAAGCGTGTTGTGAATACAGCAAATTCACAGACAGAAAAATGAGTAATATTATGCTGACGCTCCCTCTCCCAAAACTCTTTATGCACGCCCGCCACATTTCTGTCTGCGAAGCTAAAAGGAACAGTAAAACAACCCAAGGCAAGCTCGGCATCAACACCCTGTTATGAAGAAGTACCAACCATAACAATATCATTTGCAACAATAGGAGACAGAGGGGCAGAAGGGTTTCCTTGATTCTTTCTTGCCACAAGGATAAAGCCAGTCGAGCTAGCACCAGAAAAAATAAGATCGTGCCCATTTGCAAACCTTTTATGAAAATCTGACGATTAAATATTCTGAAGGTTTCTTTGGCATTCGAAATAACCCGGCTGGGCATTTGTCGCATAATGTCAGCACTAGAAGATTTCTCAAGTTGAAGTCCATCTGCCGCGTAAACTTTTTTTGAGTCTGCCCAATCTGATCCTAATGCTAAAAACGCCCGTCCCCCCTTCGATCCCGGCGTAAAGCTGCCCGAATTTGCATAAGTAAAAATACATAGAGGCAACAGCACGACAAACGCCATAACCGGGACCGCGCTCGCATACGTCATTTTGTTACGCCATCCTTCGCTCTTTTGGAAAAGCACAAAAAGACCCAATCCACAGGCCGCGACGGCAGCATCTAAGCCTTTGAAGTAGCCACCGACCCCAATCAGTGCCCCCGCTAGCCCGTATGTTAGCAGAGGCTTCACGCACGGCGACAATGAAACCCAAACCCCAGTCATCAAAAACGCCATATAGGGCATTTCCGAATACCCCGTAATGGAATACTGGACCATCGTGGGATTTACGGCGAGAATGACTCCGCCGATTAGGGCCATTCCGCGAGAACCTGTCAAGCGCCAGACAACACCCAAAAACAAGAGGACCACAGCCACTCCGGAAACCAAAGTGGTTGCCTGCATGGCGTATCGAGGATCCAACCCCAACTTCACCGCGGCAGCGGCGATTGCGATCATCCCCTGCGACCAATAGGTGGACATTGCCCCCGGCACACCATTTGCCAACGCAACACCATGTTGTACAAAATGCCCCGCATCCCCACATGCCGGATAGGCACTGCGTGCCGCAAGCAAACGAATTCCGGCTGAAAATAGACCCAAGGTCGCCACAACTATGAGGTTATTCTGCCGCCTAGTCATTCCATCTTCTACTCCAGACACTTCCACCCTCGGAATTGTATCCTGTTTATCTTATCGGTTCCACCATTATCTCCGACAAAATTATCTCCTCGCTTCCCGCGGTTCCTGCCACCGTCCCCTCCCATGTCGGCTGAATCACGAGATTTAATGTTCACTGGCTCTTGGGGTTGTTCCTGAATCTGCTCTTTCACATCCTCCACCGACACCGCCTTCATGCAGGCCTGGTCATGCAGGCAAGTTGCGCGGTAATCCCAGTATATACACCCCTCACAACGCTCGACTTTACGAATTTGCCGGTGAATCGGCCCCCTGGGGCCCCATTTGCCCGGACTGGTCGGCCCCCAAATCGAAACCGTCGGCAGACCAACCGCCGCCGCAAAATGGAGCAAACCACCGTCATTTCCAATAAAAAGACGCGACTTTTCCATAATTGCAGCCAAAATCGGCAGTTTGGTCCGCCCAATCCAGTTAAAATCGTCTTTTTGCGTCGGCGGAACCAGTTTTTCCTCCCCTTTTCCCCCAATCCAGGCAATTTGAACCAACTTTTCGACTTGCAGCCAGTTGGCAATCACCGCAAAACGCTCCGGCAGCCAATTTTTGCCGCTCCAGCCCGACCCTGGCGCCACCAAAACCAGTGGAACCCCCAAATCCACCCCCTCCGAGCGCAAAAAGGCTTCCGCCGCGGCCTTTTCATCCGATTTCACCTCATATTCCAGCCGATCGGCCGTGGCCTCGATCCCCAGCGGTTTGAGCAGGCCGCACCACGCATCGGCCTCATAACGGTCTGTTTCGTAGGGCTGGACGATCGTTTCGATCTCGGGACGCACGCGCGGCGGACGCCAGTCTCCGATGCCAATCCAGCGCTTTGGACGAATGGCATTCGCCAAAAAGCGCCCCACTCCCCCAAACGGCCCAATCAGGGTCTCCACGCCCGTTTTTCGCAAGTTTTGCGCGAATTTCCATTGAAACCACCCATTTTGGCGAAAATTCCGGCTGTTTCGCGTCAAATTTGGCGAATTTGGCCCAAAAACACGAATTTCATCCGCAAAATGGTCGAAACGACGCGCCAAAGCCTCGCTCCAGGGCCCCACCAGCCAAATTATCCTCTTTTCTGGCTGCCCAGTTCGCAAAGCCTTCAGCATCGGCACAACATGCAAAATGTCGCCCAAATGACCCGGCGAAAACACAACAATGGCGTTTCCCGGTCCGCGACGCCCCGGCCACCACCGGCCAGCCAAGTCCAACAGGATATACCGCCACTTTCCCATGTTTTTCCGCCTACTTCGCGCGGTTTGCACACTCCGTTAGGCGCGCCATCTCAACCTCGCTCCAGCCTGGATAATTCATGCAAGCAGCTCCCGATACATCGCGCGATAATCCTCCGCAATGATCTTCCAATCGAATCGTTCCGCCCAGGCACGCGTCGCCGGACGCATTCTTTCGGCCACATCCCGGTTCTGCTCCAGCCAAAGCAGTTTTTCGACCCATTGGTCCACATTCCGATCATTACTCATCACAAAATTGCAATCTGAACTCAGATATTCCGGCACGCCTCCGGTATTGTTGGTCATAACGGGCGTTCCACACGCCATCGACTCCAAAAACACATTATTCGCCGCGCTGTCCAACATCGGCATCGCCAAGACATCCGCCTGCTGATATTCCGCCAGCATCTGCTCGTCCGTCAACCGCGGCAAGAGACTGACGGCCGGGATGCCCGCATAAAATGATTTTTCATGGGAAGTGGTACGAATTCGCCACTCAAACTGGTCCGCCGGCAGTTTGGCGGCCACCTTGGCGGCAAACTCGTGATCCCGCTCCGTGTTCCCCAGCATGAACAAACGCAACCAATCGCTCCGCGGCTCCCGAATCTCCGGCGGCTTGAAATAATCCGACACCACCCCGTGCAAAATGGTCCGCACCCTCTCCGGCGGCACATCCCGCTCGACAAATGGCCGCTGACACTCCGACGTCAACACCACCATATCCGCCCGCGCATACCCGTCCGGCCGCAGCCAAACACTCTCCCATCTCCGCGGACTGCAATGCACACTCACCACCACCCGCCCCCCTTTGCGCCGATACGCCGCAACCCGCTTCGGTGCAGCAAACTCACCCCAAATAAAATGTGCGATATAGGGACTTACCGCGTACGGTAACTTCCGGAGGATTTTCCACTCGTCCCAAAACGGAAGCAGGGCATTCCATTTGGACCCATAGTGCTGGACACCCCATTCCTGCAACGCATGCCCCGCCCGCCAACTTTTCCGTATAACGCGCCGGTACAACGCGGCATGCTGGATGGTCTGTGCCGCCAAGGCGCGAGAAACCGGGAACATGCCGGAGGAGGCACAGAAATCGTCCGGACGATGTCCAATCAGAAACACATGCATAGACTTCGGCATCCTTGGAAGGGACGGGTAATTATCGAGGGGTTCTGCGCCACGCCATGTTTCCAAGAAGCGCCATGCACCGATGCAGACTCGCGCGGAACCCAAGTAACGATTCCAAGATACCTTCATCAATCAGATGCAGGCAATTGGTCCGGGGCAACATCCGAAGCTGAGGATCGCTGTCGTATTTATGTTTTGAGACGAAAAACAGGATATTCTGCCGATAACAGAGCGCAACTTCTTCGTTGTGCCAGATTATTGGACGGATAAAATCCAAAGCGACGAATCCGCGCTTTTCGAGCTCGTTGATCCAGAATGCTGGCCAGCGGGCATTGACGTGCGCATCTCCTGCTTGCCCAGGTATAGCTGCGGAAAACAGAATTTGATCGCTTAGCGATGCCAGCAAATCTAGATAGCCACCTGTCGAACTCGGATGCAAATGCTCGGCAACTTCAACCGATATCGCCAGATCGAATTTTTGTGAAATTATTCCGGGAGAGTTTAAGTCCATTGCCTGAAAAGAATCCGGAGGGATCCGCATTTGCGAGGGCTCAATGTAGCTTCCATCCAATCCCAGCACTGTTTTCACCCCCAGTTTTAAGCAAACGCTCAGCCACCATCCGTGACCGCAGCCGACATCCACGACGGATTCCGGCACCATCGGGGATAATACCAATGGCAGGATCGCCTCGGCAGAGGCAAGTGTTCGATTGCTGTATTTCGCATGCAATTCATTGGTGTAGGATATATTCATAGCCTTCCTTCAATCTTTGGCAGCATCGATACTCCCATTCTTTCGCCTGCATGTCAGACACTTTTCATCCCTCCACGGAACTAAGGCATTCCACTTTGACCCATAATGGCGAATCCCCCACTGACGCAACGCATTCCCAAGCGTCCAGCTCTTCTTCTCCAGACGACTCCATGCCGGAGAAAACATCAGTTTTCGAGCCCCAAAGTATCGAGTTACTGGCTCCATGCCAGATTGAACCAAAAATCCACTAGGGCGAAACAGAATGACATAAGGCAACGGTGTCATACCAGCAAACTTACCGGCGCGGGAACAATGTCCGGAAAACAGATTTTACGGTCTCATGCCACAGGTCAAATCTTGCCGGTTCATGACGTAATCCTCGCCAGCAAAAATAGAGTGCCCGCCTACTTCCACCTTGATCGCGCCAATACTGGGCATTGGCAATACAGGCTTGGCTGTGCGCACGAATCACACGGGATTTCGAAACAACACCCTCCCAAATATGACGACGTTTGATCAGGATTTCATGAAATGTTTGAGATTCCGGCGTGTCCTTCCAACGTCCCCGCGACACACCCGTGTCCGCCTTGCGATATCCCGCCAAGACATCAGGTATAAGCCCGATGGGATGGGCACGGGCCACGCGCAGAAAAAAATCATGATCTTCTCCGATAATCCCTGTTTCAGACTCTTCGCAAAACCACCCCACTTCATCAAAAAGTGTCCGGCGAACCAACACGCTCGAGATTGTCACCCAGCAGTGTTCCAACAACCGCTCAAAGATCATGCCGGTTTCAGGAACGACACCCAAGCCATGCCGTACACTCACCACATCTGAATTTTCGTCAATAATATGGCACAATGTATGGCAAAGCGGGATCTCAGGATGGGTTTGCATAAACTCAACCTGCTTAGCCAGTTTATCTGGATACCAAAGATCATCCGAATCCAAAAAAGCAATCAGCTCCCCTTTTGCAGCTTGTGCCGCCTGATTGCGTGTAACCGGACAAATCCCCGAATTAGTATCTCGTAAAATCAAACGAATGCGCTCCTCATAACTCTGTAGAATTTCCCGAGTGCCATCCGTCGAAGCGTCATCCACCACCACCACTTCCTTATTCGGCCATGTCTGTGCCAAGGCCGAATCTATACATTCCCGAATATATTTCTTTCGGTTATAGGCACCGATGCATACACTCACCAACGGAGATGAATTAGTTGAAGAATTGAACATAGTGAATTGCTCAGCCATAGGATTTCAATGGGTTATGCACCATTCGTTGTCGTGGTGCCACGAACAGAATACAATTATACTGACTACCAAGAATACCTTTTTTATTCGACAAAAGTTTGATGAATGTGTGCGCGCCTGATAAAATGAGGTAACTCGGTCCCGAACAATGGTTTTTTCCCATGGGTTAATACTTATCAATTCCCGGGCGCACGGACAAGAACTTCACGCCGATTCATCGGTACCCGTGCCAGAGCGGCATGATCGCTTTTCATCTCTTCCTGCCGGAATGCCTTGACGAGCGAGCCCGAAATGAGGCGGCAGAATGGACTTGCCAAAACTGCCGAGGCGGACGCCGCACTCCCCAAACAGGCGCCAATTGCAAGAAGTTCGGTGTGGTTTTCATTTGACGCAACGGGAATGAAGCCCTACCTTGCTCGAAACGCTTCACCTCCGGTGGGGAGGTGGGCGCGTGGCCCCAGTAGATAAGGGAGAACACATAACGATGAGTCCCAAGGTTGCAACCAAGCCAGTGCCAACTCAGATGCCCAACAATGGCGACCAGCTCAACACGGTCGAGGCCATTAAGGCGGCGTATCTGAACCATTTGAAGTATTCGCTGGCCAAGGATGAATTTTCGGCAACGGATCATGACCGCTACTACGCGCTGGCCTTGACGATCCGGGATCGGCTGGTGGACGGCTGGAGCCGGACATCGGTTCAATACCACAAAACCGGTGTAAAGCGGGCGTATTACCTGTCGATGGAATACCTGATCGGGCGGGTGATGGGCAACAATGTGGTAAACCTGCAACTGGACGACAAGGTCCGCCAGGCCATGCTGGAACTCGGGCTGTCGTGGGACTTCCTCCGCGACTTGGAGCGCGACGCCGGCTTGGGTAACGGGGGCCTGGGCCGCCTGGCCGCCTGCTTCCTCGACTCCATGGCCACCCTGCAGCTGCCCGGCTACGGCTACGGCATCCGCTATGACTACGGCATCTTCCGCCAAGTCATCCGCGACGGCTATCAGGTGGAGGAACCGGACAACTGGCTGCGCTTTGGCAACCCCTGGGAGCTCGAGCGCCCAGAATCCATGTTCAAGGTGCGCTTCGGCGGGCGGGTCGAAATGGAAGACTATCAAGGTCGGCTCGTGGCCCGCTGGGTGGACTACGAAACCGTTCTGGGCGTCCCCTACGACAACCCCATCCCCGGCTACGGCAACAAGACCGTCAACAACCTGCGCCTCTGGGCGGCAAAAACCACCGAGGACTTCAACCTGACCTTTTTCAATACCGGCGAATATATGAAGGCCTATGAGGCCAAAATCCTGACCGAAAACATCACGAAGGTCCTGTATCCCAACGACAACATCGAGCAGGGCCGCGAACTGCGCTTCAAACAGCAGTATTTCTTTATCGCCTGCTCGTTGCATGACATTGTGAGGCGCTTCCGGGCCGACGGCAACGAAATCCACTCCTTCCCCGACAAGGTGGCCATCCAGCTCAACGACACCCATCCGGCCATCGCCGTGGCCGAGCTCATGCGCATTTTCCTGGACGAGGAACGCCTCGAGTGGGACGACGCCTGGTCGCTGGTCGTTCGCACCTTCGGTTATACCAATCACACGCTGATGCCCGAGGCGCTCGAACGCTGGCCCGTCCAGCTTTTCGAAACCATCCTGCCGCGTCACCTGCAAATCATCTACGAAATCAACCGGCGTTTCTTGCGGGAAATTGCCAACCGTTACCCCGGCGACAGCGAGCGCATCGGACGCATGTCCCTCATCCAGGAATCGCCCACCCGCGAGGTGCGCATGGCCTACCTGGCCGTGGTCGGTTCGCACTCGGTCAATGGTGTGGCCGCGCTGCACTCCGAACTGCTGGGCACAACCCTGTTCAAGGACTTCTATGAACTCTGGCCGGACAAGTTCAACAACAAGACCAACGGCATCACCCCGCGCCGCTGGCTCCTCAAGGCCAACCCGGGCCTGGCCGACCTGATCTCCGAAAAGATCGGCAGCGGCTGGATCACCGACTTGACGCAACTGAGGCAACTTGCTCCGCTGGCCGATGACCCCGAATTCCAAAAGCAGGTCATGGCCGTCAAGCAGGAGAACAAAAACCGCCTGGCCAATTTGATCTACGACCAGCTCGGCGTGGTGGTGAACCCGGAATCCATCTTCGACATCCAGGTCAAGCGTCTCCACGAATACAAGCGCCAGTTGCTCAATGTGCTGCACATCATCCATCAATACTTCGAGTTCAAGGCCAACCCGGACATGGACTTCGTGCCGCGCACCTACATCTTCGGCGCCAAGGCCGCCCCCGGCTACTTCCTGGCCAAGCTGATCATCAAGCTGATCAACGATGTCGCCTCCGTCGTCAACCGCGATCCCGACATGACCAACCGACTCAACGTGGTCTTCCTGCCGGACTACCGCGTCTCTCTGGCCGAGCGCATCATCCCCGCCGCCGACCTCTCCGAACAAATCTCGACCGCCGGCACCGAGGCCTCCGGAACCGGCAACATGAAGTTCCAGCTCAACGGCGCACTCACCATCGGCACCCTCGACGGCGCCAACGTCGAAATCCGCCAGGAAGTCGGCGACGAAAACTTCTTCCTCTTCGGCAAAACCGTCGAGGAAGTCGAGGCCACCCGCGAGGCGGGCTACAATCCCTGGGACATCTACAACTCGAACCCCGCCGTGCGCCGGGTCCTCGATGCCATCAAGAACAACTTTTTCAACCTCGATCAGCCCGGGCTTTTCCAGCCCATCTGGAACACCCTCCTGCTCCATGGCGACTACTATCTGGTGCTCGACGAGTTCGACGCCTACACCAAGCGCCAAGCCGATATCGCCGAGGCGTACAAGGACAAGGCCCACTGGGCCGAAATGTGCATCCTGAACATTGCCAACGCCGGCAAGTTCAGCACCGACCGCACCATCGCCCAATACGCCGAGGAAATCTGGGACATCCACCCCTGCCCCATCAACAACAACCACGGTTGACCCCAACGCCCGGAGCCGGACTATCGCTTCCGTCCGGCCGCGTAATACTGGGCGCCAAGCGGGAGCCGGCCAACCGCCCGTTCCAGCCGGTCGCTCCCCTTGAACGCGAAGGGGAACACCAGGAAATAGCGGCTCTCCACAACATCCAGCTCCGCCTCCCTCAGCAGGCGGACTGACACTCCGCGCCGCAACAGGCGCGCGTCACGGTCAAACTCGCAGCGTGCCACGGAAAGCCGCGTCAGGGGGTTGAAAGGATTGTGCTCGATGACCAAAAGGAATCCCCCGGGCTTCAGCACACGCCGAACTTCCCGGAGCAAGGCCGCGCGCTCGGCCACCGCCACATGATGAAGAACGCAAATCAGGATTGCCACGTCAAAGGCTTCATCCCCGAACGGCAAATGCCGCCCGTCATAGACCTCATAACGCACCGCCGGGTTTTCCTGCCGGGCGCGCTCGATGCTGGCGGCCGAAATATCCACCCCGGCCAGCTCCTTCACTTCATCCTGTAAAAAATAATCCGTTTTCCCCACGCCGCAGCCGACATCCAGCAAGGACAACTGGCGCGGCTCCCCTTTGTGCCGCCGCAAGACGGACAAAATATGCTTCGCCTTCGCCAGGGTGTAAAAATCATGGCTCTTCCCCATAAAGCGGTTTGCGCGCGCCCATGCCTGATCATAGGTGCTGACATATTGGTCGAATTCCGCGCTCATCGCCTGCCGTCCTGTTTGATGGGCAAAGCTACACACCTGCCCGGAATGGTGCAAGCCGCCATCCGCTCTCCAGAAAAAAAGCGTAAACGCGCAACACCACGGTCGAGGCTTGCCTCCCGCCCGCGCTTGGTGCTAGGTTCCGTCCTGCGCTTCCATGGTGGAGGCGTCGCCGACGACTAACGGAAGCGGGTGCAAATCCCGCGCGGTCGCGCCGCTGTAAGCGGTATCGAACGTCCATCCAGCCATTCCGCCCCAAGCGGCGGGAGAAGGCGGACAAGTAGCATGCCGCAAGCCAGAAGACGAGCCGCCGGTGCCAGTTTCTTTATATGCCTCCGCGAAAGGGGTAGAAAGGATGCCGCCATGCGGTCCGTTTGGCTCCCTCTATTCCTATATATATATGCCGTGACGGCCCACGCCCTGCCCGTCACCGTTGACCTCGACGCCTACTTCATCGGCGAAAACCAATTCATCAACGACACCCCCCTCTCCGACGGCCCCGTCACCTTCGACAACACCTTCACCGACTGGGGCGGCGGCATCACCTCCTGGTCCGGCTTCGCCTTCTCCACCGTCCACAACACCACCAACGGAACCTGGGCCAACCAATACGCCGCCGCCGCCCCCCTCCCCAGCGCCTACGCCGTCGCCTACCACGACGCCCACAACCCGCCCCCCGCCATCCTCTTCGACATCCCCGCCCAACCCCTCTCCCTCGACATCAACAACACCACCTACACCGCCGCAACCCTCCGCAACGGCGACGGCTTCGGTTTCGCCCGCCCCTTCACCACCGGCGACCACTACCTCCTCCACCTCACCGCCTACAACCTCGACAACCAAATCATCGCCGCCACCAACCACCCCCTCGCCGATTTCCGCGACGGCAAAACCCACATCCAAACCAACTGGATCACCCTCGACCTTTCCTGGATGCCCCCCGCCGTCGCCGCCCTCGAACTCACCCTCGAAACCACCGACATCGGCGCCTGGGGCCCCAACACCCCCACCTACGCCGCCATCGCCAACCTCACCTACGCCTACTCCGACGGCTCCGACGGCATCGCCGCCACCAACCCCGCCATCCTCTGCTGGGCCGACGCCGTCGCCCACTACTCCCCCGGCGCCAACGTCACCACCCCATTCGCCAACCCCTCCAACGCCCTCGGACCCGCCTCCTCCGGCGACGGCGCCAACGGCTCCACCAATGTCGTCTCCCTCGGCGACTCCGGCTCCATCACCCTCACCTTCCCCGCCCCCATCACCGACCTCCCCGGCCCCGACTTCGCCGTCTTCGAAAACGCCTTCTCCCCCGACTTCCTCGAATTCGCTTTCGTCGAAGTCTCCTCCGACGGCACCCACTTCACCCGCTTCCCCAACCACGCCACCGACCCCACCCCCATCCCCGCCTACCCCTACGACCCCATGGAACCCGAATCCTACGGCGGACTCGCCGGCAAACACCTCCAAGGCCTCGGAACCCCCTTCGATCTCCGCGCCCTCAAAGGCACCCCCGGCCTCGACACCAAACGCATCACCCATGTCCGCCTCGTGGATGTCATCGGCGACGGCACCGCCCTCGACTCCTACTCCAACCCCATCCGCGACCCCCACCCCACCACCGGCTCCGGCGGCTTCGACCTCGAAGGCATCGGCATCCTCCACCCCCTCATCGAAATCTCCACCAACCCCGCCACCCCACCCCCCGCCCTCCCCAACTTCACCACCCAGCTCCAGCACACCCCCACCCTGCAAAACCCCACCTGGCAGCCCGCCGCCGACCGCTCCGCCCCCGGATTCTACCGATGGTCCCTCATCCGCGACTAACCCCCACCCGCGCACATTTTCCATGGTGTGGAAAAAAGTTTTCCACACCATGGTGCCACCGACAAAAGTTGTTTTTCAATATAATTCTTTGCGGCAGAAGAAAATACATTGTTTTTTCGCTTGACATTACTTATGTCATTACGTATTGTAACTCCATGATTAATAAAGGGTTATATTTATCATGAAGCACCAGGTTGATCCTCTACAAAATGGCCTGTTTGACCCTGAACGCAGTCATTTTAGCCGAGTTGGCTACAATCGTCTGCAACAGGGTTGGCAGGGGATTTTTCGACGAAGTCTGCTGGCGGTTATGCCGGTAGAGGAATTGGGGGAAAACTTTTCTGCCGACATGGGGCGACGGACCAAGGAGCTTTATTCGATGGCCGGCTTGGTGGTGATTGCCGAAATGCGCAACTGGACTTCGCAGGAAGCGGCCGAGGCCTACATTTTCGATTCGTCGGTTAAATATGCGTTGAATGTGGGACATCATGCCGTGGAACTTTCGTATCGCAGGGTGGAGCGCTATCAACGGTTGTTCCGCGAAAAGCAACTGGCACAGGAGGTGTTTGAGCGGGTGACGAAGGCGTTGATTGACGAGTTCGAGATTGAAGTGGACAAGCAGCGGTTGGACT
>LSQX01085366.1_pt1 | contig 21762 bp, 16 predicted proteins | sample 654561 | NCBI WGS metagenome assembly LSQX01 (sample SAMN04489861, study PRJNA283612) | anaerobic digester metagenome | isolation source: 4 biogas reactors fed with cattle manure at either 37C or 55C with and... | place: Denmark: Kongens Lyngby | collected 2014
TGCGAAGCAGGAAATCCTGTCAAATAGAACAGTCCTGGTTGTCGAGGACGAGGACGAGCGACGAGCGACACCAATTCCCCGCGCTCGACACCCACCCGCCTTTCATATAAAATTAACCCCGTTCTCCAACCCCAAGACCCGAACGACATGGAAATCCGGCAACTCGGCAACTCTTCCCTGAACCTCCCCGTTCTCACCCTCGGCACCTGGGAACTCGGCGATCCCTCCTGCTGGACACCCGGCAACCAGCCGGAGGATGTGGTGCGCGCCGCACTGGATCATGGCATCAACAGTTTCGACTGTGCCGAATCCTATCAGGACGGCGAAACCGAGATCGCCCTGGGGCGGGCACTCGGCAAGGACCGCTCCAGGGCCATCATCGGCACCAAGGTGAGCGCCGGGAACCTGCCCCCGGAGCGCGTCGTCGCCTCCTGCGAGGCCAGCCTGCGGCGCCTCGGCACCGACACCATCGACCTCTATCAGGTCCACTGGCCCAACCCCGAAGTCCCCTTCGAGGATACCTGCGGCGCACTGGAACGCCTGCGGCAGCAGGGCAAGATCCGCGAGATCGGCGTCTCCAACTTCGGCCCCCGCGATATGCGCGCGTGGCTGCGGGCGGGTAGGCTGGCCTCCAACCAGATGTGCTACAACGCCCTCTTCCGCGCCATCGAGTTCGAGCTGCTGCCCGACTGCATCAGCAACCAGATCGGCCTGATAGCCTACAGCCCCCTCATGGGTGTTCTGGGCGGACGCTGGCTAAATGTGGACGAAATCCCCAGGGAGCGGCGCAACCGGCGCATTTTCGGCACCGACAGCACCGATCCGGAACGGATCACCACCGCCGCCGAGGTCACGCGGGTACTGCAGGGATTTGCCGCATTGTCGGACGAATGCGGACTGAGCATGCCCGAACTGGCCATCGGCTGGCTGCTGGCGCAGCCCGGCGTCACCACTACCATCTTCGGCGGCAAGCAGCCCGGACAAATCGAAAGAAATGCCCGCGCCGCCGCGGTCAAGCTGGACAGCGGTATCCTGGCACGCATCAACCAGCTCACCGACCCCCTCAAGCAACGCGTCGGCCCCAATGCCGACCCCTGGCTCGAAGCCGACGAAAGCCGCGTCCGCTGATACCGCCGGGTGTGCTGATACCGCCGGAGGCGCTCCACAACAAGTGGATGCGCACCCGGAATTCGGCAGGGGTTTCACCTTGAGCCCAACAGGTGCTAAAGCTACAATCATGCTTTCATGAACCCCTCTACCCATCCACGGGTCTGGGTCGATATAGACCTCGCAAGGCTGCGTGACAACTACCGCCACATCGCCGAGACTGTCGCCCCGGCCCAGGTGATAGGCATCCTCAAGGCGGATGCCTACGGGCTCGGATGCCTGCCGATCGCCCGCGTTCTGATCGGTGCCGGAATCACGCGCTTCGGCGTGGCCGACCCCGGCGAAGCCTTCCAACTGGCACCACTCGGCCTGCCGGTGCAGATTCTGGGTGCCGTTCTGCCCCGCGAGATTCCCGATCTGGTGCGGCACGGCATCGTGATGCCCATTACGGACCTACCCATCGCCCAGGAAATCTCGCATGAGGCCGGCCGGCAGGGCAAAACTGCACGCTGCCACATCAAGATCGATACCGGCATGGGGCGTCTGGGGATCCCGATCACCACAGCCCTGGATGTCATCCGGTCTATCCATGCGCTTCCCAATCTCGAACTCGAGGGCATCTACACCCACTTCCCCATGGCCGACCGTGAGGGCAATGCCATGACCCGGCGACAGGTGAAGGATTTTCGGCGTCTGCTCCAGCAACTGGAGTCGCGCGGTCACGTCTTCCCCTGTTGCCATATGGCCAACAGCGACGCCATCAACAACTTCCCGCAGGCCGTCCGGAAACCGCTCAACTGGGTGCGCACGGGCATCAACCTCTACGGCGTGTGCGACTCCGAGGGCGGCCGGCGTCTGCATCTCCGTTCCGTGCTGACGCTCAAGACGCGTCTGGTCGCGCTACGGGAGTTGGAAGAGGGCAGCACGATCGGCTACGGTGCCACCTACCGTCTACCGCGCAGGATGCGCATCGGCACGATCTCGGCCGGCTATGCCGACGGACTGCCGCTGGCGCTCTCCAACCGCGGCTACGTCCTGATACGCGGACGTGCCTGCCCCATCATCGGGCGCCTCTCCATGGACTACACTACCGTCTCCCTCGAACAGGTACCGGATGCGGAACTTGGCGACGAGGTCATCTGCCTCGGCGGAGAGGGGCCACAGGAGATCACCGTCGACTCGTGGGCGCAGCTTAAGGGCACGCACCCCTACGATATCATTTGTTCTTTTGGCAATCGCGTGCGTCGGTGCTATACTGGCGACTGAAGCAACTTTCCGTAAACATGAGCGAGGCGATGATCAAGTACATTGTGACAGGCGGCGCGGGGCTTATCGGCAGCAATCTGGTGGCCGCGCTCAACGCGCGCGGCGAAACGGACATACTTGTCGTCGACAACCTGAACCACCCGATGAAGCGCCGCAACCTCGAGGGGCTGCGGTACGCCGGCTATCTCGACAAGCGCGACCTGCGTGCCGCACTGCGCGCGTGTGAATACGGCTCCGTGGAGACCATCTTCCATCTCGGGGCCTGCAGCTCGACCACCGAGCGCAATCTGGAGTATCTGGCCGACAACAACACCGCCTACACGCGCGAGCTCTGCGAGTGGGCGCTGGCCGGCGGCCGGCGCTTCATCTACGCCTCCAGCGCGGCCACCTACGGCGGCGGCGAGCACGGCTATTCCGATGCGCCGGAAATCATCCCCCTGCTGCGCCCGCTCAATGCCTACGGACAGTCGAAGCAGGACTTCGACCTGATCGCGCTGCGCGAGGGCTGGCTCGACCGCATTGCCGGCCTCAAGTACTTCAACGTCTTCGGCCCCAACGAGCACCACAAGGGCGAGATGCGCTCGGTGGTACACAAGGCCCACGGGCAGATCCGGCGCACGGGTAGCCTGCAGCTCTTCCGCTCGCACCGCCCCGACTACCGCGACGGCGAGCAGACCCGCGACTTCGTCTATGTCCGCGACGCCGTGGCGGTCACCCTCTTTTTCCATGACCACCAGGAGGCCAGCGGCATCTTCAACTGCGGCACGGGACAGGCGCGCACATGGCTCGACCTCGGGCGGGCCGTCTTCGCAGCCATGGGGCTCGAGCCCAACATCGAGTTCATCGACATGCCCCCTACCCTGCGCGAGCACTACCAGTACCATACCGAGGCCGACCTCACCCGGCTACGCGCCTGCGGGTGCAACCACGTCTTCATGACTCTGGAGGCGGGCGTACACGACTACGTGACCAGCGACCTGGCCAGGCAACCGGAATAGCGTGCCACATGCGCATCCTTAGCCGATACGTTCTACGTGAATTCCTCATACCAGTCTGCTACAGCTTTCTGGGACTGACCCTGATCTATCTGGTGATCGAGCTCTTCGGCGAGTTCGACAAGCTCCTGCAGGCACGTCCGCCGGTAAGCATGGTGCTCGCCTACCTGTTCGGCTACCTGTCGCCCTTCCTGCAGTGGCTGCTGCCGGCCTCGCTGCTGATGGGCGGCCTCTACGCCATGTGGCAGCTCGCCCGCCACAGCGAGATCACGGCCATGCGCGCCACCGGCATCGGCTTCGGTACAATCACCGCCCCCATGCTTCTGGCCGCAGCCGGTTGCTCAATCCTGATTTTCCTCAACAGCGAGTTCTACGCCCCCGAGGCCAGCCGTCTCGCAAACGTCATCAAGGAGAACCGCTTCAAACCGGTACAGCATGGTTGGGTCTATCTGGATGTCCCGTACCGTAACTATGCCGAGCAGCGCGAGTGGCGCATCTCCCGGCTCAACCTGCGTAACAACTCAACAGGTGAAATCAAGATCACCTGGACCGATGAACAGGGTGAACCGCAGCGCGTGCTGGAGGCCGAGCGCGCCGAGTACCTCGACGGTGTCTGGTGGTTCTTCTCCCCTGAGATGACCGAGTATCAGGAGCGCGGCGGCCTGCAGCACGCGGTTCCGGTCGAACTCCCCTATGACCATCTCTCCATGCCCGAACTCGATGAACGTCCGCGCGACTTCCTGCTGGAAATGCTGCAAAACGACGATGATCGCGACAACCTCTCGCTGCGCGATATGATCCGCTACGTCAAGGCACGTCCGCAGCTCGAGCCGAAAACCAAGGTGGGTTGGCGCTACGCGATCTTAAACCGCCTGGTAGCCCCCTGGACCTGTCTGATCATCACCCTCTTCGCAATTCCGCTGGGCGTGGCCACCGGACGGCAGAGCGTCTTTATCGGCGTGTTCATGGCTGTGGGTCTCTTCATCCTCTACTATGCCCTCACGCTGTTCCTGGGCGTCATGGCCAAGAAGGGTTTCGTCCCCGTGCCCATCGGAGTGCTGGCACCGCACGTCGTCTTCCTGATAATCGGCCTGATCCTCTACTACCGTCAACGTTGAACAGGGGGAGCCTACCGCATGTCGAGCATCCGTGAACTACTGATCCGCGCCGTCGAGCTCGGCGCCTCCGATGTCCACATCACGCCCGGCCAGCGCCCTATCCTGCGCATCAGCAGCCAGCTCGTGCCGGCCGGGTTCGAGCCCCTCTCGGCGGATGATCTGCGCCTGATCGGCGACGAGCTGATCCCGCCGCACGCCCGCGAGCGGTTCGCGGAGTACCACGAGTGCGACTTCTCGCATTTCGAGGAGGATGCCGGACGCTTCCGCGTCAATGTCTTCCTCGGCAAGGGCGTTCCAGCCATCGCCCTGCGCTATGTCAAGAGCGAGATCCCCACGCTGGAGTCGTTAAACCTGCCGCCCATCCTGAAGCGCTGTGCCGAGGCTCCCGCGGGCGTGGTCATCATCTCGGGCACGACCAGCTCGGGCAAGTCCACCACGCTGGCCGCGCTGGTCGGCCTGATCAACAACAACTTCGAACGACGCATCATCACCATCGAGGATCCGATCGAGTACGAGTTCACCGACGACCGCAGCACCATCACCCAGCGCGAGGTGGGGCTCGACACCCGCTCGTTCGCCACCGGCCTGCGGCAGATTCTGCGCCAGGATCCCGACGTCATACTGATCGGCGAGGTGCGCGATCCCGAATCGCTGCGCATCGGCATCATGGCGGCGGAGACCGGCCACCTCGTCCTTACCACGCTCCATTCGGGCACGGCCGCGCAGGCGATCCCCCGCCTGCTCAACGAGTTCCAGGCCGGAGACCAGGAGCGCATCCGGCTCGCGGTGGCGGCCAATCTGCACTCGGTCATCTGCCAGCGCCTGCTCCCGACGGTACACGGGGGACTTGTGCCCGCCGTCGAGATCATGTTCAACACTCCCATGGTCCGCAAGCTGATCGTGCAGAACCAGCTCGAGCATCTTCACGACGCCATCGAAACCGGCAACGAGGATGGTCTCCAGACCTTCGACCAGGCCATCTACCAGCTCATCCGCCAGCATGTCGTCACCGAGCGCGTGGGGCTGGAGCACGCAACGAATGCCGAGAAACTGCGGATGAACCTGGAGGGCATCTTCCTCGATGAATCCCGGCGCATCCTCGCCACCAATTAGCAGTGGTTCTTGCAACACCTCTTGCAGGCGCACGTGGCACGGGCCTCCTGCCCGTGTTTCATGGGCGGGACGCCCATGCCACGAGGGGTTTTGCAGGAACCTAAGTAGTCATGAGTGAGTCTCCCCGACGTCTGGTTGTCATCGCCGGTAACGCCCCGGAACCGGACGAGACCTTCATCCGGCGCGACCTCGAGGCCCTGCGCCGCCACGGCTGGCAAGTGGAAGTCTTCGGACTCAACCAGCGCTTCGCGCGTCACACCCCCGCCAGCCGTCGCGGTACGGGACGTCGCCGCCTTGCCACCGCACTGCTGTACCGTGCCTGGCAGCTTCGGCACCGTCCCGCCCAGGCGCTGGCACTCCTGCGCACATACCGTCTTGCCCGATGCCTCGCCGACGCAGCGGCGCAGGCCGATCTGATCCTCGCCGAGTTTGCCTGGCTCACCGCCGACCTGGCCGCCGTGGCATCCGCCGCCACCGGCACGCCGTGGGTCTGCGCCGTGCATGCCTGGGACATCTTCACCCAGCCGCGCCGCCTGCTGCGCGCACGCCTGAAGGACGCCGCATGCATCGTCGCCTGCTCCGAAGCTGCCGCGCGGGCGGTTGCCGCATTTGACATGGATGCCGCCAAAACCGTCATAATCCATCACGGCCTGCCGCTGGAGGAATATCCCTTCCGTGGTGCCCAGCCCGCAGACGGGGCGCCGCTGGTGGCCGTCGGGCGGCTCGAGCCCAAGAAGGGGTTCGACACCCTGATCGCGGCGCTGGCGCGCCTGCGCACCCCGCAACCGCCCATGCTGCACCTCGTCGGCGATGGCAGTCGGCGCGCCGCGCTGGAGGCGCTGGCCGTACGCCTCGGCGTGCAGTCGCGCGTCAGTTTCCACGGTCGTCTGGCACCGGACGCCGTGCGGCAGATCATGTCCGCTGCCTCTCTGCTGGTGCTGCCGAGCCGGCGGCTGCCGGATGGCGACCGCGACGGCATCGCCAACGTGCTTATCGAGGCCATGGCCCTCGGCGTGCCGGTCGTCACCACCACGGCCGGCGCGGCTGAGGAGATCGTTGAGGATCGGCGTACCGGACGCCTGGTACCGCCCGACGACGTACCGGCCCTCGCCGCCGTGCTGGATGAGTTGCTGCCGGATGCGGCACAACGCGGGCAGATGGCAGCAGCGGCACGCGCCACCGTCGCGAGCTACTTCGACATCCGCTCGACCGGCGCGGCACTCTCGTCGCTGCTGGCCAGCCACGCCAGGGTGCGCTCCATCAGCTCGTTGCGCCAGCCTGCGCCGTAGTAGCTGTGCCCGGCGTGGGGAATAACGTCCAGCACGAAGCCGATCCGGTGACGCCGGCAATAGCGCCGGTAGGCGGCTGCGGCGGTCGCCGCATCGGGATCCGAACCGCCGTAGATAAAGCGGATACTTCCCTTGTAGCGGCCGAAGGCCTCCAGCAGACGATCCTCGGCGCGCGCTTCGTCGGCGGAACGCGTCTCGTGGCGCACCAGCGCCTTGCCGACCATGCCGGTCTGCACCCGCCCCGTGAAGAGTTTCTTCCAGGTCTGCCGCAACAGGAGCTTTTTGGCATAGGCCCGCAGGGCCCCCAGCGTCTTGCGCAGGTTGGTGCCGGGCGCGCGCAGACTGCCCATCACCTCGGCCGACCAGAGCACCAGCCGTCCGATAGCGGGATGCCGTGTCGCCGTGCCGATGGCCACCTTGCAGCCGGAACAGATGGCGATGAGCGTCAGCGGTGTGCCGGGCGGCAGTTGCTCCTTGAGCCAGACGACTGCGGCATCGGCATCGTCAATCATTGTACCGATGCCCGCCGTGGCGATCTCGCCATCGCTCTCGCCGCGGCCGCGGTAGTCTAGGCGCAGGCAGAGGGCACCCTGACAGGCCAACCGGCGCGCCATATCCAGAAAGAGACGGTGCGGGCCCTGACGGTCGCCGGACCAGCCGCCCAGGAAGAGAAAGGCCTCCTTAGGCGATGCCGTGGCAGGACGGTGCAGCACACCACGGATCTGCTCCCTGCCGCACGGCAACGCAACGGGGGCTTCGGTGAAATCGACAGGCGCGGGGATACGCGGCGCGGAGGAAATGTTGCGCAACTCGGGAAAGCCCGCCTGCAGCCATCCGGCAGAGGCCACTGCGAGATCCGTTGTCGCCACATGGCCGACACTGTTCCAGAAGGGGGCCAGACGGATGGTGCGGATGGTGGTTGACGGGCTCTGCTTCTGCAGCGCCTCGACCGTGCGCGTGTCGGTACCCGTGGCCAGCGCCAGCATAGGCAGGGCAACCTGCGGGAAGGTGCTGGCCTCCAACTGCGCATAGTGGCTGCCGGTGAACGTATAGCCGTCGAGGTCAACCGAACCGCCGCCGCGCAACGTCGCCTCGATATCCTTGCGCGAGACCTGCGCCCGCCCATAGGCCACCATATCGTTGACCATGCGCCGCTGGAGCAACTGGCGTATGAAGTCGGCGCCCGTCACCGGCTCCCAGAGCAGATAGGCGGTGGCTGGAGTGGCCGACGGTTGCAGCGCCAGCAGGGCACCGGCGCGTATGCCGAAGAACACCTGCGGCAGATCGGGGAAGCGCTCCCCCAGCCAGGCGGCTGCGGTCGCGATGTCCGCCAGCCAGTCGCCCACGGTATAGTCTGCGAAGTCACCGGAAGAGTCGCCACAGCCGCGGTAGTCGATACGCAGTACCACACAGGGCACCTGCGCCGCCAGCCAGCGCGAGCTTTCCACCATGGCACGCTGCGCCGCCTTGCGCTCCTCGACCAGCGGCGGACACAGCAGGAGGGCACAGCGCGCCACGCCACCGGCAGCCGGTGTTGCCAGCGTGGCCTGCAGCCAGCCATCGCCCGAGGGAAGCTGGAAGGCGGCGACTGCAATATCGGCAGCTTCAGTTGTATGCTGATCACTCATGTTCAACCTGCGGATATACTGCTACAGCACAAAACAGGCCAATGTGGCGGTTGCCACCCTTCGTCCTCGTCCTCGTCCTCGTTATTGACACAGTTCTGTTTTTGACAGCCCCTTCAGGGCTGGCATCAACTTTGTCGCGAGATAGCTTTGTCGGTAACTTTGTCGCCTTCGTCGAAAGCTGCTGGTTTTCTCTCACGGAGGCACAGAGGCACGGAGGCACGGAGAAGTTCTAAAGTTCGGGAGTTCTAAAGTTAAGACTGCCGCCTGTACCGAACCACCCTGCCCGCCGTCTCGGCACAAGCTCACGGTACAGCAACCGGAAGGTAGGGCGAGCCGTCCCCGTCACGCCGCTACGCGGCGTGACCGGCGAGCCGCACGTGCGTGATTAACCGCCAAGACGCCAAGGCCGCCAAGGGATCTTGATTTTAGGTTGATTGGTGATTGGTGATTGGTTGTGCTTCGCTCTTCCATTTTTACTCCTCCCCGGCAAGCCCGCTGTCGTCGATTGTCGTCGCTTGTCGTCGAGATCCTGGGAAGCCCCCGCAGAAGCGCGCCAGCACAGGTGGGGCGCCTTTTCAGGAGCATCCCTGACACACAACGACAGGCGACGACAATCGGCAACGGCTTGCATCTGGCAAACAGACGCCTTATTCCGAGACTATATCCCGCCCCTTCAGGGCTCGTCTGTTTTGCCTCGTTACCCAGGGCGTTGCCCTGGGCTGGTATATCGCGCCCCTTCAGGGCTGGCATCAACTTTGTCGCTACCTTTGTCGGTAACTTTGTCGCCTTTGTCGAACGCAACTGGTGGCCTCTCACGGAGGCACAGAGGCGCGGGGAAACGGAACCGCGAATGCACGCGAATTCACACGAAAATGGATTAAGCGGGTAGATGAAGTGTGCCGTTTAAGAGTGAGATTAAGAGTGGGATTAAGTGAGTGTGCTGCGCGCTTGCACTTTATCTGCACCTTCGTCCCCTTCGTCCCATTCGTCCCATTCTTCATCGCGCCTTTGTCGAAAGCAAAGGATTAAGCGGGAGGTTGAAGCCTGCCGTTTAAGAGTGCGCCCGGCGGAGCTGGACAAAGGGCGAAGGCACCCTACCGCATCACTGGCGCGTGCCATGACCTTGCAGTTGTACGCTTGCAATCTGCCACCTGTACCGAACCACCCCATGGAGGGCGGGCGCCCCGCAAGCCGCGCGCCGTGACTGTACCGCCAGCCCCTCATGTACCGTGAGCCAAGCCACCACAGGCACCACCGAGACGACGGAACACTACCTTATGTCGTTAGAGACTCTTGCAATACCCCTCGTGGCATGGGCGTTCCGCCCATGAATCACGGGCAAGATGCCCGTGCCACATGTGAAGGCAAGAGGTTTTGCAAGAGTCTCACTATATTGTAGCCCGCGATCACAGCAGCGTTGGCACTGGACGGAGAACGCGACCGCCGAGGACGGCGGGCTCCACCTTCTTACGGCCTTCCGTTAATGCATCATGCGCCACCATCAATTCTGGCGTCATTTAAGAATCTGGATTGCTCTCGGGAGTAACACGCGCCCAACATATATGAGGAATGCCGTGTAAAGGACAACAAGCAGAAGCGCAACAATCCAGCATGCCATTGCCAATCGGTGGCGGCCAAGCCTCCTCGCGCGAGCATTGTGGACGCACAAGACTATAGGAGCCGCGAGGAAGGCGACTAAAACGACATAAAAGAGTATTACAAAGAGTATTTCCAAGATTTTCTCGCCAAACGTCGGAGGCGTGATTGGTCCTTGTTCAATTCTAATTGCCAAAGCTCCTTTTCCTGCGTTCCTGCTACATAAGCGAGTCGCGATGCAATGAGCGCATACTTGGGGACTTCACGGTAATTCTCAGCAAGATACTGAACAAGCGCTCTTGCCAGTGTCGAATACGTAATATCCCCTGTGCTGGCCGAGTCCTCAAGTGTCTTGAGTCCTACAGGTAACGGAAGCTTGGGAACTCCCAGTCCCTCATAGAACGAATCTTCCATAACTATACTGATTTGGGAGGATCTACGCATCATGTGTTTTCCTTTGTGACAAAAACGACGACATATGCGGTGGGCATTTGCCAGTCCTAATCATGTGCTAGTTCAATCCGTACCGCAAACATTGTAAAGGCGAATGAGGGCATGCGCGACAACCTCAACCTGTACACGGCGCAGATCCGAGCTGTTCCTTAGCCGATCAACAACTTCCATTAACTTGGAGTTGGTTTCGCCAAGAAAACGGCATCCATTCTGTTCGCCGATAAAAAAGGGTGTCTCATCTGGAGGGTTAATCCAGCCAATGGTATTTAGGTATCCTTCGACTAAAAAGACCTCCCTGCTGCGGGCAGCCTCGAGAGACGGCAACTTGTACCCGGGTTGCTCGTCTAGCGTTGCTCGAAAAATGCGGTCTACATCACGGACAAACGCCAGTTCCTCAGATGTCGCCGGCTGTCGTATTCCATTCGAGGACGTGCTTTGGTTGGCAAAATCGGCAGCCGTCTCGAGATCGGAGACCGGCACACTGATGGAAAGCTCAGCGATGAGTTCGGAGCCTATTTGCGCAGTCAAAGACATTAGGCTTGCCAGTCCTTCCCCCGTGCAGAGAATCGTGGAACTCGCGGACGTGGTAGCGTGATCCTCGAGTTTGGCGACATCCCCGCCAAGCTCAACAAAACGATCATACGCATGCGAGTCAGTAACGTCCACACCTAGTGCCCTCTCAAACCAAGAACGCGCTTCAGTTCTGTCACCACGTGCATAGTGAGCATCTGCAAGTATAAGGAAGGTAACACCTGCCGGCCCATCAACATCCAAACTGCGTTTAGCGTGCTCGATAGCTCCGGCGAAGTCCTCCTCCTTGAGCAGAGCTCTCGCTAACTTCCTGTGGGTATACGGTAGAGCGCCCGCCCCGAGCTTGATCGCGTGCCGCCAATATGCAACGGCCTCCTTGCTGTTGCCTTGGATCTGAGTATATTCAGCCTGAAGGACGGCAGCCATTATTTGCGTCTTCGTGCCCTTTGCAAGAACAACAGCCTTACCAGCGAGTTGCGCTGCACGGGCGTAGTCTCGATACATAGCCGTAATCTGTGTACATTTCTTGAGTAGCGACTTAGCCCGCCATAGCCTAATAGCACGGAACATTATCAATCATCTTCTTGATCATAACACGATGCCGTTTCAGCAGCACAGCTTGCGTTTACGATTTCCCCGCCTCTCCGTCAAGAACTGGCGCAGTGCCTCGTTGTACTCATCATAGCCGACCCAAAGCAGGTTATTGTGGCCTGCCTCCTTATTTTTTGTAGAGCGTGTAGGCGTTCGCCAACAGAAGTATGCAGAGGAGCACGTAAATAACATAGGCGATCATGGGATTGGTCAGCCAGATTGCCGTTGGCCCGTCTGTTCCACCAATTATGCCGACATCGTCATCAACGGGTGCTAAAGGCAATGCCAGCAAGACCGTCAGGCATATGATAACGGCGACAGCAGTTGCAGCATTAATGAAAACCAGAATCTTCCTCATTCCTCTCTCCGTTCTTATCTTAAATCGCGCAACGACAAGATTGTCCTGATAGGATCGTGGAAGAATATGTAAACACCCACCACAACAACCGCAGAGGCTGCATCAACCGTCAGCGTTACAGGAGTGCCCAGCATTCTGAGGGAATAATCCTTCATCTTGTCCTGGCTGGTCTTCTTGATCAGGTATCCCTTGACGTTTTTTCCCTCGTAAACCTGGTACTCGACTCCCCGCTCCTTAAGGGCTTCCTCTGTCGTCTTGCTGGCATCAATCCAGATGCGCTCATTCGCGTTGGTTCTTTTCCACAGAGAAGACGTGGCACACCCCTGGGTACCCAGAAGGATAGCGACACAAGCCATGCGCAACAGTCTATTCATTCAAGCACCCGGTATCATCCGAAATACAACGCCGCTGGGGTGCGCTCCACAATAGTGGATGCGCACCCAGAATCCAGAATCCAGAATTCAGAATTCAGAATGAAAAAGCGCCTTCTTTTGCTGCCCTTTTCGTGTCCATGCAATTGGGACACACATCCTGAACGGACGGCAAAACACTCAAATTGTTGCCTTGCAATATTCTGGATACCGGATTCTGGATTCTGGATCTGTACGATTCAACCAAGTTGAAATGGCACCCACGCCGCTGTAAACGCTATCAAAATCAAAAAGGCCACCACAAAAATGGTGGTTCGCGCCCATACGACCGGTTCGGCGCGTACGCGATAGCCCGCGGATTCGTCGTAGCTTGCTTGCTTTCCCCTGGCCAGCCTTGCCGCCTGGTAGGCCATGACCAAGAGATTGACACCCGGCACCCCCAGGGCAAGGCCTGCCAGCCAAACAGCCATGTTCCGGCCCAGATACTGGCCAAAACCCAATGGCGCGGCATCAGACAACCCCACCTTGAACCAGCGGCTTTGTCACCGGATAGATCGCGACAAACGGCGATACGAAGACAACAACGATGGCCGTAATCGCACAAAGAATGGGTCTGACAATCGCAATCATCTCGTGTTCCCGACTGCACTATTGGAAGTACTTCTTACCAAAACCCATCCCAGACGATTGAAGTTTACGGATTTACCTATCCACCTGTCAATAGTATCACTGGCGTAATCGGTTGATTAAAGGGGTGTGCATGGAGCGCGGGCTGAATGCGGCTCCGTCCTCGATGGAGATTGAACCGCCAAGACGCCAAGAGGAATCACAAAATTAGACACGCAGAGCGGGGTGTTTAACCGCAAAAGACGAAAAGACGTGAAACAGTGAGTAAGCGGGTGGAGTAAGCGTTCCGTTTAAGTGTGAGAGTAAGTGCGAGAGTAAGCGCGCAGCACCCACTTAAACCCACACTTAANNACAAAGTGGGGATCGCCACCGCCCGATCTTCATGCTCTCCCCGCGCCTCCCCTGTCGCTAGCCGATTACTTACTGGCTGTCAGTTGGCAGCAGATGGGTGGCCGCCTCGGTGATCTGCGCCAGGAAGGCGGAGCTGTCGGGGCAGCCCTGCAGCGGGCTGGGCAGGCTGCGGCGGAAGATGCCGCCGTATGACTTCGAGAGGATGCGCGTGTCCGCGATGATGACCAGCCCGCGGTCGCCGCGGTGGCGGATCAGGCGTCCGAACCCCTGGCGCAGGCGCAGGACGGCCGAAGGCAGCGACAGGGCGCGGAAGCCGCTCGTGCCCTCGCGCTCGAGCTGCTCGCAGCGGGCGCTCAGCACGGGCTCGCCGGGAGAGGAGAACGGCAGGCGCGCGACGATCACGCACGAAAGGGCGTCGCCGACGACGTCGACCCCCTCCCAGAAGGAGTGGGTGCCGAGCAGCACATGCCCCTCCCCCTTGCGGAAGGTGCGCAGGATCAGGTCGCGCGAGCCGCTCTCGCCCTGCACCAGCAGGCGGATGCCGGCGGCCTCGAGCACCGGGCCCGCCAGGCGGGCGCACTGGCGCAGCATCTCGTAGCTCGTGAAGAGCACCAGCGTGCGGCCGTTCAGCGCCGTGCCGAGCTGGCAGAGCAGCGTGGCCAGTTCCGTGACGTAGGAACGGTCGGGATTGTTCGGCTCGGGCAGGTAGGCCGGCACGAGCAGGCGGCACTGGCGGACGTAGTCGAAGGGGCTGGGGGCAATGCAGGTGCGGATGCGCCCGGCCTCCACCAGATTGAGCCCGAGGCGCTCGCCGATGTAGTCGAACCGCCCGCCGACGCTCAGGGTGGCGGAGCAGAGTATGACGCTGCGCCGCGTCTCGTAGAGGTGCTTGGCCAGTTGCGGGCCCACCTTGAGCGGCGCGGCCCAGGCCTCGGCCAGCGGTTCGGCACCGTAGGCGCGCTCCACCCAGAAGACGTGCTCGTCGCTGCAGCCCGCGAGCACGAAATCAATTTCATCCAGCATCTGCGTCAGGGTCTGCAGGGCGTTGGTAAGGTCGGAGGTCTCCTCGACCATCAGATTGAGCTCGCCGTCCTGGCTCTCCTCGATCAGCTTGAGCATCTTCTGGAAGAGGGCTGCCAGCTCACCGCCGGCCTCACGGAAGGCGGTCTGCGCCTCACGGATGGTTTTCCAGACCGCGGGAGGCGCGGGCGGCGGTGCCAGCGGTTCAGACGGATCGGGCGCCTCGAAGGCGAAGCGTTTGGCCTCGCCATTGGCGGGCAGCAGCAGGTAGAGCGCGCGGAAGAGCGCATGACCCTCCTGGCGCAGCCTGTCGACCGCCTGGCCGGCATCTAGGATCGCCTCCTCAAAGGAGACCAAAAACGAACTAATCATCCGGATGGCGCCGCTCGCTAGACGGCGGCGCAGGCGCTCGAGCAGTCCGCGGCGGCGCTTGCCCTGCCTCTGGGCCAGGCGGCGGGTGAAGGTGGCGAGGCGCGAAGGCGAGGCCTCGATCGAAAAGAAGCGGGTGGCGGCCTCCTCCAGATTGTGCGCCTCGTCGAAGATAACCTGTGCATGCCGCGGCAGCGCGACCGGCGTGGTGGCGCCCATCTCGGTGAAGACGAGGGCATGGTTGGCTACCACCAGATCGGCGCGCAGTGCGCGCTCGCGCGCCTTCTGGACGAAGCAGCGGCGGTAGAAGCCGCAGGCGTGGCCGGCGCACTCATCGCCCTGCGAGCAGAGCCGGAAGACCATGGCCTGATCAACGCCCGTGCCGCCCAGCAGCGTATCGAGATCGCCGTCGGGCGTGCGTGCCGCCCAGCAAATGATGGCCGCGAAGGCGCGCAGCTCCTGACGCATCAGATCAAACTGCGTCTGCTCGATCAGTTGCGAGAGGCGGCGCAGGCAGAGGTAGTTCGAGCGTCCCTTGATGAGCGCGGTGCGCAGCTTGCGGGGCGGCTCGGCGGCGGCCACACCATGCCGCGGCATGGCATCCAGCATGCGCTGGACGGCCGGCAGATCCTTCTCGATGAGCTGCGTCTGGAGATTGCGCGTGTTGGTGCTGACGACGACCGGCACATCGTTGAGACGCGCCCAGAGGGCGGCCGGAAGCAGGTAGCCAAGGCTCTTGCCAACCCCGGTGCCTGCCTCGACCACCAGATGCACGCCGCTGTTGATGGCATCGACCACGGCGCGCACCATCATCAACTGCCCCGGCCGCGGCTCGTAGCCGGGCACGCAGCGCGCAAGCGCGCCCCCCTCGGCCAGAAGGGCGACCGCCTCATCGGGGGCGACGGCGGTGCAGTCCGTGAGGTCGGGAAGATCCGGCCGCTCGGCGCGCCGGACGGTGGGCGGGAAGGATTCCGCCCATTCGTGAAGTGCGTCACGGCGCTCGCCCGCCATTCCGGCGAAGCAGCCGAAGAGCGCGGCCATGGCGTGGTCTTCCAGCTCGCGCATGGCCTGGGCAACCATATCGAGCGCCCAGCAGGGCAGCGCGCGCAGGTCGCGCTCGCACTGCTCCCAGAGCGTCCAGAGCCGCCTGACCGGCGGCAGCTCGGCCGTCTCCGCACCGAAGCGCTCCTCCAGACGCTCCGCGGCCGACTCGGGATGCAGCAGCCGGTGCAGGTCGTCCAGATCTATGACCGCCCAGGTGGCGGCCCCGGTGCTGCTCTCGAGCAACTCGCCGAGGTGCAGTGCGTCGTTCGTCAGCAGAAAACGCGTCTTGGCGGGCCGCTGCGGCGGGAAGACCTCCACGCCGCCGCCACCGTCAGGCGTGGGTACAACCCAGACGGCCTGCGCCTGCCATGGCAGGCGCGGCGACGCGGAAGCATCGGAATTGGCGGAGGCTTGCGGCATGGTAAAGGATATGGGTTGTTCAAGAGATTAGCCGATCAGGGCGCGGAAAACGAGCGTAAAGCCTGCGTGCCGCAGGCGGCGTGGCGGGCAATCGGCTAGTGACAGGGGGTGCTCCCCGAATGGCTCGATCACTTTGTCACGACACTTTATCCCTACGCTTTGTCGGCTACACCTCGTCTAAACACTTTGTCCCTACGCTTTGTCGGAATCACTTCAGCCGCTAAATTTTCGACAAAGTGGGGAGACAAAGTGTGTGGACGAAGCGTAAAGGGACAAAGTGCGGAGACAAGGTGGAGAGACAAAGTGTATTGTTGCTCCCCTGTCACTAACCGATTATGTGGCGTGGGCGAGCCCGGCTTGACGCTGGCCAACCCACGGCCTATCTTATATGCAGGATGGCAGCCAGCGAAATCTCGCAGCGCTTCCAGATACCGGAAGAGGCAGGCAAATGCGTTATGACCCCGACATCCATCACCGGCGGGTGATTCCCTGCCCGCCCTGGGACATCGAGAACACCGCGTATGCGCCGGATATCCGTACCGCGCTCGAGGAGAACCGGATGCTGCTTCTGGAGATGCGCGACCGCTCCGGAAATCTGGCTGCGGCCGAGGCACGCAACCGCTTTGTCATCGAGCACGCCGATGCGCTCTTCACCCCTTATGTCGCAAAAGGCGGCATGCTGGAGCGGCTGCTGCGAGCACGGCGCTAGCCGATACCCCGCAACTTATCCTTCCCGTTATTCCATTAACAGACTATAGTTATTCACAGGTCGTCCAAAGGCGTCACGGCTGGAGGGACTGGTGATTTGTTCCCGACGCGGATTAATCAGGAACTCAAGAACTCAAGAAAGGTGCAAGAATGCGCGGTTTCCACAAACAAAATCCTGATTTCATGAGTTCCTGATAAACAATCAGCAGGGAATTGCAATAAGTCACCACTCCATGTAAGCGAAGCCCTGCAGGCGGAGCGCCCGGCTGGGCGGCATCAGGATGATCGGCGAGAAATGTTGGCAACGCTACACAAGAAAGGTTACAGGCATTGAAATCCAGAACCCTGTTCGCGGCGATCTGCGCCACGCTGGCGCTATCGCTACATGCCCAGATTGAAGTTCCCACGCCGGAGCAGATGAGCGGCTGGCTCAGCGGCTACCAGGCCTTATGCGGCGGCAAGTCCCCGCTGGCCGACCATGCCCGGCGCCTGGCGCAGGCCACGGAGAAGCAGAAGGCCAATGCCTACCGCGTCGCCTGCGACGCCACCAATGCGTCGGCCTTCGTCCACTATACGGTACCGCCCACGAGCGAGACGCAGTATCTGCCGGACGCCTACCCCTTCGACGGCGAGGCGGGCAAGCCGCTGCGTATCGCCATGGCGCAGGATGAGTACGAGCCCGGCTCGTTCGTGATCTATCCGCTGCAGTCGTTCGGCAAGGTGCAGTTCGAGGTCGGCGACCTCAGGACGGCCGACGGCAAGGTGTTTCCGAAGGCCGAGCTCGACCTCAAGGTCGTCAAGGTCTGGTATCAGAACGGCAACGGCTGGTACAGCTACTTCCAGGACACCGGCCTCAAGCTCTGTCCCGAGCTGCTGCTCAACGACGAGGACCTGATCAGGGTGGACACCGGGAAGGTGGCCAACTACGCGCGCCTGACGGAAGCGGACGGCAGCGTATCGTACCGCTGGCTCACCCCGCCGCGGAATGTTGACAACCGCATCGAGAACGCATCGGGCTACCGCCTCGACGAGTCGTTCTGCGCCATGAAGCCCAATTTCACGGACGCCGCCACCTTCCAGGGCGCGACGCTCGACGAGGGCGTCTTCAAGCAGTTCTTCCTGACGGCGCACGCCACTACGAATCAGGCTCCCGGCCTCTACACCGGCGCCATCACGCTCACCAGGGACAAGTCGGTCATCGGCCGCATCCCGGTCGAGCTGCGCGTGCTGCCCTTCGTGCTGCCAAAACCTAAGACTTACTTCGACAGGGACAAGGACTTCCTGGTCTTCTTCTGCGAATATATCGGCTTCGAGCTGATCCGCCAGATCAACGGCAACGACCAGGAGCTGGCGGAGAAGCAGCTCATCTCGCTGCTGAAGAATTTCGCCCGCCACAACGAGGTGACGCCCAACTTCCGCGGAAGGTTCCAGCGCCCGGACATCTGCGAGGCCGCCGGTCTCGACACCTCGACTTTCAAGACCATCTCCATGCAGCTCGCCAGACCCGCGGACATGAAATACGATGCGCGCCGCAAGCGGGAGGAGCACCTGCGCAAGTTCGGGGCACCGGAAAACTACTTCGCCACGTGGGGCGACGAATACGGCCTCGCCATCCTGAACGGCATCCGCCCGATGATCGACACCTACAAGAACGAGGGCTTCAAGTTCGCCATCAACAGCCGCCACGGCTACTCCGCCGCCGCCTATCTGGCCGACCTCTACTGGCCGCCGGTGCATCCCGACTCCAACAACTCGACCATCACCGCCAAGTTCAACGCGCTCGGCGGCGACGGCTATTTCGGCTGGTACGCCTGCCAGCATGTCGGCGTGGAGAACCCCGCCTACATCCGCCGCCAGTACGGCCTGGCACCCTACCGTGCCGGCTTCAGTTGCCACTACAACTACGCGCACCACCTCAACGGCTACAATGACTTGCGCGGCAGCACCTACAGGGCCATGAACTTCGTGTACGGCCACGGCGACGGCGTCCTCGACACGCTGGCCTGGGAGGCCTTCCGCGAGGGCATGGACGATATCCGCTACGCCACCCACCTCCAGCATCTCGCGCATCCGCTGGTGAAGTCGCCCGCGCTCCAGGCACGCTATGCCGCGAAAAAGGCGCTCCAGTTGCTCGCGGACATGAACACGGACGACTTCGACCTCACGACCGCGCGCCTCGAGATGATCCGTCACATCCTCACGCTCCAGAGCTTCAGCAACTAAGGGGAACCACACCATGAAACACTCTGTTCTAACCTATTCCCTAATCACCGGCGTGCTGCTGGCCGCACCGTCATGGGCCGCTCCTGAAGCGGTGCCAGCCACTGAAGCGGCGCCCGCCACTGAAGCGACACCCGCCCCCGCCGCCACGCAGAAAACCAAGGCGCAGCTCAAGGCCGAGGCCAGACAGGCCCGCGAGGCGGCGCAGAAACGGATGAAGCAGTTCAAGGCCAAAACATCCGATCTGGACAAGCGCCGCGTCCGCTACGACGAGCGGATCGCCGAGATGAACAAGATGCTGCAGGAGCCGGAGTTCCGCGACGATGCCGCCACGCGCTACGCCCTGCTGCGGCAGATCATCCTCTACACCCAGACGCCGCCCTGGACGCGGATCGGCCTCTACGACTACGAGACGATCCACGAGGCGCTTCCCCCCGCCGCGAACGCAATTCTAGCCGACCCGGACTTCAGCAGCGCGCAGAAGCTCGACACCGCAATCCACTATCTGGTGCGGTACTATTGCGACTACGACCGTTTCGAGGAGGCGGAGGCCACCGCGCGCCGCGGCATGGAACTGCCCGATCTAAACCAGAGCGAGCAGGCCAAGGCGCGCCTGATGCTGGCCGACATCCGCCGCTACCAGGACCGCTACGAGGATGCGCAGGCCGTCGTGCGCGAGGCCATGCCGCTGGCGCCCGTGACGGCGGCCCGCAAGGGCGCCTCGATAGCGATGGATTTCGGCAAGCCGGAAGACGCCGCCGCGCTCTGGAAGGCCGCCGGCAACCCCTACGAGGAGCTCATGTTCTACGAGAAGCACCGCGGCACGGATAATCGTTCCGAACAGGCGCGCGCCTATGTGCTGGCAACAACCAACGATGCCGGCCGCCGCTACGACGTGGCGGCAGCCTACTGCTTCGGCGACATGAAGCCCGAGAATGTCGCGGCGCGCAAGGCGATCGCGGGGATTCCCGCCGAGCGGAAGATGAAGGGCTTCGGGCCGATGAACACCATCAAGCAGCCCTACCGGCTTGGCGACTACCCGCTGACGCTCAGCATGTGCGAGGTCTTTGCCGGCTCGCCGGTCATGGAGGATCTGGACATCCGCTTCATTCACGTGATCTCGCTCGGCGCGGTGGGACGCAAGGCCGAGGCCGCCGCGCGCGCCGCGGAATACGCCGGGGACGAGAACCTCAAGCCGGTTGACCGGACACGCTTCAAGTTCTACGAGGCCATCCTCTCCGGCAAGTCCACGGACGGAATTCTCAAGGAGGCCAAGCTGACGCGCAAGGAGGAGGCCGCGGTCATCCTGAGCGCCGCCCGCCACTGCCTTTCCGTCTGGAACCTGACCGATCTGGCGGAAAAATATTCCGCCGACTACGAGCGCTATTTTGCCGACAAGCCGGAACGCAGCATCAAGGTCGCCTATTTCGACACGCCGGTCAAGAACATCACCGCGTGGCGCGCGGTTTACCCGAAACTGGAGAAGCAGTACTGCGACATCCCGTACAAGGGCTCGATGGATTTCCTCGAGACCGACGTTTCCACCGGCGAGCGCAACGTGCAGATCGACAAGGACGCCAAGCCGGTCAGCACGCTGGAGCTGACCACGCTCTGCGACCGCTACGGCCTGCATATCTTCCTGCGCGCCGAGGATGACAACGCCCGCGCCATCGAGCAGGGCTTCGCGCGTGGCATCAGCTCGGAAATGTACTTCGCGCCCGGCGTGAACCAGCCCTACACCTGCATCGGCTCCAGTCCCGTCGCCGGCGTGACATGGCTGTTCCACACCACCTACAACAACCGCAACGCCACGCGTCTCAACAAGGAGCAGCCCCGCACCTCGTTCCTCTCCGAGGTTGAATTCACGGAGAAGGACTACGTCCTGCACATGTTCATTGCCTGGGACAGCTTCTACAACAAGCTGCCCGCCGACGGTACCGACTGGCGCTTCGACTGCATCGCCTGGACGCCGTCCGGCGGCTTCACCTGGGGCGGCAGCCAGGGCATCCACTCCGCCTCGGCCTGGGGCAACCTGCGCTTCACACTGACACCGCAGCAGTTGAACGAGATCCGCAAGGAGATCATTTTCAAAACCTACCGATCGTACAAGCAGGTGCCGCGCGACCCCAACGTCAGGGAAAACCTTTTCCAGTGCTGGAAGGATCCCGAAATCGGCGATCCGGACTTCTACGCCACCTGCCTCGCGCCGCTGGAGCAGGAACTCGACGCCTACGCCAAGCTCGTCAAGGCCGACATGAGCGCGGAGGATGTGGCCAGGGTCTACTCCGAGGCACTACCGCGCTGGAAGGGCCTGGCGCACGAGGTTGATGACCTCCGCCGCCGCTATCTGAACGAGCGCATCGTGACCCTAGGGCGCTGACTAACGCCCCGTAATCGGCTAGCGACAGGAGTGTGCATGAAGAGCGGACGGAATGCGGATAGATCGTCCTCGTCCTCGTCCTCGTCCTCGATTCAGCCGCCAAGATGCCAAGAGGAACCACGAAAGACAAGAAGAGACGCGAAAATGGGAGTAAGCGGGTAGAGTAAGCGTACCGTTTAAGTGTGAGAGTAAGTGTGAGAGTAAGTG
>LSQX01373817.1_pt1 | contig 21759 bp, 15 predicted proteins | sample 654561 | NCBI WGS metagenome assembly LSQX01 (sample SAMN04489861, study PRJNA283612) | anaerobic digester metagenome | isolation source: 4 biogas reactors fed with cattle manure at either 37C or 55C with and... | place: Denmark: Kongens Lyngby | collected 2014
TGATTTATAACCGGACAGTAGTGATATAAAATAAACGTTAAGACCGGAGTGATGACAAATCAAAATGTTTAGATTCTAAAGATTTTAATTCATTTTTTATGAGGTCATAATTCCTCCAATCTTAAAAATATTTCTAACATCTAACTTTTAATTTTAAACATGAAACGCGAAGCTTTTAAAATGTTCTTAAAACCCGGCTTTGAAGTCGAATACGAAAAAAGGCACAATGAAATATGGCCTGAACTTGAAAAACTGCTGAAAGAATCAGGAGTCTATGATTATTCCATTTTCTGGGATAAAGATACGAATGTTCTTTTTGCCGTTCAAAAAACCTCCGGTGAAGGTGGATCACAAGACCTTGGCAGTAATCCGATTGTTCAAAAATGGTGGGCTTACATGGCTGACATTATGGAGACAAATCCGGATAATTCACCTGTTTCAATCCCATTGAAAGAAGTCTTTAGAATGGAGTAACCTGTTAAGGTACAATTGATTGACGGTTGTCTGCGTAGTGTAGAAGCCTTTGATTGTTGAATTCAATAGAATCCATAAATTAATTTTCGCCTTGCTATTTCCAAAGGTTACATTATGAATCAGCTATTAAAAGCAAACTTTCACCCAAACAGTATGAAGATTTATGGCGTGTTTCATACGTCCTTAACTTAAAAATAGAATTTAACCGTATGAATAAAAGAATATCACTGATTTTCGCTTTGATACTTGTATTTTCATTGAATTTACAGGTATTTGCCGTAAGTTATAAATTCACATTTAATGATCAGAAACCCAAAAAAGGTTATTTGCATGTATCAAAAAATACGATTTACGGGCAAAATTCGGATTATGGATATGACCTGAATACAATTCAAAACGGCAAAGACGCGTTCTTTTTTTCGGTCGATTTGCCGGAGGGAAACTATAAGGTGAAGCTGAAATTAGGTAATAAAGATGCCGCGACAAACGTAACAGTGAAATCTGAATCCCGAAGATTAATGTTGCAAAACATCCCGACTTTAAAAGGAAAATTTGTAACAAAAGAAATAGCCGTGAACATCAGAAATACTAAGTTAGGTGAAAACGATTCTGTTCGAATCAAAACCCGTGAGATAGGTAAGCTCAACTGGGATAACAAATTGACTCTGGAATTCAATGGCGGAAATCCATCTTTGGCGGAGTTAGAGATAACTTCTGCTGACATTCTCACTGTATTTCTTGCCGGAAATTCCACCGTCGTAGATCAGGACAGCGAGCCGTGGAGCGGTTGGGGACAACTACTCCCGAGATTTCTAAACTCAAAAGTTGCGGTAGCGAATTATGCCGAGTCTGGCGAAGCCGGGAATACATTTATCCGTTCAAAACGATTTGCGAAAATTCTCACTCAAATGAAAAAGGGAGACTACCTTTTTATCGAATTCGGGCATAACGATATGAAGCAGACCGGTGTAAATTCAGGCGCATTCAAAAGCTATAAAATAAGCCTTGAAACCATGATTGAAGAAACCCGTAAAAAGGGAGGAATCCCAATTTTAGTTACCCCGATGCATCGTCGCAGATTCGATGATAAGGGTAAGGTGATCAATACGCTTGAAGATTTTCCCGATGCAGTCCGTCAGACTGGAAAAGAGCATAATGTGATGGTAGTGGACTTGAATGAACTAAGCAGAACACTTTACGAAGCCTGGGGACCCGATGAGTCGATAAAAGCTTTTGTACACTATCCTGCAGGGACATTCCCGGGACAAGAAAAAGCATTGGCTGACAATACCCATTTCAATAGTTTCGGTGGATATCAGATTTGTAAATGTGTGCTAAGAGGGTTGATGGATAATGGGTCTCCGCTTAAAAAATATTTTGTTAAAGACTTTAAAGGATTTGATCCCGCAAAGCCTGACAGATTCAGCGATTTCAAACTGCCACCGACTCCTTTCAGCTCAACAGAAAAACCCGATGGAAACTGATAGCCTGCGTAAATTTATTGTCAGAAGAAATTATTAATTGTATAAAAAACAACTATCAAACCGAAGAAATATGAAACAGCCATTTAATATAAATCTCAAACCCAAGAGAATGGTTAATGGCGTGTTCCATACGTCCTTAGTGTTAAAAAATAAAATATATCCGTATGAAACATCCATTTAAGATAAGTCTTAAACCCAAGCGAATGGTTAATGGCGTGTTCCATACGTCCCTAATATAAAAAATAAAATATAACCGTATGAAATTAAAATTAATTCTATTCAGCTTGAGCGTTTTGCTGACATTTCCGGCATTCGCGCAGCAAAAAAGAACCGATGAAGAAGCAGTCCGCGCTGTTGCTGATAACATTCTGAAGCAACCCGTAACACAATTTGTGGGTGTCAAGGACGGAAAAATTTACAACAGCACACGTGAAATCCCGAAAGGAACCGATGTGAAATTCAAAAGCCCGCTTACCGAGTGGCACTACTCGAACGGTGTGCTCGATATGGCAATGATTACCCTTGGGAAATACCTCAACGAGCCTAAATACATTGACTATGCAAAAAGACACGTGGAGTTTGGATTTGCCAATTATAAATACTTCAAAAACACTTTCCGTAACGATCGCCGCCATTGGCACTGGCCCTTCGGACAGCTTTGGAACTTCAAAGAATTAGACGACTGCGGAGCAATGGGAGCTGCCGTAATCAATGTTTATCAGCTTGATAAAAGAAAAGAATATGCCGATTATATTGACAGCGCCGCTTATCATATAATGTACAGGCAAGATCGCTTGCAAGATGGAACACTGAGCCGTACATTTCCGCGCAACATGACCGTGTGGGCGGATGACGCGTATATGGCAACTTCATTTTTGACTCAAATGGGGAAATTCACCGGGGATAATAAATATTTTGATGAAGCAGCCAAGCAACTGATATTAATTGATAAATACCTGTGGAATGCCGAAAAAGGACTTTACTATCACTGCTATTATTCTGATTTGAAACGGAACGGGGTTGCATTCTGGGGAAGAGCGAACGGCTGGATTGTGCTTTCGCTGGCCGATTTAATAGAAGCCATGCCCGAAAACCACACCCAGCGAGCTGAGCTTATTAAGCTGTTAGATAAGCAGATTGTCGGTGCTTCTCGCCACCAAAATGCGAACGGCATGTGGAATCAGCTCCTTGACCGTCCGGACTCTTACGATGAATCTTCCGTAACTGCCATGTACGTGTACAGCATAGCTAAAGCCGTGAACAACAAATGGGTGGATGACTCTTACGCGAGCATCGCCAGACGCGGTTGGGATGTGCTGAAAAATCAGGAAATCACCGAAGACGGTCGTTTTACCAACGTGTGTGTTGGAACCGGAATCAGCAATGATCTTCCATTTTACTTTAACAGACCGGTGGGTGACAATGAAAAGCACGGGTTAGGATTGATTATCGATACCGCCGTGGAAATCATGAAAATGAATAAAAAATAAGAAAAAGCAATCAGAAGGATTTTTGACAAGTGCTTTTTATCAAATTATTGCGTACCTAAAAAATTTAAGTACGCAATAAACATATCAATTAATCAGGTCAATCTGTGGATTTCGATATTCTAACACTCTACTGTGAAAGCTGAGAAAGTAAACGTCAAACCTCAATACTGTTAAAAGAATTTATTTAAAAATGCGTACCTTGAAAGCCAACTTATTGACTTTTATTTTTATACTTGTCTCTTTCATGCCGACTTTTTCTCAACAAAAAGAAAGCAAAACGGTGAAGAGTAAGGAGAATATTTTTACAAATACAATTAAAAAGCAGGGGGACAAACAAATTTCCGTTGCAAAACATCCCGAATTTGCTTTTCAACTGCCGGAAATGGCCGGAAATCTTAAGTTTGGAGTCATTGTCGGTGATCACAGCAAATGGTTCTCAGATACAAAACAAGTACGCTCCGAATTCAAAAACAATATTCTGACCTACCGGATTTCAGATCCGATCTTGGGAAAAGGGAGCCTGACCTTCAACGTTATTTCTTTAAGTAATACAGATGGAATTTTGATAGAAGTTTCTGGTGACAGGCTTCCTGAAAATACACAACTTTTGTGGGCATTTGGAGGCGCCTATGGAAAATTATTAAATGAAAACGACCAGCCCACTCTCAAACCCGAATTTTGTAAATACAATGTTTTTAGTGTGGAGTGGACAGCTTTTACGGTTTACTATGGAGAAAGCATGCGATTGAGAGTAATTCAGGGCGTTATGCCGATAAGCTCTGAAATCCGGCTGTCCGATGCACATCAGCAGGAATCACCTTTAGCTTTCTTTAATTCCGGTAAAAAGACAGATGCGCCGGCATTGGCGGCGACAGTACCGTTGGAAAATGGGGGGAAAGATTATTTCTGTATTTACAAACAGAATGCACAAGCTGATTACAACTACTATATGCTTCCTGAACTTTTTGAAAAAGAAATTTCTTCAAATAAATGAAACGTTCGGTAAATATCATTATGCTGAGTTTGTTGACGATGTGCTATACCGCAGCTCAGATGGATACCACGCGTGTATTTAAGATTTTTCAGTTTCCACAGCACCAGATCCCGCGCATTGATGGGGAATTCTCGGACTGGGATATCGTTCCTGAATCGTACGCTGTTGGTATTGATCAAATGAAAGAGGACGAAGGAAAGCACGATGCGCCCAACAAGGAAACATTAGATATAAAAGTAAAGGTGGGATGGGTAAAAGGGCTGAACAGGCTCTATTTTCTATATGAGGCTTATGATGACTTCTGGGATTTCTCTAATCCGGGTTTGGAAGCGGATATTTTCGAAGTAGTCGTTGATGGCGATGCTTCGGGAGGTCCGTTTATAGATCGTTTTCATCCCAACAAGGAATTAAGCAACTGGGAAAAATTTTACGGCTACCATGGAGTTCACGCGCAGAATTACCACATCTTTACTCCTGCCGAGGATAAATCTTGGTGCTTAGCTTGGGGCAGTCAACCATGGATCAAGGATTTTCCTTATGCCAATTCGGCCTACTCTTACGATTTTAATCATGGAGAATCCGGAAAGCTCCAACTCGAATTTTACATCACACTTTATGATTTTGCTTCACCTCAGGGTGCTCATCTGTCGGTAGAGTCGAAGCTATATGAAAATAAAGAAATCGGGCTTTGCTGGGCAGTGATTGATTACGATGGAAACAGTAAGAGCAAGGATGGATTTTGGAATTTATCGCCTCACCACACCATGTACGGCAATGCATCGTTGCTCAGAAGATTTAAATTGATGCTCGCAGAACAAGAATTTGTTTCTGACCCGAAAGCTGACTGGACTTTCAATATCATTGATCACCACAAAAGAATTGTTAGTTTTAAAGACAATTCAACCGGAAATATTCTAAAATGGAAATGGGATTTTGGTGACGGTAAGTCATCTGAACAGCAAAACCCGATTCACACATATGCCGAAGGCGGACAATACATCGTCACGCTACACATTGAAACACCAAATGGCACCGATAAAATGACCAAAGTTTGGGATATTACGCTGCCGTAACAATTTTACTATGAGAAATACTATTATCTTTGCTTTTTTACTTATTTTATCAAGTCTTTCTGCTTCATCATTCTATAATGTTAAAGATTTCGGTGCACGGGGAGATGGAAAATCGATCGATTCGCCGGCAATAAATGAAGCAATAGAAAAAGCTGCATCCAATGGAGGAGGAACCGTATTCTTTCCGGCAGGAACCTACCTGAGCTACTCCATTCGCCTGAAAGACAATATTACCCTTTACCTTGATAACGGAGCGGTAGTTTTGGCTGCTTATCCCGGTAAAGAGAGCGGTTATGATGAAGCGGAGCCGAACGAATTCAATAAATTTCAAGATTTCGGACACAGTCACTGGAAAAACAGTTTAATCTGGGGAATAGGTCTTGAGAATATCCATATCATAGGGCAGGGATTAATTGATGGTCGCGGATTGACGAGAGAAGAGAGCCGGTTGCCCGGTGTTGGAAATAAAGCAATCAGCCTGAAACTTTGTAAAAATGTTGTTATTCAGGATATTTCCATGTTAAATTGCGGGCACTTTGCGCTTTTGGCTACCGGAGTGGACAATCTCACCATTCGTAATGTGAAAGTAGATACAAACCGCGATGGATTTGATATTGACTGTTGCAGTAATGTCAGAATTTCAGACTGTTCCGTTAATTCTCCGTGGGATGATGCCATTGTGCTGAAAAGCAGTTATGCGCTCGGTTACTTCAAAGACACAGAAAATGTAACCATAACAAATTGTTTGGTAAGCGGCTACGACAGAGGTACACTACTCGATGCCACCTACGGACGTAACGAGCCGCAGGCGCCTGATCAAGGATACGTTACCGGGAGAATCAAATTCGGCACGGAATCAAGCGGGGGATTCAAAAATATTGCCATCACGAATTGTATATTCGAAAGATGTCGCGGATTAGCGCTTGAAACGGTCGATGGGGGTTACTTGGAAGACATAGTGATATCAAACGTAACGATGAAAGACATAGTAAACGCGCCAATATTCCTCCGTTTGGGTGCACGTATGAGAAGTCCGCAGGGAACACCGGTTGGGAAAATGCGCCGCGTTACCATCAGTAATCTGAATGTCTATAATGCTGATTCTCGTTATGCTTCGATTATCAGCGGAATTCCGGGACACTATATCGAAGATGTATCGTTGAATAATATCCGGATTGTGTACAAAGGTGGTGGAACAAAGGAAGACGCGTTGCTTATCCCGCCCGAAAATGAAAAAATCTATCCGGAACCCTGGATGTTTGGAACCATACCTGCAGCAGGTTTTTTCATTCGTCATGCCAAGAATGTGAAAATGAACAATATATCTGTATCTTTCTTGAATCCTGACTATAGGCCTTTCATATGGGCTAATGAAGTGCATGGATTGAAAGTAATGGATGTGAGCACGACAGTTGAAAACGGTGTAGAGCCGTTTAACTTGGAGAATGTAACCGGCTTTGAAACAGATTTTTTGAAATAAGTATTGCCCTTATATGCCTGTATCATGAAAAAAAATAAAAAATACATCCCCGCTGTTGTTGGCTTCTCAGCAATGAGTTTGGCTGTAGTTGCCGCTCAAAAAGCTGAAACCCCTCCTAATATCATTTTTATTCTGGCAGATGATATGGGGTACGGTGATTTGTCAAGTTACGGAAATAAGGTCATCCAAACGCCTAATATTGACAAGCTTGCAGAAGAAGGAATCCGTTTTACACAGGCTTATGCGGGCTCAGCGGTCAGTTCTCCATCGCGGGCGGCCTTATTGACCGGAAAACATACGGGAAACACCACGATTCGGGATAACTTTGCTAAGAAAGGCGGACTGCCGGGACTAAAAAACGGGAATCCGATCCGAAGGATGCACTTGCTCCCGCAAGATACAACCATTGCGACCATTCTTTCTGCCGTTGGATACAAAACGTGCATTGTCAACAAATGGCATCTGGACGGATTCAATCCCGGTGCCGGACCGCTCGACAGAGGATTTCACGAATTTTATGGCTGGTTAGTGAGTTACGAAACCTCCAATACACCATACTACTATCCTGAAACTCGTTTTTATAACCGAGAATTGAAAGTCATTTCTGAAAATGAAAACAATGCGCGCGGAATTCACGGAAATGACCTATCTGTCAATGAATCGATTGATTTTATAGAAAGAAATAAAACTCATCCATTTTTCCTTTACTTGGCTTTTGACTCTCCGCACGAACCATATTTTATCAATAGCGTAGAACCATACGCTTCCATGCCGCTTTCTGACACGGCAAAGCTCTACGCCGCGCTTATCACCCATACCGACAAAGCCATTGGGAGGCTGATAGATTATTTGGATAAAAATAATTTACGGGAAAATACGCTGATAATTTTCACTTCGGNNACAATGGGGGAGCAGCCCAAGCGCCGTTAGATGAACTGAACTGCAACGCAGGGCTTCGCGGACGGAAAGCATTGCTCTATGAAGGCGGAATAAAAGTGCCATTTATTGTCAATTTCCCCAAGAAAATCAAAGCAAATCAGACAAAGGAAAACTTAATTTATTTTCCCGATGTAATGCCCACTTTGGCAGAACTTACAGGTTCTAAAACGCCTATAAATATAGATGGAATTAGTATTTTACCCTTATTAAAAGGGGAAAAAATGAATACGGACAATCGGATTTTGTATTGGGAATTCCCCAATCAGCAAGTGGCGATCCGAAAAGGAAAATGGAAGGCAGTTTCGGTTAAAAAGAATGCCGATTTGGAACTGTATGATATGGAAAAAGATCCATTTGAGAAAAACAATCTGGCACAGCAATACCCGAAAATTGTGGATGAGCTAAAAAGTGAAATTGATAAATCAAGGACAGTTTCACTTTATTATGAGTGATGTTACTCGGTTTTTTATGAAATGAAAATATCTGAAGCTCTGATAAATCAGATTTTCGAACTATCTCAATGTTTTGAGAAACATTATTAAAATTGGTTCTACTGGATTTCGTGNNAAAGTATTTTAATATACACTGGAAATTAATCTAAAATCATTTTTCACAGGAAAACCAGTAATACATTAAAATTAAATATAAATCACAATACTTAATTCAAAATTCAAGTTTTATGAAAAAATCACTATTGACTCTTATTCTTGGTGTCTTACTAATCCTCCCTGTTTCAGCAGAGGATTTTGCTGTTTTTAGTCCTGACAGAAAACTGAAAGTTAACGTCTTTTTGAAAGATAAAAGTCTAAAATACACAGTCAGCTATAATGACAAAATAATGTTGGAAGAATCGCCTTTGGGACTGATTACGAATGAGAGCGATTTCAGTAAAGACCTGAGTTTTGTAGAAAAAAAAGAACAGGAAATCAGAGAAAGCTACTTTGAGAAAAAAATTAAACAAAGCATGGTGAATTATGTTGCCAATGAATTGATCAGTACTTATGAAACACCAAAGAAAGAAAAATTTTCAATCATTTTCAGGGTAAGCAACAATGATATCGCCATGAAATACACACTGGCACAAAACGGAGAAACTGCCCGTTGCATTGTGTTAAAAGAACTTACGGGATTCAAATTTCCCCAAGAAACGACCACTTTTCTTACTCCTCAAGCGCCGGCTTATTCCGGCTGGATGAAGACTAAGCCCAGCTACGAAGAGGGTTACGAGCCTGATGCTCCGCTTGGAAAAAAATCGAGATTTGGTATCGGTTTTACTTTCCCGAGCTTGTTTCATGTGGGTAACAAGGGTTGGGTGTTGTTGTCGGAAACCGGAGTGAGCAGCCTTTACTGCGGTTCTAAACTCAGCGACCCGACGCATGACGGTGTTTACTCCATTGCATTTCCGGAGAAAGATGAGAATAACGGTCTGGGAAGTGCCGAGCCCGGAATTTCACTCACCGGAGAAACGCCATGGCGGACGATTACCGTTGGTGAAAATCTTAAACCGATTGTAGAAACTACCGTAGCTTTTGATGTGGTAAAGCCACTTTACGAACCCCATAAAGACTTGAAATTTGGTCGTGCTACCTGGAGCTGGCTACTTTGGCAAGATCCGAGCATCAATTATGCTGACCAAAAAACTTTCATTGACTTGTCCGCCAATCTCGGATATGAATTTGTCTTGATAGATGCTGCCTGGGATGTAAATATTGGAAGAGAAAGAATTGCAGAACTTTCCCGTTATGCAAAATCAAAAAACGTAGAACTCTGCCTTTGGTATAATTCAAACGGATTTTGGAACGATGCCCCGCAATCTCCTAAGAACCTGATGAATACCTCTTTTGCACGAAAAAAAGAGATGGCTTGGATGCAAAGCATTGGAATTAAGGGGATAAAAGTAGATTTTTTTGGTGGTGATAAACAGGAGACCATGCAGCTTTATGAGGATATACTTTCAGACGCGAATGATTACGGGTTGGCGGTGATTTTTCACGGCTGTACGCTGCCTCGCGGCTGGGAGCGGATGTATCCAAACTTTGCAGGAAGTGAAGCAGTATTAGCTTCTGAAAATCTGATTTTTACGCAGCATGCCAATGATACGGAGGCTTACAATGCTACACTGCACCCATTTATACGAAACAGTGTTGCTTCGATGGACTTTGGCCCGGTTCTTCTGAATAAACGGCACAATCGGAACAACGATGGCGGCACTATCCGTAAAACCTCAGAAACATTCCAAATTGCTACAGCCGTAGTTTTTCAAACGCCTATACAAAATTTCGGAATCACTCCGAATAATCTGACGGATATGCCCGATTATATTATTGATTTTATGAAAAATGTTCCAACAACTTGGGACGAAACAGTTTTCATTGATGGATATCCCGGAAAATATGTTGTTCTGGCACGCAGAAGTGGTGAGAAATGGTACATAGCCGGAATTAATGCGGAAAAAGCAGAAAAGAAAATTAAAGTCAAACTGCCTATGCTTGTTGAAAAAAACTATTCGATAATCACTGACAAAAAAGACAAATCCCCTCAATTTCAAACTTTAAAAGGGAACAAAAAAGGTGAATTCACTTTAACCATTCAGCCGGAAGGTGGAGTGGTGATTACCAATTAATAAGGAAAAATTCGCTTCAGTTGTTGTTGAAAAGAAAAATAGAAGATGCAGCTTATAAAAATTACTAAAATAAGATCAATGAAAAACAGGTTAAAAATAATAATTTACAGTATTATTCTTATTACAATCACTAACGGAAGTATATCTTATGCGCAAACCGATAATTCCTCCGTTTTGTGGTACGACAAATCGGCAGGCAATTTCAACGAAGCTCTTCCACTCGGAAATGGCAGAATCGGAATGATGGTTTACGGCGATGTTTTCAATGAGAAGATTAATCTGAACGAATCCAGTCTTTGGGGTGGTGGACCGACGTGCACGGAAGCACCTGAAAATTCTGTTGAAAATCTCCAAAAAGTACGCGAACTTTTATTTCAGGAAAAATGGACTGAAGCTTCAAGTGTGTTGAGAAATATTCAGGGAAAAAACTCCCAATCATTTGTCCCTATGGGCGATTTGTTTATCGATTTACAATACAAATCTAATTCTGAACCAAAGAATTATGTCCGTCAATTGGATTTAAATACAGCTCTTGCAAAAATTACTTTCGCTATTGATACGATCAATTTTGAGAGAGAATATTTTGTTTCCGCACCGGATCAGGTTGCTGTAATCAAACTGAAGTCATCTGTCGATAAACAATTGAATTTCAAAGTTTCAGGAAATACGCCTTTCAATTTTGCATCAATCAGGGCTGTAGATAATGATGAGTTTTTAGTAAGCGGTCAAGTTCCAATAGAAGTGAACTCTTCTCCGCGTTATCCTTTAGTTTATCAGAATGAGATGGGTCAGAAGGGGATGCGTTACCAGTATCGGGTCAAAATTATATTGAAAGATGGAACTATTTCTTCTAATCCATTTCTAAAAGTAGAAAATGCAACCGAAGCGATAATAATTCTTTCTGCAGCAACAAGTTACAATGGATTTGATAAAAGGGCTGATACCGAAGGAAAAGATGAAAATGCGATAGCAGAAAACTACCTTAGAAAAGCTATTGAAAAATCATTTGAAGAATTGAAGCATAATCATATAGCTGATTATCAGTCGTTTTACAATCGGGTTTCATTGAAAATCAATACCATTTCTCAATCGATAAAACCGACAAATATCCGTTTGAAGGAATATTCCAATGGTGCGGAAGATTACGATTTAGAAACGCTTTACTTCAATTTCGGACGTTATTTGATGATTTCGGCATCTCGCCCCGGTGGTATTCCCGTTAACCTTCAAGGACTTTGGAATCACAATACTCGTCCTTCGTGGGGGAGTAATTATACGGTAAATATTAATTTACAAATGAATTACTGGCCCGCAGAAATGCTGAATATGAGTGAATTAACCGACCCTTTGATTAGTCAAATTAAGAACATGTCGGTTACCGGAGCTCAAATTGCTAAGAATTATTACAATATGCGAGGCTGGACATCACACCACAATTCAGATATTTGGGCACATGTCAATCCGGTCGGACACCAAGTTGGTGATCCAAAATGGGCAAACTGGTCACTCGGTTCGCCCTGGCTATCACAGCACCTTTTTGAACATTACCGCTTCACAGGTGATAAGGATTTTCTGGCCAATACCGCTTATCCAATAATGAAATCTGCCGGTGATTTTTGTCTTGATTGGCTCGTGGAAAAAGACGGATATTTAATTACAGCGCCTTCCACTTCTCCCGAAAATGTTTTTATTGATGATGCCGGAAATAAAGGTGTTGTAACCATTGCTTCGGCAATGGATTTAGAGATTATTTGGGATTTGCTTACGAATCTGATAGAAGCTTCGGAAGTGTTAAAAACAGATGCGGCTGAGCGTCAAATATGGAAAAACACTAAATCAAAATTACTTCCGCTCCGAATCGGAAAAGATGGAAACTTGATTGAATGGTATAAAGACTGGAAAGATGAAGATCCGCAACACCGACACGTTTCTCACTTGTTTGGACTACATCCGGGACGACAAATTTCTCCGATTACAACTCCTGATTTAGCGAAAGCTTCTAAAAAAACGCTTGATATACGTGGTGATGGCGGAACAGGTTGGAGCAAAGCGTGGAAAATTAACTTTCAAGCTCGACTGCTTGATGGTGAACACGCCTATAAGATGTATCGTGAACTCCTTTCTAAATCGACATTGCCGAATTTGTTCGATACTCATCCGCCGTTTCAAATCGATGGAAATTTTGGAGGAATTTCGGGAGTAGGTGAGATGCTTCTTCAAAGTCATTTGGATGAAATTCATCTTCTACCTGCCATTCCTCAAAGTTGGAAAAGTGGTGAAATCAATGGAATGAAAGCCCGCGAAGCATTTCAGGTGGATATCAAATGGGAAAAAAGCAAATTGAAATCTGCCGTGATAAAATCCGAACAAGGAAATCCTTGTAAAATCAGGACCGATGTACCGGTTAAAATAAAAGGCGCGTCCGCGAAATTAAAGAAAGAAGGAATTTACTACGTTACCACTTTCAAAACAAAGAAAAATGAAACTTATATTATCGAAAGAAAATAATTGACACTGAATGACCCCATTTTTATTAACAATATAAAACACATCATTACATCTACTTCTCGTAAAGTAGTTGATTCACCCGTTCAGAGGCATTTTTTTTAACAAACAACAAGCATAAAATGAAAACACGTAAACTTAAACGGATATTATTATTTGTACTATTATCAGGGATTTTAACTTCTGCTTCAGCTCGAGAGAAATATAACTTTAATTCTGATTGGCTGTTAAACATCGGCGATGTGCAGGAAGCAAAGAACCCGACGTTTCCTGATAAATCTTGGGAAAGAGTCACGCTCCCCCGCGCGTTCAATGAAAACCATGCATACAAAGTCTATATCAGACAAATGATAGACACCGTGGTGTGGTACCGAAAGCACTTCAAACTGCCCAAAGGAAGCATCGATAAAAAAGTATTTATCGAATTTGAAGGCGCCCGTCAAGGAGCAGATGTGTATGTGAACGGGCACTACGTCGGTTTGCACGAAAACGGTGTTATGGCATTTGGTTTTGATATTACACCTTACATAAATTTCAAAGGAGCCAACGTAATTTCTGTGCGGATTGACAATAATTGGGATTACCGTGAGCGTTCCACCAATACAAAATACCAGTGGAGCGATCGAAATTTTAACGTAAACTATGGCGGACTTCCAAAAAATGTCTGGCTTCATGTGACCGGTAAATTGTATCAGACGTTGCCGCTTTACTCCAATTTGAAAACTACAGGCGTCTATATTTATGCCGATAATTTTGATATTCAAGGAAAAAAAGCAAGAATCAATGCTGAATCCGAAATCCGAAACGAACATACCCAAAGCATGGATGTGAGTTACGAAGTAAGTGTGTATGATAGGGACGGCTCGTTGAAAAAAACGTTTACAGGCGATAAAACCGTAATTCGTCCGGCTGAAACAAAAACAGTTAAAGCAAAAGCTGATTTGACAGGATTGAACTTCTGGAGCTGGGGATACGGATATTTGTACGATGTGAGAACTAAATTATTGGTCAATGGAAAAGTAGTAGATGAAGTTTCGACAATTACCGGATTTCGAAAAACAAATTTCGGAGAAGGAAAAGTATGGCTCAATGACCGAGTTATTCAGATGAAAGGATTTGCGCAGCGTACCAGCAATGAGTGGCCCGGAGTAGGTATGTCGGTTCCGCCCTGGATGAGTGATTACTCTAACCATATGATAGTGAGCGGCAATGGAAATTTCGTTCGATGGATGCACGTTACACCCTGGAAGCAGGATGTGGAATCATGTGACAGAGTGGGGCTTATGCAAGCGATGCCTGCCGGTGATGCGGAGCGTGACGTAAACGACCGTCGGTGGGGACAGCGAACTGAATTGATGCGCGATGCCATTATTTACAACCGAAACAATCCGAGTATAATCTTTTACGAATCGGGTAATGAATCCATCAGCAGGGAGCACATGATTGAGATGATAGCCATTCGAGATATGTACGATCCTCACGGCGGGCGCGCCATCGGCTCCCGTGAAATGCTCGATATCCGTGAGGCGGAGTGGGGCGGCGAGATGCTCTATATCAACAAAAGCAAACACCACCCGATGTGGGCGACCGAATACTGTAGGGATGAAGGACTTCGCAAATATTGGGACGACTACAGCTATCCGTACCACAAACACGGCGATGGACCGCTTTATAACAATGCTGATGCATCTGCATACAACCAAAATATGGATATGCTCACGGTAGAGTGGGTAAGACGCTGGTACGATTACTGGCAGATACGCCCGGGTACAGGAGACAGAGTGAGTTCCGGTGGAGCAAAAATTATCTTTTCCGATACGCAGACTCATTCACGCGGAGCGGAAAATTACCGGAGAAGTGGAGTGGTGGACCCATTGAGAATTGAAAAAGATGGTTATTTTGCTCATAAAGTGATGTGGGATGGCTGGGTAGATTTGGAAAATTACAGTACAAAGATTGTTGGTCATTGGAACTATAAGCCGGGTGTGGTAAAGCCTGTTTATGTCGTTTCAAGCTCTGAAAAGGTAGAGCTTTTTGTCAATGGAAAATCGAAAGGATTTGGAAAGAATGACTATCGATTTCTGTTTACTTTTGAGAATACAGCATGGGAAAGCGGTGAAATTGTAGCCGTGGGATACGATGTTAATGGAAAAGAGGTTAGCCGTTATAGCTTGAAAACTGTTGGTGAACCGGCATCTATCAAACTGTCGCTAATTCAAAGTCCACAGGGATTCAAAGCTGATGGCGCTGACCTGGCAATTGTTCAGGTGGAAGTAGTGGACAAAGCCGGTAACCGTGTTCCGTTAGCGAATGATATGATTCATTTTTCACTCAAAGGCCCGGCAGAATGGCGTGGCGGAATCGCGCAGGCAGAGGATAACTTCGCTTTTGCGACTTCACTTCCGGTAGAAGCCGGTATTACGCGGGTTATAATCAGATCAGGTAAAAAAGCCGGAAAAATTTCCTTGACAGCTACGGCTGAAGGACTTCCGACAGCTCGGATTAATTTTGTTTCAAATCGGGTGAAAGTGAAAAACGGATTGGCGGAGTTTATGCCTGCCGATGGGTTAACCGGACGTTTGGACAGAGGCCCTACACCGAACACACCTTCTTACGTTGATACCAAACGGACAATTAATGTTGAATCGGCTATAGCCGGAATAAATAACGAAAATACTTCCAACTCATTCGATGACAATGAGTTGAGCGAATGGCGTAATGATGGAAAACTTGCTACAGCTTGGATTACTTACAAATTGAAAGAAAACACCAGAATTGATGAAGTGAGCTTGAAGCTAACAGGCTGGAGAATGCGAAGTTATCCGCTTGAAATTTTTGCGGGAAATGAACTGATCTGGAGCGGAGATACCGAAAGAAGCCTCGGCTATGTTCATTTGAAAGTTAAACCTGTAGTAACCGACAACATTACAATCCGCCTTAAAGGTGCAACCGTTGACAGCGATGCGTTTGGTCAGATTGTGGAAGTGGCGGCGCCTGTTGCCAACGAACTCGATCTTTTCAAAGCAGAAGGCGGCGAAAGAACCGGTGGTGAACTTCGGATTGTAGAGGTTGATTTCTTGCAGCATTTGAAGTAGATTTGCATTTTAACAATTTACGATTAATAATTAGACATTCTTTTAGTTAATCGAAAACTATTTGCCACAACTTTTTATTAAAATAGAATAACCATTGGGTGCAACGCCTTCCAGTCGTTGAATATTAATTGTTCGTTTGGAAACCGAACCACCTCAATAGAGTGAAATTTTTCACTATTAAACAAAATATCATCATGATAAAATATTTTTCCATATTCTCCATTATTCTATTATTCTCTTTTTCCAACTCATTTGCATTCACCTGGAAAACGAGTCAGAACCAACACGTTGTTGTCAGTAATGCAGAAGAGAAAGTGGTTAAAACCGCTTTGGAAATGTATTCAAACGACTACAAAGCAGTGTTTGGAGGAGAAGTGACTTTGAGTGAAAACAAAGGTGTCGTTTATGTTGGGACTATTGGCAAAAATTCTCATGCCGAAAAAATGCTTAATCATAATCAGGTGAAAATGCTTTCCGAAAAGAAAGAGGGATTTATCGTTGCGGTAATCGGAAAAAATCTGGTTGTTTTGGGTAGCGACAAGCGCGGAACGGCTTACGGTATTTTGGAATTATCGCGGATTATCGGTGTTTCTCCCTGGGAATGGTGGGCGGATTCACGTCCCGAACCGATGAAAAAAGTTTCGTTGAAAAAAGATTATTTCAACTTTCAATCACCATCTGTAGCTTACCGCGGCATTTTTCTGAATGACGAAGACTGGGGATTGATGCCGTGGAGCAGTATGAACTACGAAAAAACCGATGTAAAAGGGAGAATCGGACCCAATACGCACGCTCGGATTTTTGAACTATTATTGCGTTTGCGAGCCAATACGTTCTGGCCCGCTATGCATGACTGTTCCGAAGCTTTTTACCTGACCCCCGGAAATAGAGAAATGACCGATAAATATGCTATTTCTGTAGGAACCTCGCACTGTGAGCCGATGCTCCGCAATACAAATGCGGAATGGCGCATAGCCGGTGAAGGTACGTATGACTATGTAAACAACAGAGAAAAGGTTGTTGATTTCTGGGAAGACCGGGTGAAAGAAACCGCCGGATCGGATGGGATTTATACGCTCGGAATACGTGGTGTACATGATAGCAAGATGTTAGGTGCCAATACGATAAAAGAACAGAAAGATGCCATCGCGAATATCTTTGTGGATCAGAGAAACCTGATAAAGCAGTACGTAAATCCAAATGTGGAGAAAGTACCGCAGGTTTTTATCCCGTACAAAGAAGTATTAGATGTGTATAACGATGGATTGGACGTGCCGGAGGACGTTACGCTGATGTGGACTGATGATAATTATGGATATATCCGCCATTTCCCGAATGAAAAAGAACGTGCCAGAAAAGGAGGAAACGGAATTTATTACCACGTTTCATACTGGGGTCGTCCGCACGATTATCTGTGGCTTTCCACGATTCATCCGGCGTTGATTTATACCCAGATGAAAATGGCATATGACAAAGGAGCACGTGAGATGTGGGTCGTGAATGTAGGTGATATCAAGCCTGCTGAATACAATATTGAACTGTTCTTGGATATGGCGTGGAATATCAATGCGATTGAAAACAACGAATCCGGGCTGAATAAGCACATGTATGACTGGTTGGTTCGTGAGTTTGGAAAGGAAAATGCAGGAGAACTTCTCAACATAAAGAATGAATTCTACCGCTTGGCATACATACGCAAACCCGAGCACATGGGCAACACACGCACCGAAGAACGTGATCCGATTCACAAAGTACTGAAAGATTTGCCTTGGTCTGAAAATGAAGTAAATCAAAGACTTTCAGATTATATAACCCTTGAAAATCGAGTTAAAACCATTTCCAAACAAATCCCGAGCGAGAAGTGCGATGTCTGGTTTCAGTTGGTAGAATATCCGGTAAGAGGTGCGGTAGAAATGAATAAAAAGTACTTGTACGCCCAGTTGGCTCGTCACGGAAAAGCCGATTGGCAGAAAAGTGACAAAGCGCACCACGTCATTGGCGAACTGACTAAAACGTACAATTCCTTAAATAACGGCAAATGGAATCGGATGATGGATGCACAACCACGGAGGTTGGAAGTTTTCGGACTTGTACCTCATACGGAGGCAAAATCGCCCATGGTAGCTCCGGTGCCACCTTTATTCTCGTTAAATGGAGCAGAATACAAAATGTATGAGGGTGAAAAACCGATCGGGCACGGGCTTGGCTATGCACGTAAAGCAGTATCTGTTCCCAAAAATAGCTCGCTGATATTCGAAATTCCAAAAAAGTCGGATTCAATTTGGATAAAAACGGCACTTGTGCCCCATTTACCTGTAAATGGTAAAGAAATTCGCTACGGAATTTCAGTTAATGATGAACCTATGCAGATCATCGATTTCAAAACTGTTGGCAGAAGTGAAGAATGGAAAGACAATGTGCTTACCAATCAGGCGATTCGTATTACTTCACACAGCGTAAATCAACCGAACGATAAAGCAACCATCAAAATCACCGCGTTGGATGAAGGTGTAATTGTTGACCAGGTAAAGATTTTTGGAGAAAGGAGGGAAAAACAGAAGAGGTAAGTGAATTTTACTATTAGAGTTTAACTGATTTAGTTTATTATTGCTCTGAAATTTAGTAAATTACTGATGTTTTGTAATGCCGATGCTACGCACTTTTATCGAATACGAAACTTGTTTTACTATTCTTATTAAAAATAATACAACATATGGACAATTTGGAACATCCGGGAATTGTCAAATAAACGTAAACAATATAAATTATCATTATTCAACGCAAAGTGAGGCTATAGATGCTACCAATAAAGATGTTTTTTTTAATTCACTTGTTATTTGTTAATCTTATTGTACTATGAAAATAAAATTATCAGTAATATATTTATTTTTCATTTTTACATTTATATCTTGTAATAAATGTTGGGAAATGCAATATTCAGCACCTAACGAAATTGCAGAAAGTTACTGTAAGAATATGATTCCGGGGAATTATTGGATTTATTCAAACCAAGATAACACCAAGAAAGATAGTCTATATTTCTCATATGTTCCTGGAGAGAAACAGGGTGAGTATATAGTAGAGAAAATGTGCGCGGGTTGGTATCAACGCATTATGCGTTTGTATTCTACAAATCTATTTACTAATTCACTTGAAGCAAGGTATATCACAGGTGGAGTGGAAGGAAGAACAAGTTTATCTATTGGGGAAAGGAGTTTTTTGGGAACTTTTAACTTAGTTTTTTATCCAAATAAAAGTGAATGTGAATTTTCATTTAAAGACAAGAGACTTAAAATGAATTTTATAGACAGTGTAAGTATAAATGGATTGACTTATAATGAAGTAATTAATATCGGAGACTACTATTTAATAGCACCTGAAGTGGGATTAATACAATACGTTTCCTTTAATCTAGCAGATACGTTTTATTTAGAAAAATTTTATAAAAAATGAAAAAGATAAAATATATTTTGACTTTGGTTATCCCATTCATTTTCTTTTCATGCTGGGATAATTGTAGAGAAATGCAATACTCAGCACCAAACGAGATAGCTGAAAGCTACTGTAAGAATATGATTCCGGGTAATTATTGGATTTATTCCAACCAAGATAACACCAAAATTGACAGCCTGTATTATACATACGTACCGGGAGAAAAGCAGGGTGAGTATATAGTAAAGAAAATGTGCGCTGGATGGTATCAAAAAGTTATGAAGCTTCATTCTACTTTCTTTTCAGAGACACAATTAGATGTAAGCTATAGAACTGGTGGAGTTGATGGCTTTACTTATTTATCAATTGGCAATAAAGAATTTAAAAATTCATTTCTTTTAGAGTTTTATCCAGATAAGGAGAAATGTAAAGCACATTTCTTAGGTGAAGTTTTAAAGATGAATTATATAAATGAATTCAAAGTAGGTAATAATTTCTTTCAAGATGTAATTTTATTGGATAATACATATATTCTTGCACCTGATATAGGTATAGTACAATACGTCTCATACAATCAAATTGATACATTTTATTTTAAAAAAAATGGTTATGAAAAAAATAATTATTAGTGTAATTGGGTTTTTATTGTCCATTTCATTATTATATTGTCAGCGATTTGGATTAGCAGGTTCATGTCAAATAAATGTAAACAATTCAAATTATCATTATTCATCACATAGTGAGGCTATAGATGCTACTGTAAAGATTGTATTTTTAGATAAATATGGATCTGCAAAAAGTTGGTGTACAGGCACTTTGATAAATAGGGCTGTTGGAGATAGAGATTTAGGATTTTATTTACTAACTGCAAATCACTGTATTCGTGAAAATAATGGTTTCGGTAATATTGATGTGGATTTCAATGCTTACCATTATATTATCTTTAATTATCAAAGTCCAGATGCATTAAATGAATCTACAAAATCTTCAAATAGAGGATTGACTTATAATCAAAGTATCGCTAAAAGTGGTACAGGTAGTGATGGTTATGAATATCTTCATAAAAGTAAACTTCGATTGGTAGACTCAAAGAAATGGGGAGATTTTGCTCTTTTGGAGATTCTTACACCCGTACCTCCACATTTTAATGTGGCTTATGCAGGTTGGAATCCTTCAAAATTTGGATATCCACCAACAGAAACAATAGTTGGAATACATCATCCGAGAGGAGATATTAAAAAGATTTCTGGTATTCCATATTATACTGAATTTGCTAATCCAGTTTCTTCAAGTTGTTATTTCGTAACAACTATAATTGATGTTTTGTTTGGATGGATTTGGGGGCGTACTACATCAACAAAAACAGTTTGCAAATGGTTAGACATCCCCTATTTTTCAGTTCCATATTACACTTTTGGAACTGTTGAAAAAGGTTCTTCGGGTTCGGGAATGTTTGATTTTCGAAATAATTTATATGGAATGTTGTCGTTTGGATTATCTTCTTGTTCTTTCTATACCAATGAAACATATGGTGCATTTTATGTTAATTATCCAAATTCCTCAATTAAAAACACACTAAATCCTTATCACAATAATGCTGTAGATTTATGGGGACTTGATTCAAGAAGAATTACAATTTATGACAACTTGATTTTACCTGGAGGAGATGGCACAAATGGTTACTACTTTCCTGCTAATCATTACCATGCAGAAAATAAAATAGTGCTTAAAGCCAGATATGATATTCAGACTAAAGAGCCTATAACTGTATTTGAAGGAGCAGATTATGAGTTTGTCGCTGGAAATAGTATTACTATTGGACCCGGTTTCACTGTTCAGCCCGGAGCTAATTTTAGAGCATACATTTCTCCACAAGGACCTAAGTTAGTAAAAGAAAAGCAATCAGACCCTAATCAAATTTTAATTGACCAATTAGAAAAAATAGTATTACCTCCTTTTTCAAATAAACCATTATATATCCAACAAAAGATGAATTTTAAGGTTTATCCAAATCCTGCGAATGATATCATTAATATCCAAATTTCAAATGATATTGAAAGTATAGAAATGATTGAAATATGCGAATCAGGGGTTAAAAAATTAAAAATTAACAAATTTAAACAATATTGTTTATAAGTTTCCGTTAAGGAACATAAACCGATTAATTCAC
>LSQX01006467.1_pt1 | contig 21751 bp, 18 predicted proteins | sample 654561 | NCBI WGS metagenome assembly LSQX01 (sample SAMN04489861, study PRJNA283612) | anaerobic digester metagenome | isolation source: 4 biogas reactors fed with cattle manure at either 37C or 55C with and... | place: Denmark: Kongens Lyngby | collected 2014
TAGCACATTTTTTTATAGAATAGCCTTAATTATAGCCTTTTAACAGGATTCCTCTATGCTTGAACCTATTGCTTTCGGACGTAATTCCGCAACTGAAGTTGTTTTATCCCCAAAATTAGCTAATCGTCATGGTTGTATTACTGGTGCAACCGGTACAGGTAAAACAGTTACCTTGCAGTTGATGGCTGAAGCGTTTTCAAAAATGGGTACCCCAGTGTTTTTGGCGGATGTTAAAGGTGACTTAAGTGGAATTTCGCAAGCAGCGGAGAGTAGTGAGGGGCTGCAAAAGCGTCTTGAGAAGCTAGGTCTGCCACAGCCTAATTGGGGTGCTTGTCCCACTGTTTTTTGGGATGTCTTTGGTGAACAGGGGCATCCGGTGCGTGCCACGATTAGCGATATGGGTCCTTTGCTGTTAGCTCGAGCCATGAACCTTAACAATACGCAGAGTGGTATTTTAAATATTTGCTTTAAACTGGCTGATGATGAGGGTTTGTTGTTGCTCGATCTTAAGGACCTCAGATCGATTCTGCAGTTTGTTGCTGATAATGCGAAGGAGTTACGAACCACCTACGGTAATATTTCAGCCGCTTCAGTCGGTGCTATTCAGCGTGCTTTACTTGAGCTAGAGGTACAGGGTGGGGATGTTTTTTTCGGTGAGCCGATGCTTGATATCTTTGACCTGATGCGTACAGATGCTCAGGGTCAGGGTGTGGTGAATATCTTGGCCGCGAGTAAACTAATGCAGTCGCCGAGGTTGTATGGAGTTTTCTTATTATGGCTTTTAGCAGAGCTTTATGAAAACTTACCGGAGGTTGGTGATTTAGATAAGCCAAAGTTTGTTTTTTTCTTTGATGAGGCTCATTTATTGTTTGATAGTGCGCCTGAGGCTCTGATTGAGCGTATTGAGTTAGTGGTTAGGTTAATTCGCTCAAAGGGTGTTGGTGTTTACTTTGTTACGCAAAATCCCTTAGATATTCCTGAGACTGTTTTGGGGCAATTAGGTAATCGGGTCCAGCATGCTTTACGAGCTTATACGCCGCGAGATCAGCGTGCAGTTAAAACGGCTGCCGATACAATGCGTCCTAATCCGCCTTTGAATGTACAGCAAGCAATTACTGAGCTGGGGGTGGGTGAGGCTTTGGTGTCTTTTTTAGACCCTAAGGGGATTCCTACACCGACAGAGCGAGTTTGGATGTTTGCACCAGGTAGCCGTATCGGTTTAGCTACTGCAGATGAAATTAGTCGGATTCGTAGTGCTTCATTATTTTCTAATAAATACGATCAAGTGATTGATCGCGAGTCGGCCTACGAAATGTTGCTAGAACGGGCGGAAGCAGCTGAGGAGCAGAGTGAGCAAGAGAGTGGCGGTGGCATAGTAGGGATGTTGAAGGATGCTTTTTTTGGTTCAACGGGGCCACGTGGCGGGCGTCGCGAAGGATTAGTCGAGCAAGTAGCTAAGACAGAAGCGCGCCGTATTGCTAGAAATATGATGCGTGGTGTATTAGGCTCGTTATTAGGTAGTAGCAAAAAAAGGTAGTAGGACTGACAAAAAACAAGGATCTTATTAAGTATCCTTGTTTTAGTAAAACTTATCGCTTTTCATCCGGAAAAATAACAGCATAAATCTCTGGCACATTGTGACGAATCAGCTTTTTGTTGAGCTCCGTGTAGGTATTAAACTCTTCTTGACTAAAACAGGAAAAAAACTGATTTAGAGTGTCCTCGATTGTTTTGATGATCTCTACTCGTAAGTTAGCGCTTTTTTCTGTTAAGGCTAATTCAACCACGCGTCTGTCTTTTTCAGAGCGTTGGCGAGTGATTAGGCCCTTAGCCTCTAGTCGATTTAAAGTACGGGTCATTGCGCCTGTATCTACGCCAATAAACTCGGCTAATTGAGCTGCGGTATTTGCTTTGCCAGTATCAAGTAATACAATTGGACGCCACTGTGCACCGGTTAGACCTAAAGGTAATAAATACTCATCTAGCTGATCGTTGACCACCTTATAAACAACACGTAGTAAATTACCAGTGTTTTGTTCATTTTCTACTGTTCTACTTTGATAAGGATCTATTGTTATATGGTTCATAGGGTTTGGGGCATAAGTTAATACAATAGTATGATAACGTTATTATCAGACGTGCGACCATCTATATGGTATTTTCCTTGAAGATTAGCCATATTGCACTAATTAACTACAGGAGACTTTTTATGAGTATACAGAGCAAGCGAATTGAGATCAAAGCGCATGGTGAGCCATCAGTGATGGAGTGGGTGGATACCGTCGTTGAGGCGCCTGCTGCAAATGAAGTGCAAATTGAGCAAAAAGCCGTTGGTCTTAATTTTATTGATATTTACTTCCGTACAGGTCTTTATAGTAGTCCCTTACCGCATGGCTTAGGCTTTGAGGGGAGTGGGGTGGTTACTGCTGTTGGTGGGGAGGTGACTCATTTAAAAGTAGGGGATCGAGTAGCTTATGGGCAAAGTCCGATTGGCGCTTATGCGTTAGTACGTAATGTGCCCGCTTTCCAAGTGGTTAAGTTGCCTGATGGTATTTCTTTTGAAGAAGCTGCCGCGATTATGTTAAAGGGGTTAACAGCTTGGTATTTGTTGCGCCAAACCTATCGAGTACAAGCGGGTGAAACTATTTTGTTACATGCCGCAGCAGGTGGTGTTGGCTTAATTGCCACGCAATGGGCTAAGGCTTTAGGTGTTAAGGTCATTGGTACTGCTTCAAGCGCTGAAAAAATAGCATTGGCTAAAGAGCATGGCGCGTGGGAGATGATTAACTATCGCAAGGAGGATGTAGTTGCTCGTGTCCTTGAGTTGACTGATGGGCAGAAACTACCTGTCGTCTATGATGGTGTTGGTAAGGATACTTTTGAGATTTCCTTAGATTGCTTAAGACCGCGTGGCCTAATGGTTAGTTACGGTAACGCCTCTGGTGCTGTGACTGGCGTTAATCTAGGTATTTTAGCGGCTAAAGGCTCTTTGTATGTGACACGACCAAATATCGCTGGTTATGTATCCACACAAGAATCTATGCAAGAGGCAGCGGATGAGCTTTTTGAGCAGGTCTTGGCTGGTAATATCAAGGTGACAATTAATCAAAGGGTGCCGTTAGTTGATGTGGCTAAGGCGCATGAGGACTTAGCTGCTGGTCGTACCACGGGTTCTACAGTGTTAATTATTGATTAGTTTTTATAAAAAACAAAATAGCAGCTTAATGAGTGTTCAATTAAGCTGCTATTTTTTTGAAGATAATGAGAGTTAATTAAGCCTGTTTATCTTGATGGTACTTCATAACTTGCTCAACCTCATTTTTAGAGCCTAAGCAAACACTGACACGTTGATGAAGCTCTGCTGGTTGAATATCTAAAATGCGTTGTTGGCAATCGGTAGAGGCGCCACCGGCTTGCTCAACTAAGAAGCTCATTGGATTAGCCTCATACATCAGGCGCAGTTTACCTGCTTTATTAGGTTCTCTAGAATCCCATGGGTACATAAAGACGCCACCACGCATAAGAATGCGATGCACATCGGCTACCATCGAGGCAATCCAGCGCATATTAAAGTTTTTCTCGCGAGGGCCTGTCGTACCAGCTAGGCAGTCATCAATATAGTTGCGTACTGGTTCAGCCCAATGTCTGTAGTTAGACATATTGATGGCGAACTCTTGGGTGTTTTCAGGAATAGTGATGCTTTCATGCGTTAGGAACCAGTCCTCTGCCTCATTATCTAAGGTAAAGCCTATCACGCCTTGACCTACGGTCAAAATCAAGATGGTTTGTGGACCGTAAATTGCATAGCCTGCTGCAACCTGCTTGTGGCCAGCCTGTAAAAAGTCCTCTTCGCTTAGCTCTGCAGCATTTTTTGGTGACTCTAAAATTGAGAAAATGGTCCCAATGGAGGCATTGATATCAATATTAGAAGAGCCATCAAGTGGGTCAAATAGTAGTAAGTAGTTACCTGTTTTTTCAATATCCTTGAGGCTGTAAAAGGTATCCATTTCCTCAGAGGCCATACCGGCAAGGAAGCCACCATGCTGATTTTCTTCTAATAAAATGTCATTGGCGATGACATCTAGCTTTTTCTGCACTTCACCCTGCACGTTTTCTGAGCCTAGTGTTCCTAAAACACCGGCTAAGGCGCCTTTGGAAACCTTATTACTGATGGTTTTGCAGGAGTCACTGACTGAGAAAAGGAGCCTAGCTAGCTCGCTAGAGATGTGATTTTTGTCTTGTAGTGCGGACAAATAATCAGAAAAAGTGTGTGTAGACATAGTCTTCCCTAATTAAAATTAATTTGATGTTGTGAGTAAAGCCTAAAGACTTAAGGTTTTATTAACGATTTCACGTAAATTTTTGGAAATGCTTTCTTGTGCGGCAATTTGCTCTAAAGCTTCTTTCATTAACGATTGATAAGGTTCTGCATAGTGGGTCCAGTTATCTAGGACACGTGCTAGGCGTGCTGAAATTTCAGGGTTAAACTCATCAATCTGCAGTACCTGGTCAGCCCAGAAAATATAGGATTTACCATCCGGGCGATGGAAACCACGAATATTGTTAAGGCAGAACTGAAAGATTAGGGACCGTGCACGGTTTGGATTAGTCAGATTAAATGCAGGGTGTGCCATCAATCCCTTAACATGCTTCAATTCTGTTTGAGCGGATGAGGCCTGTAGTGCAAACCATTTATCGATGACTAGTGCGTTATGCTGATATGACTCAAAAAACTTATTGAGAGGTAAGCAGTCGCAGCCTTCTTTGTTGTAGTTAACTAAAGCAGAGAGTGCCGCTAGACGGTCGGTTATGTTGTTTGCTTGCTCAAATTGTGCTTCAGCAGTGTGTAAGGCCTTAGGGTCTTGTATAGCCACGAGTTGCTTTAAGGCTAGGTTTTTCAGTTTGCGTCGACCAACCTCAATGGGGTTAACTTTGTATGGAGTATCAATATTTAACTCAATATAGTTGGCCCACCATTGTTGTTGTAAGCGATAACCGATATTAAACTCAAGCAGGTCATAAGCCATTGCTAGACGGTGTGGATCAACGCTATCAATTTGTTCAAGCAGTATTTTGATGCTTGGCAACGTGAGTAACTCACTACGATAAGCAGCATCTAAGGCTGGATCAAGCAGGTTCTGAGACCATAAATCAATGACTTTTGGATCAATTGCCACAGTTTTAAAGTCATAGGAACTCAGGTCATCCAGTGCGTACAAACGTTTAATCTCATTGCTAGCGATGATTTGCACGGCCTCCCAGCGATTGTAATGGTCACTGTCATGAGCCGCTAAGGTCATTAAGTCAGCTTGACTGTAAGCGTAGTCAATAATGACTGGAGCGGAGAAGTTGCGCAAGATGGAGGGAATAGCATCGCTTGTCACGCGCTCTAAAACAAACTCCTGCTGCTCGTCCTTAAGATGTAATAGGGCCTCATCATAGTGACCGCCATCAAACTCAAATGGTAACGCTTTACCATCTTTAGTTAGTAATGCGACAGAGATAGGAATATGAAACGACAGCTTTTCAACATCAGCTTGTAAGGTTTCTACCCCAACCTTGGGGCAGCTTTGCTTCATGGAGAGTGTGAGTTGTTGCTTGTCAGCATCATAGCGGCTTTGGATTGCTACTCTAGGAGTGCCGGCTTGACTATACCAACGTCTAAAAACACTTAAGTCAGCGTTAGCTTGTTGCTGTTGATAGGCCCATTCCATTGCATTAACAAAATCATCACATGTAACGGCTTGGCCATCATGGCGGCGGAAATATTCCTTAATCCCTTGCTGAAAAAGTTCTTCGCCCAAAATGGTATGTAGCATGCGAATAACCTCAGCACCTTTTTCATAAATCGTGCTGGTGTAGAAATTGCTGATTTCCTCGTAGCTATTTGGACGAATAGGGTGAGACATGGGCCCAGCATCTTCAGGGAATTGATGTATTTTCAAGAGACTGACATCGTCAATTCGCTTAACTGCGCGTGCTGTTTTAGCCATGTCTTCAGTGAGGCCCATGCTCATCATATCAGCAGAGAACTCCTGCTCTCTAAAGACAGTGAGGCCTTCTTTGAGGCTTAACTGAAACCAGTCGCGGCAGGTTACTCGATTGCCGGTCCAGTTATGGAAATACTCATGACCGATCACTGCTTCAATAGCGGCGTAGTTAGCATCGGTAGCGGTTTGTGGATTTGCCAGTACATAGGCAGTATTAAAAATATTTAACCCTTTGTTTTCCATCGCGCCCATATTAAAATCGCTAACAGCGACAATCATAAAGCGATCTAAATCTAGGCTCAGGTCAAAGCGAGTCTCATCCCAGCGTATTGAGTTCTCAAGACTTTCGAGTGCCCATGCTGTTTGATCATAAGTACCTTTGTCACTATAAATTTGCAATAGCACCTCACGACCATCGGCGATTGTGCTGGTTTTTTCTCGTAAATCAAAGTCACCAGCGACTAAGGCAAATAAGTAAGCTGGCTTTCTAAATGGATCGTGCCAGACAGCTTGATGATAGCCATCGTCTAAATCCTTTTGGCTTAGTAAATTACCATTAGACAATAAAACAGGGTAGGTTTTTTTATCGGCGATAAGTGTGACCTCAAACTCGCTCATGACATCAGGTCTATCGGGATAAAAAGTAATGCGTCTAAAGCCTTCGGCTTCACATTGCGTATAGAAGTGGCCACCAGAACGGTATAAGCCCATCAACGTTTTGTTGCTTTCAGGATGATTGCGGCAAGTAATACTTAGCGTAAAGTTACCAGAGCAGTTGAAAATAGTTAGACCGTCTTCATCTAAATGATAGTCGCTTGCTTTAAGGGCATTGTCATCAATTGAAATATCTATCAGTTCCAGCTCTTCGCCATCTAGGTACATGTCTTGAGCTGTATTGCTCTTACTCTGTACCTGCAGTTGAGATGTAACCAATGTATTTGTAGGCTCTAGATTGAACTTTAGAGCTACTTTAGCAATCTCAAAAGGGTAGGCTTGATAGTCTTCACGCAATATGGTGGTAGAGGTTTTTTCAGTCATAACGTTAATCTATATGTATTTAGTACCTTGTTCAATTCGTATATTATAGGTTAATGGTACAAACTACTAATTAATAGGGAATGTTTGTACGACTATTTTTATAAAGAGATTATCCGCAGGTGATGGATCTTTTACAATAAATGACATTCTGACTTTTTAGGACAGAGCGATGGAGTATTTTAATTTACTAAAAAGATGGCGTTTATTGCTAGTTTCTGTTGTGCTGTTTTTAAGTGCTTGTGCTACTAGCAATACCTTTACAGTGCAGCAAGAGGTGTTTCAACAATTAGGTGGTGCGGCGCCGGGTGGAAGCTATGCAATTAAAGACTATCAGGGACAAAGCTTAGAGCGTAGTGCCTATGCTGAGCTATTACAACAAAATATGTTTCGTACTGGCTTGTATCAGGCTACCTCAGCTGGCACTGCGGACTATTTAGTTGATTTTCATTATACCCAAGACGAGCGTCAACGCTTAGTCAATGATTATTACTATGATCCGGTGTTGGTGCCTTATTGGAATTACTATTATGGGCGCAATGGGCGTGTTTATAGTAGGGTGAATTATTACACGCACTTTCAGCAGTATTCACGAGTGCGTCAGGTTAATTACAATCATTACAGCTTAAAGGTATTGATTAGTCGTCGCTCAGACAAGCAGAGCGTATATCAGTCTACGGTAGTGGCAAATACTCAGTCTGCGATGGTTGAGGTGATGCCGTATCTAATGGCGGCTGTATTTGACGGATACCCAGGTCAAAATGCACAAATTAGAGAGGTTACTTTTGATTTAGATGCACCTGGCGCCGGTTTAGGATTACAGCCGGGTTTACAAACGCTAGAGAGTATGCAGTCTGAGGTTGAGGCTGCCGAAAGGTTACCAGTTGGCTTACAATAGCTGTAAGTTTCAAATCTGAAAGTTAAAAGAGTTACGTTTAAATGAATTTAAAAACCGAAGTTAAAGAGCCACAGTTGGATAAACAGTTATTGGTACCAACAGCAGCAGGTTCTATGGAAATTGCGAAATCCCTTTTGTTGGAGCCGTGGGGCTTAGACGAAGGTCACCTTGACAGTGCAATGGCTGAAATGTTTAGTCATCAAGTCGATTATGCTGACCTTTACTTTGAATATAGTAATAGTGAGAGTTGGTCGCTAGATGAAGGCATCGTCAAGTCAGGTTCCTTTAATATTTCTCAGGGTGTCGGGGTGCGTGCCGTCGTTGATGAAAAAACGGCCTTTGCCTACTCTGATATCCTATCTCCACAAGCGTTGCTAGAGGCTGCCAGTACGGTCAAAACGATCGCTGACCACGGTCCACAAGACCGAGCTATTCGCGTTCAAAGCAATCAAACGATCGTGCAGCAGCTTTATGCGCCACAGGATCCTTTGGACTCTATGAGTGCCGAAGAGAAAGTTGCCTTATTGGAACGAGTCGAACAAATGGCGCGTGCGCACGACCCACGAGTTATCCAAGTGATGGCAAGTTTGGGGGCGAGCCGTGATGTGGTTTTAGTTGCCACGAGTGATGGGCGTTTAGTGGCGGATGTGCGTCCATTAGTGCGTTTGTCGGTGAGTGTGATCGTTGAGCAAAACGGTCGCCGTGAGAGTGCATCAGCCGGTGGTGGTGGTCGTTTTGGGCTAAATTATTTTAGTGATAGCCTGCTCGAGGAGTATGTTAGTCGAGCAGTAAGCGATGCACTAGTCAACTTAGAGGCGCGCCCGGCACCGGCAGGTCAGATGACTGTCGTGTTAGGCTCGGGTTGGCCTGGTATTCTATTGCATGAAGCGGTAGGTCATGGGCTTGAGGGTGACTTTAACCGTAAGGGTTCAAGTGTCTTTTCTGGGCGCATTGGTGAGCAGGTCGCCTCAAAGGGCGTGACAGTTATTGATGATGGTACGATTGCCGATCGTCGTGGTTCATTGAATGTTGACGATGAGGGTAACCCAACCCAGCACAATGTCCTCATAGAGGATGGCGTTTTAAAGGGCTATATGCAGGACAGCCTTAATGCTCGTCTGATGAAAACAGCAGTGACCGGTAACGGTCGTCGTGAGTCTTATGCTCATTTGCCAATGCCGCGTATGACTAATACCTATATGCTGGCTGGCGATAAAACACGCGAAGAGATTATTGCATCGGTCGAGGATGGTCTTTATGCTGAAAACTTTGGTGGTGGCCAGGTCGATATTACTAGTGGTAAGTTCGTTTTCTCTGCTTCCGTTGCTTATCGCATTGAAAATGGCAAAATCACTTACCCAGTTAAGGGCGCTACATTAATAGGTAGCGGTATTGAGGCAATGAACCGTGTGTCAATGATTGGTAATGACCTTAGTTTAGACCCGGGTGTAGGTACATGTGGCAAAGAGGGTCAAAGTGTGCCTGTCGGTGTGGGTATGCCGACCATTCGTATCGATGGTTTAACCGTAGGTGGTACAGCATAGTTTCTCATAAAAGGGCGCATATTATGCTTTTGTGTATTATGTTGCAATACAATATAACTAAGCTTGTAAATAGCCATCAGTTTAAAATTTAGAAAGTTGGAGTAGCAAAGGTGTCTTATAATACCGATGATTTACGTATTGCCGAAATTAGCGAATTAACCCCACCGTCACATTTGATGAGAGAGTTTCCTTGCTCTTCTGATATTTCTAGTGTGGTTCATGCGTCGCGTCAGGCAATTCATAATATTTTGCATGATAAAGATGACCGTATTTTAGTGGTTGTAGGTCCCTGTTCGATCCACGACACTAAAGCGGCATTAGAGTATGCTGATTTATTGAAAGCTGCCCGTGATAAGTTTAAGGGCGAGCTTGAGATTGTGATGCGGGTGTATTTTGAAAAGCCACGTACGACCGTTGGTTGGAAGGGCTTGATTAATGACCCTGATTTGGATTCTAGCTTCAATATCAACAAGGGCTTGCGCATTGGTCGCCAGTTGCTTTTAGATATTAACGCTAAGGGCCTGCCAGCAGGTTGTGAGTTCTTAGACATGATTAGCCCACAGTATATGGCCGATTTAGTGTCATGGGGTGCCATTGGCGCTCGTACTACCGAGAGTCAGGTTCACCGTGAGCTTTCTTCTGGTCTGTCTTGTCCGGTCGGCTTTAAAAACGGTACTGATGGCAATGTTAAAATTGCTGTTGATGCGGTACAAGCAGCTTCACGTCCTCATAATTTTTTGTCTGTGACTAAGGGTGGCCATTCTGCCATTGTTAGAACACGTGGTAATGAGGATTGCCATATCATCTTACGTGGTGGTAACGATGGCCCTAACTATAGCGCTGAGCATGTCGAGGCTGCTGCCAAGGTCATTGAAAAATCAGGCCTTACGCCTAAGATCATGGTTGACGCTAGTCATGCTAACAGTTCTAAAAAGCCTGAAAATCAGCCTATCGTGATGGATGATGTCGCTCAACAAATTGAATCTGGCGATGAGCGTATTTGCGGTGTGATGGTTGAAAGCCATCTAGTCGCAGGACGCCAGGATCAGGTTGAAGGTCAAGAGCTTGTTTATGGCCAGAGTATTACTGACGGCTGTATTGATTGGTCAAGCACCGAAAAAGTGTTAGAGCGATTAGCTGCAGCGGTTGCAACGCGTCGTCAAAAAAAGGCTTAATTGCAGCGCAAATATAGCCCTAATTCAGCATAAGTTTTTTGATTTATGTAAAAATGGCTAAGTGGTTCATAGTAGTCACTTAGCCATTTTCTTTTAATTTTTAAAGTAATAAATGAATAATTCCCCAGCACCTTCAAATGGCAAGCGTGTCGTTATCGGTCTGTCAGGGGGCGTGGACTCATCGGTCAGTGCTTGGTTACTTAAGCAACAGGGCTATGATGTGGTCGGTCTTTTTATGAAAAATTGGGAAGACGACGACACGGATGAGTATTGCTCCTCTCGTCAGGACCTCTTAGATGCGGTTAGCGTTGCCGATTTGTTAGGTATAGAAATTGAGGCAGTCAACTTCTCAAGTGAGTATAAAGATCGCGTATTCTCTGAGTTTTTGCGCGAGTATTCTGCCGGCCGCACGCCCAATCCGGATGTGCTTTGTAATGCCGAAATTAAGTTTAAAGCCTTCTTAGATCATGCGATGTCGCTAGGTGCGGATCATATCGCCACGGGTCATTATGCGCGTGTGCGTCAGGTTGATGGGGCTAATGGTCCTGAGTTTCAATTGTTAAAGGGTCTTGACCCATCTAAGGACCAAAGCTATTTCCTACACCGCTTAAATCAAGCGCAATTAAGCAAAACCTTATTCCCCTTAGGTGAGCTGCATAAGAGCAGAGTGCGTGAAATTGCGGAGGAGCTTAAACTACCTAATGCCGCTAAAAAGGATTCCACCGGCATTTGCTTTATCGGTGAGCGTCCATTTCGAGAGTTTTTAAACCGTTATTTGCCTACCAAACCCGGTCCTATGGTGACCGATACAGGTGATGTATTGGGGCAGCATATGGGCTTATCGTTTTATACCTTAGGCCAGCGTAAAGGCTTGGGTATCGGTGGCGTTAAAAATTACCAGAGTGAAGACGGTACGGCGCCGGCTTGGTTCGTTGCTCGCAAGGACTTAGAAAATAATACGTTATACGTGGTCAATGGCCATGACCATCCTTGGTTAATGAGCGATGAATTGGTTGCTGAGGATGTGAGCTGGATTGCCGGCTATGCGCCAGAGGCTGCGATGTATTCGGCTAAAACACGTTATCGACAAGCTGATGTGCCGTGTCGGCTTGAATTAACAAGCAATGGCTTTAAGCTAAACTTCCCCGAGCCACAATGGGCCGTTACACCTGGTCAGTCAGCAGTTTTATATGATGGGGATGTGTGCTTAGGCGGCGGTATTATTTTTTAACTTATTTATTTAGACTATGAAAATTGCGGATCAATTAACAACATTAAACGCTTTATCGCCCATCGATGGCCGTTATGCATCACGTGCTGATGCGTTGCGTCCATTTTTATCTGAAGCCGCTTATATGGCTCACCGCGTTGAGGTCGAAGTTGCTTGGTTAAAGGCACTTGCTGACGCTGGCTTACCTGAATTACCTGCCTTTGATGCGGAGGCCATTGCTGTTTTAGATGACTTAGTGAGTAATTTTACCGAGGACTCTGCAGTTCGTATCAAGGAAATTGAAAAAGTTACCAACCACGATGTCAAAGCTGTTGAGTATTTCCTCAAAGAAAAGGTTGCTGATCACCAAGTTCTGTCAGAGGCTGCTGAGTTTATTCACTTTGCTTGTACTTCTGATGACATTAATAATGCCTCGCATGCCTTGATGCTAAGTAGAGTGCGTGATCAGGTTGTATTACCTAAGCTAAAAGATGTTTTGGCTAAAATGATTGAGTTTGCTCATGAGTTTGCTGAGCAACCCATGTTGTCACGTACTCATGGCCAACCGGCTACGCCATCCACGATGGGCAAGGAGTTTGCTAACTTTGCAGCTCGTTTGCAGCGCGCTATTGTACAGATAGAGCAGGTAGAGCCATTAGCTAAGTTAAACGGCGCGACAGGTAATTACAATGCGCATCTCAGCGCTTACCCTGACATTGATTGGTCTACACTTAGTAAGAAGGTACTCAATGGTCTTGGTTTGACTCAAAATGAGTACACCACACAAATTGAACCACATGACTGGATGGCGCAACTATTTGATGCCATTGCTCGTGCCAATACAATTTTGCTCGACTTTAATCGTGATATTTGGGCTTACATCTCGTTAGGCTTCTTTAAGCAACGCTTAAAAGAGGGTGAAGTGGGTTCTTCTACGATGCCTCACAAGGTTAACCCAATTGACTTTGAAAATTCTGAAGGTAACATCGGCTTAGCGAATGCAATGTTCCGTCATTTATCTGAAAAACTGCCGGTGTCGCGCTGGCAGCGAGATCTGACAGACTCTACGGTACTAAGAAATTTAGGTGTTGGTCTAGGCTACTGCATGGTCGCTTGGGATTCATGCTTAAAGGGGATGGGGAAGTTAGAACTCAATACCCAAGCAATTGATGCTGATTTAGATGCCTGCTGGGAGATTTTAGCTGAACCTGTGCAAACGGTTATGCGTCGTTATGGCTTACCACAGCCTTACGAGCAATTGAAAGCATTGACACGAGGTCAAGGTATTACTGAAGCTGCATTAACTGAGTTTATTCAAGGGCTGGCGTTGCCGGTTGATGCTAAGGAGTATTTATTAGCACTCAAACCACGTACTTATATAGGTCATGCTGCTAAATTAGCTAGTGGTTTTAAGGCTTAAGTGGAGCTTAGTTTGTCATGAAGCCGATAGTTATTATTTTTTGTAACTATCGGCTTTTTTGTCAGAAATATGTAAAGTGTTTGATGTATATTAGTTTTCGTTAAACTGATGCTTTATACTGCTGTTTATAAAAAATTGATAGATAGAGAAAATTACTATGAAAAAGTTATTAAGTGCGCTTGCCTTAGCTACCACCTGTGCTTTCGTGGTTACACCTGTGCAGGCAGATACTCATTTTGAAAGTGCTGAGGATGCGATTGAATACCGTCAAGCGGCTTTTGTTTTAATGAGTGATTATTTTGGTGGACGTTTAGGTCCAGTCGTGCGTGGTGAAGTGGATTTTAACGCTGACGTTGTTGAAAATAATGTTGAAGTCCTAAAGGTTCTTGTTAATTTGCCGTGGGTAGGTTTTGGAGAGGGGACTCAGGGTGGTGACTCTGAAGACTCGATTTGGACTAATAAGGCTGATTTTGATGAAAAAGCTCAAGCTTCTATTGTTGCTATTGCTGCGTTAGAAGAGGCGGCTGAGAGTGGTGATTTGAAAAAGTTTAAAGCGGCTTTCGCTAATACTGCTAAGTCTTGCAAGACCTGTCACGATAGTTATAGAAAATAAGCGATAGCTTTAAAAATCGTTATAACAATATGGGTGCCGTATTTTTAATGGCACCCATATTTTTTTGAATTTACTAGTAAATAAAGTAGAAAACGCTTGTAATGATAATTCCCGACAGGATTAAGTTAAAGACGCAGAACCCCATAATATCACGGGCTTTTAAGCCTGCAATGGCTAGTGCAGGTAAGGCCCAGAATGGCTGAATCATATTGGTCCAAGAGTCACCCCAAGCAATGCTCATGGCCATTTTAGCCTGATCGAGATTGGCGCCCATGGCATTCATTTGGTTGACCGCTTCGATCATGACAGGTGCCTGGACAGCCCATTGGCCACCGCCGCTAGGAATGAAGAAGTTCACTAATCCAGCGCTTAGGAAGGATAAAACATAGAAGTTGTTTTCACTGGCAATACTGACAAAGCCATTGGTAATAGCAGCAGCTAAACCGGATTGAGTCATCATTGCCATGATCGCAGCATAGAATGGGAATTGAATTAAAATTGGTCCGACCGCTCGGACTGAATCATCGACTGCATTCAGGAAGTTTTTAGGTGTACCGTGCAGTACAATTGCTGCAAAGAAGAAGATAAAGTTAATGATGTTTAGGTTTAAACTGCCACCCTTAATAAAGTAGCCGATGATATAGGCCCAACCTAGCACTCCGATAATAATATTTAACAGGCTACTGTGCTCTAAACGTTCGGCTGGCGTCATCTTTTCAGGCTTAGGGTCATGTTTTGGTTCGACTAATAACTTAGGGTCGACAATGACTCGCTCTTCCTTTGACGGGTGCATGAAGTAGCAAAGCAGTGGAATCGTAACTAAAAGAGCAATACAAATGACAATGTTGCCAGTGGAAAAGAGTGTCTGGCTAATTGGAATCACACCGATTTGGGATTCATAGGGATGAGCAGCTGTAGCGATGCTCAGTGGAATCGAGCCTGCGATTCCGCCATGCCAGAGTAGGAAGCCACTATAAGCACTGGCGATTAATAAGCGATAGTCAGTGTCATTTCGTTGTCTGGCAACCTCTCTTGCGATTAAGGCACCAAGAACTAAACCAAAACCCCAGTTAATCCAACAAGCAATTGAGCTAATGGCGGCGACCATGATGATCGCTGAGCCTGCAGATTTAGGCATTTTAGCTAAAGACACTAGGATTTTTTTAAAGAATGGGCTTTTAGCCATCACTGAACCGCACAATAAGACCATGGTCATTTGTACGGTAAAGGCCATTAGACTCCAAAATCCACTACCAAAAGAGTCCACTACATTGAGCGGTGCGTTGTTGGTAATAGAGCTTAGGATAAAGACGATAAGTGTTAATAAAATAACAAAGATGTAAGCGTCGGGTAAGTAACGCTCCATCAGGCGGGTTGACATGCGTATTAAAAACTTCATCTCGGACTTCCCCTTTGAAGTGTGATTAAAATTTTAAAACTTTCGGTATTATTTTGTCACAGCTATGTATGGTATTAAAGAAAAAAATTCATAATGAGGGTTGATGCCTATATGCCTTGTAATTTATGTGCAAACTTATGACATTTTTTATCGAGTTTATATAGTAAAGTGATAAGATTAATTGTTCATCTAAAAAGAACAGAGTATTTTAGTTATAAACTTATAATGAGTTAGCTTGTTAGCCATAAGCATAGTTTTTGAGGGGAAGTCCATGAAATTAGATCGTTTAACCAGAGTTTTCTTGTTGGTGTGCTGCTTAGTTGGCGTTGCTTTTGTTAGCGGCTGCAATACGGTAGAAGGCGCTGGAAAAGATATCCAAGCAGGTGGCCAGGCGATTGAGCGAGCTGCTCAGTAGTCAAAGCACTAATCAGTTAGCAATCAATTTGCCGGTGCAACACTAAGCTGTCGCACCGGTTTTCTTTGTCCGGCCTTAAGCTAAGGCGGTCCTATGTTAAAATTATTCTTTTATTAGTTTGATAGTTAAATCAAGGAATTGTATTTTGGCGGCAGCACTTTATCAATCTTCCATCCAATCATTACCGCTAGTTGCGCGTGGCAAAGTACGCGATATGTATGCGGTGGGTGATGAGCACTTTTTGATTGTGGCGACAGATCGGATGTCAGCTTTCGATGTGGTTTTGGGCGATCCAATTCCTGGTAAAGGTAAAGTACTCACCGAGATGACTAACTTTTGGTTGCAAAAGTTAGCGCATGTTGTGCCACACCATAGTTCAGATATCATGCTTGAAGATATACTTTCTGGTGATGAGCTAGCACAAGTGCAGGGTCGCGCAGTCGTTGTTAAGCGTCTTAAGCCGATTATGGTTGAGGCTGTGGCACGTGGCTATATCACTGGTTCGGCTTGGAAGGACTATCGCAGCAGCGGTGAGATATGTGGTGTTAAGCTACCTCGTGGTTTGCAGCTTTCTGAAAAGCTTGTAGAGCCGATCTTTACGCCTGCGACAAAGGCCGAGGTGGGTGGCCATGATATTAACGTTAACTTTCAATATGTCAGTGATGAAATTGGCCATGAGTTGGCAGTTGAGATTCGTCGAGTAACCTTGACGCTTTATCAAGCTGCCGCCGAGTACGCAGAGAGCCAGGGAGTTGTGACTGCTGATACTAAGTTTGAGTTTGGGCTAGATCAAGAAGGTAAGTTACATTTAATGGACGAGGTTCTTACGCCTGATTCATCACGCTTTTGGCCAGCTAGTCGTATTCAGATGGGGATCAATCCACCATCATATGACAAGCAGTTCGTTCATGATTGGCTTGAAGAACAAGACTGGGATATGACATCTCCAGCGCCGCGTTTGCCGCAAGAGGTTATTGAAAGAACTGCGGCTAAATACCGTCAAGCTTTAGAAATATTGACCGGTCAATCACTTTAGTTTTAAAAACAGGATATATGTATGAGCTCTCAAAGAGAAGAGGTTAAGGTAGCCGTTATTATGGGGTCTTCCAGTGATTGGGAGGTGATGCGCAATGCTGTTGAGCTGTTAGAGTTTTTTGAGATTCCTCACGAAGCTAAGGTAATTTCTGCTCATCGTATGCCATTAGATATGGTTGCTTTTTGTGAGTCGGCTTATCAACGAGGAGTTCGCGCAATTATCGCTGGTGCTGGTGGTGCTGCTCACTTACCTGGTATGGTTGCTGCTCTTACAGAGGTTCCAGTGTTTGGAGTGCCTGTGCCATCACGTTATTTACGCGGTGAGGATTCGCTACATTCTATTGTGCAAATGCCCAAAGGAATACCAGTAGCTACTTTTGCAATTGGTGAGGCAGGTGCAGCCAATGCTGCCTTGCATGCGATTGCGACGTTGGCTATGACGGATGAGGCTTTGCGCGACAAGCTTAAGGCGTATCGCGCTAATCAAACTCAAAAAGCCCGTGCAATGACCTTACCGCCGGAGGTATAGTATGCAAGATCGACAACCGCCGGCATACACTGAAAAGATGCAACCAGGCGAGTATTTAGGCATGTTGGGTGACGGGCAGTTAGGTCGTATGTTTTGTCATGCAGCACAGGCGATGGGTTATAAGGTAGCTGTGTTGGGGTTGGATGTAGATGGTCCAGCAGCGCAGGTTGCTGAGCAGCATATTACCGCAGATTATGCCGATGAGGTCGCTTTAGACAAAATGGCAGCTACGGTTAGAGCAGTAACTACTGAGTTTGAAAATGTGCCAGCGTTCTCACTAAAGCACTTGTCATACACCACGCGTACAGCACCCGCGGCAGCGTCTGTTGCTGTGGTGCAGGATCGTCTAGTTGAAAAGTCTTTTATTGATGCGCAGGGTGTTCCTGTAGCTGCTCATGCGGCAGTTCGTAGTCTTGATGACTTAGATGTGATTGATGGTGCACTTTTTCCTGGCATTTTAAAAGCTACGCGATTTGGTTATGATGGTAAGGGTCAGGCCGTCGTCGATAGCCTTGAAGAGGCGAAGCAAGCTTTCAAGGATTTAGGTGAGGTTGAGTGTATTTTGGAGGCCAAATTACCTTTGGCTTACGAGATTTCTGTGATTCTTGCGCGTAATCACCAAGAGGATATTGTTGTCTATCCAGTAGGCGTCAATAATCATATCAACGGTATTTTGTCTAGCACCACCGTCTATCCTGATTTGGTACCTGATGACTTGGTACTTGAAGCACAAACGTATGCTAAAAAGCTGGCTGCGGGTTTAAATTATTTTGGTGTGATGTGTGTTGAGTTCTTTGTCTTAGATGAGTCTAAGTTGCAAAGTGCTCAACCGCGACTCGTGGCTAATGAAATTGCGCCACGCCCACACAATAGTGGTCACTATACGATCAATGCAACAGCCTGTTCACAGTTTGAGCAGCAGGTTCGCGTCATGGCGGGTATGCCATTAGGCGACACTAGCCTGTTAGTCCCGACAATTATGTTGAATATCTTGGGTGATAGTTGGTTTGTTGGTGATGCTGAGGAAGCTGTAGAGCCTGATTGGGCCTCAGTCTTAGCGTTGCCTGGTGTTTCTCTACACCTTTATGGTAAAGCAGAAGCGCGCAAAGCACGCAAGATGGGGCATGTCAATATCATTAACAGTGACATCGATGCACTTTATGCTACGGCACAACAAGTTAGTGATAGTTTGCATCTGGGTGCAACGCTCAAAAGAGGGTAGTCGTACTTAGATGCTTACTCAATCGATTAGGGCTGTCGCCGAGCGCTTAAATCAAGGTGAATTAGTTGCTTTTCCTACGGAAACAGTATTTGGCCTAGGTGCGGATGCAGAAAGTGTAGAGGCTATTGCTAAAATTTATCAAATTAAAGGCCGACCTAGCAATCACCCTGTCATTGTGCACTTAGCGCCTGAGGCAGATTTGTCTTATTGGGTTCAGCATATTCCCTATGAGGCTGAGCTTCTGATTAAGACATTTTGGCCTGGTCCGCTGACCTTAATTTTACAACGTGCCGAGCATATTCCTGCTGCCGTTAGTGGTGGCCAGACTACGGTTGGTGTGCGTTGCCCCTCACATCCTACTGCCCAAGCGCTGTTGACTGAGTTTGCTAAGCAACGGCCTAATGGGCAAGGCGGTTTAGCTGCTCCATCGGCTAATAAGTTCGGTCAGGTTTCACCAACGCAAAGTCAGCATGTTATCGCTGAGTTTTCTGCTGAGATAGAAGAAGGTCAGTTATGGGTGCTTGATGGTGGGGATGCAGAGGTTGGGATTGAGTCAACCATTGTTGATGTGTCTCGTATTGATGAGGGTGTACCTGCTACCTTATTGCGACCTGGGCATATCAGTCGTCAGCAGTTGGCGGAAGTACTGGGGTATGAGCCGCTCACTCAAGATAAAAATGCACCACGGGTATCTGGTAGTTTAAAAGCCCATTATGCGCCAAAGACATTATTGCAATGGTTGCCACGTGATGAGCAGGCTATTCTTCAGTTAATAGAAAAGCTACAAGCCCCTGATGCTAGCAATTCGGCACAAAAATGGGCAGTGCTAGTTTTTGAGCCTGAGAATTTTCCTAAATCTAAACAGATAGATTTTATTCAAATGCCTACCGATGCGACGGCATATGCGAAGAACCTGTATCGTCTACTGCGTGAGTTAGATCAACAGAACTATACTCGCATTGCGGTACAGGCCTTGCCCGAGGATGATAGCTGGGAGGCGGTTAATGATCGTTTACAACGAGCTGCCGCTGCTTTTGAGAGCGTATAAGCTACGAGGGGTAAAAAGGCCAGAACATGGGAATAAATATTACTCCTAAGACCCAGAAAATGAGGTTTAAGGGCATACCCACTTTAATAAAATCAGTAAATTTATAACCGCCAACTGCATAGACCATGGTGTTAGTCTGGTAGCCAATAGGAGTAATAAAACTGGTTGCCGCAGAGAAAGTAACGGCGATTAAAAAGGGTGTAGGATCCGCGTCAAGTAGTTGTGCAGTAGAAATCGCTAAGGGTGTGAGTAACACTGCTGCGGCCGAGTTACTCATCATCTCACCAAGAATCAGAGCCATTAAGTATAAGATAGCTAAGATGACGTGAGGACCAAATTGCTCAAAATAAGCTAAGGAGTTGCTGATAATGTATTCGGCAGCCCCAGTCTGGCTCATAGCGACACCTAGGGGGATCAGACCAGCCATTAGAACAATGATTGACCAATCGACCCGCTCATATACCTCATTTGCTTTGATACAACCTATCAGAGTTAATAAAAGAGCCCCAACTAAAGCACTAATAGCAATTGGAATCAATCCTATTGCTGCTACTAAAACGACCCCCGCCATGATTACTAATGCGGCAGGAGCCTTCCATTTTTTATTATCAATGGGAGCATGGTTTTCTGAGAGTATTAAAATGCTTTTATCACGTCGCAATGCGGCTAAATCATTTTCAGGGATTGCAAGCATGATGATGTCACCGATTTGTAGGCGAACCTGATCGAGCTTATTACGAATAATAGTGCCCCGTCGCTGTATGCCCATAAGTAATGTGTTGTGATTCCATGTGCGATTAAAGAGTACCAGACGCCTGCCAGCAGCACGCGAGTTGGGCGCAATCATTACTTCTGCCATCACCCATTTGACATCTTCTGGGACCTGCTTACCGTATTGGAGACGATGGTTAATCTTTAGCTTTTTGTCCTCAGTGAGCTGCTGTATATCAGACCATCGGCCTCGAATTAATAAAATATCACCTTCAAGTAGTTGGGCTGCACGGGGTGAGCTGATTATCTCCTGACCGCGACGCGCTTCGATTAAATATACATGGTAGTCTTTAATAATTTCTTCATCAGCAAAGGTGCTCTCGATTAGTGGTGAGTTTTCACAAATATACAGTTCAGTGACATAATGGCCAAATTCGTATAAGTTATCGAGATCATCGCTTTGTACATCAGGCAGGACGCGTCGACCGATGGTAAGTAAGTAAGCACAACCAACCACAAAACAGATTAAGCCCAGTGGTAGAAACTCAAACATGCTAAAACCACGATAGCCTAGATCCTTAGCGACTGAGTTAACGATTAAGTTAGTGGAAGTACCGATAAGGGTCATTACCCCAGCCATTTGTGATACATAAGAAAGAGGGATTAGGGTTTTGGAGGGTGATAGGCCAACCTTTAAACTAGCGCTGATAACAACTGGAATAAGAACTGCGACAACAGCTGTATTGTTAACAAAGGGCGAGAGAGCGCCTAATACCCCAAATAATGTTAGATAAAAAGCCAGTGGTGATTTGAGACGACCAAATAGCTTGTTGACAATACCCAGAGCGCCACTATTTTCAATGGCGGCGGCAAGGACAAACATAGAGGCAATGGTGATGGTTGCTTCATTACTAAAGCCACTTAGCGCTTGGCTGGGTGAGACGAGATCTAATATCACTAAACTGGCTAATACCAACATGCCTACGCCATCGTAACGCAATTTTTCGGTAATAAATAATACCATTGCGACAACGGTAATTAGTAAAACGAGAAAAATCTCTGTGGTCATAAACTGCTCACTAAGGTGTCTTGAAAGCCAATTAATAGTGTGACCAAAAACGCCACCAATTTCAATACGTGGAAAACTGGTGGCGTTTAATTAAAAGTCATGTTATAAGCTGAAAATATTTTGCAAATAACTAAAAGATAAAAAGATAGAGCAAAATAATGACAAAGATGGGTACGCCCATCAACCAAAGAATAATACCTTTCATGACATTTCCTCTTTGAGTAGTAATAACAACCTAATAGTAGCAAGATATTTTTTGATATAAAACTACATTTGGTAAGTAGTTTGTAGAGAATTTTACAGGTGGGGGGTGATGATAGGAGGTAGCACATATCTTGATAGTCTAGGGTAGAACCCCTAGAAACTAAAAAACCCTTGTAGAATCAGCTTCGTACAAGGGTTTATAGCGTCTTTGCATCTCTTAAAAAGAGTGGTATG
>LSQX01043378.1_pt1 | contig 21751 bp, 16 predicted proteins | sample 654561 | NCBI WGS metagenome assembly LSQX01 (sample SAMN04489861, study PRJNA283612) | anaerobic digester metagenome | isolation source: 4 biogas reactors fed with cattle manure at either 37C or 55C with and... | place: Denmark: Kongens Lyngby | collected 2014
TGCCTGAGCAATGCCAACGGATCTTTCGGGTATTTTCCCACGCGTGACCAATATGCCCGGGGTGGCTATGAAGTTGCCATATCACGGTATTTTGATTGCTATGAGCTGGTCGAACATGCCGATGACCATGCCGTTGAAGGGAACCTGCTCTTGCTGGAGCAACTAGCAGAAAAAGGACCGTCTGACTGACTGCTTACCAGCAGGTGTGGTCCAGGATAAAGCGCACCACTGGCTCAGGATCAGCAAGACCATGCGGGTGGTGGTCGCATCCTGGCTTAAGGTGGACGTCCAGATCTATGCCGGCTGCCCGATAGTCCAGTTCCAGCATGATGCCATTCTCAATATATGGTACAACCGTGTCACTGTCCCCGGCCACCATAACCACAGGAATACGGTTCTCAACCAGAGCAGAAAGCTGATGCATGGGCTGACTGCGGTAGCAGAGAAGCTGGGACAGGTTGTCCAGTTGAAGCGCCAGGAGAATCTCTTCAATGCCTTTCCCATTGCCTAAGGCTTTTGCGACACCAAAACCGCAGGGGCAGCTCATGTAGTTGAGGACCGGCGCGTCCAGATAAAGGCAGGCAACTGACTCTGGATGGCGCGCAGCCAGCTTGATGGCGATCAAGCCACCACAACTCATGCCGACCGGCACACACTTTCCTGCAAGCTGGTACCGGACAGACAGATGCTTGATAAAGTCAGCTTTTCTGTCCAGATCTTCCTCAAGACCCCAGCGATTTGTGTTGCGGATATAAGCCAAATGAAATCCTTGATTCAACAGGGCGATTTCTGTTGCAGGAAAGGCGTCCCAATACTCCGTTTTCAGGAGGACTTGTGGGGTTTTTACCGCCTCGGGGGGACAGACCAGAATAGCGGGTTTTCCCTGAAAGAAAAAATCATGTCGCTCAAAGCCGTTCCAGTCATTATTCATCATAGAATGCTCCTTTACCGGCCGCTTTCTTGGCCTGACCATCGCCTAACCATTGTTTCTCATGGTATATTATATACCAGCGCAAGTACTTCAAACAGCAAGATGCCATGTCCGGCCGGTATAAACCGATACGCCGGTGCAACCCGACAGGTGAGGTTTTTGCATATGGACTTTCATTCAGCTATTCCTGATCGTCGTCCGGTGCGTTTATCTGCAGCCACCCGATCCTTCGCGTTGGAATCCCTGCAGGGACGTTATGGCGATGAAGCCATGCGTACACCTGCTGTAACCTTGGACGATATCGCAGAATTTGATAAGCTAGCGCCTGTTGACCGCTACAACCACGCCATTCGCAGAATCGCCCAGCGCGCACCCATACGCATCTGCGATCAGGAGCAAGTCAGTGGCGCGGCAACCCTGGGGCTGGCCATCAAGCATGTGGTTCCGGCAACTTATGGCGGTGAACCGGTCTGCAGCAGTATCAGCCACTTCACACCAAGCTTTGAACAGGTCGTCCGCCATGGCCTCAGATGGCATGAAAACCGCATCAAACAGCGCCTGACCAGCAAAGACCTGAACCCGCAGCAGCAGAGGACTTTGCAGAGCATGCAGCTTGTCATCGACGCCATTTGTATCTGGCATGCGCGATACCGGGAAGCTTTACACGATAAGCGGCCGGATCTTGATGGTTTGCTGGCCCAGGTGCCTTTTGGCCCGGCACGCGATTTTGCGGAAGCAGTGCAAAGCCTTTGGTTTATTTTTGCTTTCATACGCTTGTGTGGCAACTGGCCGGGTATAGGCCGCCTCGATGTCATACTGGGCGACTATCTGAATAAGGATCTTGCTGCCGGCAAACTGACCATTGACCAGGCCCGGGAGATCCTGGCGGGCTTCTTGATCAAAGGCTGCGAGTGGATTCGCAGTGCACCTGAAACCGGCAGCGGTGACGCGCAGCATTATCAGAATATTGTACTAGGTGGCATTGACGAACAGGGAAAGCAAATTGACAGCACGATGACTGAACTGGTACTGGATATTGTCGAGGAGCTGGGGATCAGCGATTTCCCTGTTGCTGTGCGGTTGAATGAACAGACACCTCCGCATGTGTTGGCACGTATGGCACAGGTCATACGCTATGGGGGCGGCGTCATCGCCGCATATAATGAGCAGGTGGTCCTGGATGCCCTGGAACGTTTTGGCTATACCCGGCGAGAGGCCCGCGCTTTTGCCAATGACGGCTGCTGGGAGGTGCAGATCCCCGGAAAAACCTTTTTCCGCTATGTCCCCTTTGATGGCTTAGCTGTTCTGCAGCACGAAACATTGCGTCTGCAAGGCAAACCGGCGTGTTTTGACAGTTTTGAAGCGCTCTACAGCCGCTTCCGCCATGATCTGGATGCCCGGGTCGGCCAGGTGACGCAAACGATCATGCAAAATTTTCTTGAGCAGGAAACCCAGGACGGGCCTTGGCAGTTTGCCCAGGACACATTGCCTTCTGCTGCGGTTGACCTGCTGGTTGAAGGCTGTATCGAGAAAGCCAGACCTTATTATGCCGGCGGACCCGTCTATTCGGTCGTTTCACCGCATCTGGGCGGTCTGGCTGATATCGCAAACAGCCTTTATGCCCTGAAACATTATGTGTTTGACCGGAAAATACTTGATTTAGACACTTTTTTGCGCATTGTTGCGGATGACTGGCAGGGGCATGAGCCACTGCGCCAGCGCGTGCGTGGTGAACTACTGTATTATGGCAATGATCATGATGAGGTCGATCAGATCGCAGCCCGTATTCTGGCAGATTTTTCTGAAAGCGTCCAAACACGGCAGGGGCAATGTCCTTTGCTTTTTCCGCCAGGTGTCAGTACATTCGGCCGTCAGCTGGAGTGGGCTGCAAAAAGAACGGCTTCACCACATGGCGCGAAGCAAGGCGATGTGCTGGCCGGCAATCAGTCTCCTACGCCCGGTACAGACCAGATGGGCGCTACCGCCGTCATTAAATCTTATTGCAAGGCAGATCTGCGTGCGTTAACATGTGGCACGGCACTGGATATCAGACTGCATCCCAGTAGTGTTTCCGGTGAAAACGGCACACAGGCCATTTCATCGCTCCTACAGGGCTTTGTTTCTTTGGGCGGTTTTTTCATGCAGCTGGATGTTCTGGATGATCAGGTGCTGTTGCAGGCCAGAACCCATCCGGAACGGTATAAGACATTGGCTGTTCGTGTTTCCGGCTGGTCAGCCCGTTTTGTCACACTTGATGAACACTGGCAGGATATGATCATCGCCCGGACAGCGGCCGGGCTTTAAATAAATCACCCGGATGTTCTGGATCCCGACACGACTGCATAAACCGTGTTTTTTCCCTGACCTGATTTTTGCACGGCAGTTTTACTGATCAGGCTGTTGAGCAAGCGGATGGTTTTGGCTTGGGAGAAACCAGTCTGGTCCTCGATCGCTTTGCGTGTTGCCTGATGTTGATTGGCAAGAAAGGCCAGAACTTTTTCTTCATTTTGAGACAGATGATGGCCGGGTTGCCGGTTTCTGCTTTCGGCAGATTTCAAGCTCGGTAGTGTAAGCTGAAAGGCATGATCACCAAAAGAAACCTGCGGCTGCATGCCAAATGTCTGGTAACTGGCTTTGATGCGAGCCAAGCCTGTTCCACAGGCTTCTGTGATATGCAGGCGGGTGAAAACGGCAGCCAGCCGTTTATTGCGCAAGACCGATAATCCCAGTTCAAGATCGTTGAGCGACAGTCCTTTCGGCAAGCCACCCAGTGAAACAATTTCCAGGCGGTCGGCCAGGATATTGATCAATATACTGGCTTCACCATGATAATCGCGATGGATCAGCGCATTGGATAAACCTTCGCGTATGGCAGTACAGGGATAAGGCGATACCTGCTCATTTGTTCCTTCAGGTGTGACATCAGCAGGGTTCGTCAGACCCTGCTGCTCAAAAAACTGCAGGGTATCCGCCCACTGCTGCAGCAATGAACCGGTGAATTCCCGTTTGTCCAGCAAGTTTGTTTTGTCTGGTCCGGAAAAAATCGCGATTTTTATTGTTTGGGGGCACTGGTCAGAGAGCAGGTAAGCCAGTTGCGTGTAACTGCCGTTTTGGTTGATCAATCCATAGGCTTTTCTCTTTTTTGTCTTAAATTTGATTTTTACACGGTGAAAAGCTTTTTCAGCAGCGGAGAAGGTGAGTGACTGCAGAGGAGAGCAGGTAAGCTCAAAAGGTTCATTCGTTTCAACATCAGATAATTCTGCCTGCTGATCACTTATCTGATCATCCGGGAATGGCATAGCGGTATTGGGGACATCTGACACGTCACTGCAACCACCGATACAGGTGGCGTCCTCTTTATTGCCAAACAATTTGATCACCTCATCCCTTTTCATTATAGCCATACTTAGATTATGTTTTATGCCGTGTGAAATGCAAAGAAAAATGAATAGAAAGTGATTAGAATAATGAGTTATGAAGCATTCATTGAGTGAAAAAGTGTTTCGAACAAGTTTTTGAATCTATTTAATTGAATGAACGGTAGACCGTAATTGATAACCGGCCTTTTTCATATTCTGTTTCAGCCCGGTCAACAAGCGATCCCAACAGTTTCATTTCACCCTGCCGTACACTGCTGCCCAAAAGTTCATAGTAATAACCATCCAGTTCAGGACGCCTGGGCGCGTTAAGCAGATCATGCAGTTCATGAAAATTTGCTGGTTTTACAGGACAGTCGCCTTCGACATGAATCTTGACATAATCAGGTTGAAAGCTTAGCGACATTTCGATATGGTTGGCCCCGTTACGAATTAAGTATTCAATCAATTCTTCCAGGATCTTGCTTGCTTTCTGACGTTCATGCATCATTCTTAACTCCTCCTGCAGCCAGGACATGGACGATTTGCATTTGCTGTCTGGCTTTTTAATTTGATTCACCGGAATTGAGAACCGGTTATGTATTCGGCGAAGCGGCTACATGCTTGTCTTTTTTTCATGAAATCGACTGCGTATCGCGTCAAACACCGGGATCAGGATCGCTGCGACAAAACCACCTGCAAAACCATTGTTATATAGATTCATACCACCGTGCAGGTAACCGACATTCATGACGATTGACATGTGCAGGAACCCTGCGATGACGCCATATGGCCAGCCGTATGTACCGGCTATCGGTGCCAGAGTCGTACCAAAGAGCGCAGCCAGTAATGTGCTGGTCGCGTCCGGCTCCCAGATTTTCGTGAGCGTCGCCAGATAAACACCGATGAAGATGGGCATGACATTGCGCAGATGTTTACCAAACGCACCAAATCCTACAACCGTGAAAATTCCGCCAATGACTGGACCATTGATCACACCGTTGACCAGCAGAACATAACCCATGGACAGCAGTCCCAGTAAAGCCATGTTGATCAGAACCGGACCAAAACCCTCTGATGAGACGAAGTCAGAGACGAGGCGGCCAGGCTGCCGATTAAGCAGCTTCTGGCTTTGCAGCCATTCACGTGTGAAAAAAAGACCGATCAACAACATGATGATGAAAAGGCAGAGCAAGCCAATATTCATGATGTCACTCCCGGTTTGCATGACAACCTGGGTAGCGGCTGTTTCGAAACCGAAAGCCCGAAAAAGTGCCATCGCTGCAAGGCCTAATATGCCACAGGTGAAACCGATGTTATACAAATTGTAACCCTGATGGAAAACGACAAAGTGATTAGCCATGGCCGGCAGGCAGAAACCGGCGAGCAGGCCAGCCAGGATGGCAAAGGGGACAGCCCAGACGAGGAGGAAATCAAAACCAAAAGCGATTTGACTTGTGAGAGGGCCAAGTGCCGTGCCGAAAAAAGCTGGTAGCAGATAACGGTTGAACCGTTCGCCACGGTAGCGGGCATAAAGGAAAACACCACCTATGATCGGCCAGATGTTGATGAGTGTTTTTCCAAAAAGACCAAAGCCGCCCACTGTAAATATAGCGGCGATAACAGGGCCGCTCATGCTGACTTTATTGAGCCTGGCGATGGCAATGCAAAGAATCATCAGGATCCCGCTGTTAAACAATGCTGCACCAATATTGGCAACAGCCATGAAATCGGTGATGAGAATACCGGGAACAAGAATCATCGCCCCTAACCCTTGCAGAATTTCCAGCGGAGAATTGAAAAGGAAAGAAAAACCTAAGATCAGCAGACTCAAAAAACATATAATCCAATACTTGGCCTTATCCTGGACGACATGGTAGACCCGGGACTTGCTTAGCGTATCAGCCCGCAGTGCTTTCTCCTGAATGGATAGAATAAATCTAAGCGCCTTGATCATGATCGCCTCCTGTCCTGCTGTATAGATCAGGATGAATGCTCCGCTTCTATTTTATCTTATTGTACTGGCCTGTGGAAAGGATGGGGTGATCACAGCGGTATCCTTTATTTATCCATTAGGCGTTGTTGCTGATTTGGGGTAAATGGTTGGAAAATAACGCAATATGATGTCTGTTGTCCGAAACAGGCATCATTTACCTCAGGCCTTTCATGCTGATGTCATCAGGAGGGAAGAACCAAGTTGAAAACACCCATCAAGGCCAGCAGCGAAACGAAAAGGACGCCGATAATGGAAATGATAAACATGCCGCCGAACATTTTGTTGCGCTCTTTAGCATCCGGCTTAACCAATGCGGTATAGGCTGCCAGCACCAGCGCGCCCAGTGTTGATAGCGGACTCAGAGAAGCTGCGTGAGCGCCATTACTCAGGCTGATCACCATTTCAGCACCGCGAACGCCTTCGACATGTTCAACAATATAGGGAATGGTGGGAATGAGTGTTGGCAGAACGACTCCGGATGTCGAGGAGAACCAGGAAAGAATACCGCCACTCAGGCTGAATAAAGCAGGTGCCGTATTTTTCGTCATCAAGCTTGCCAGCATACCTGATAGCATATCAATACCGCCCAGCAGTAAAACCAGGTTCATAAGCATGCCTACGCCGGTGACGAGTATTAATGTGCTCAGGGGTATGTTGTTAAATGCTTCTTTCTCATCAGTGACACGAAAAAGAAGCAGAATGATGATGGCCAGGAATGCGGATAAGCCAACATTGATCTCAAAAAACAAAGTCAGCACGGTCATCAGCACAATCCCGCCTAATGTAATCAGCTGCTGGTGCGTAAATTTTCCTGTTTCTGTCCGGGCTATAGGGGCTTCTGCTTTAACAGCATACCATTTGAACGCGATATATAAGATGATGGCATAGGATCCCATGCCAATGCATAAACCTAGTAACAGCGGAAGCTCCAACCCACCGATTCCACTTGCTTTTGCGTAGGTGATTGCGATAATCCCTGTGGGGGCGATAGATGAAAACCCGCCTGCACATGCGCCCAGCAGACCAAATGCAGCGAGCTTAATAGGTGGTATATTCATTTGCAGGGCAAGCGCGACCGTGAGAACAGCCATGAGCGCGGAAACAGGAATGGTACCTGGACCAATGGCCGACAAGACAACAGCAAGCAAAAATACAGCGATGGGAATAATGTAGGAACGTTTTCCACATAAAGCGATTACTTTTCTGGCAAGCAAGTCCAGTGTTCCGTTTGTCTGGGCGATACTGAAAAGAAAGGTTACACCTGTTAAAGTGATAAAGAGTGAGTAGTTGAAACCTTTGATGATCTCGGCTTCAGTAATGCCACTGATTTTTCCCAGTATCAGAGCCAGTCCGATGGCGACAATTCCCGTGTTGATCCGTGTGGTAAAGCCGATAACAATCGCCAGAAACAAAAAAATGAGGGATAACAAAGCAAGCCAGTCCATCATCAGAATCCTTTCCATTACAGGGCTCTCAACCTGTTGATGAGCACATCAAACCTGTAAGCACAATATACCAATTCTAATTCTTTTGATCCTTGATGACAAGACAGCGGCAGCATATGCTAGAATGAACATAAAATACCCGCATGTCTTAACGATATGTATGTTTGAACCCCCCCTATAATCATACCGGAAAAAAAGACTGTCAATCAAACAGAGAAGAGTCAGGCAGGATAGCTGAAACAGTGGATGCGTTAATGATACGCGGCTGACCGGATTTGTGGAAAAGGGCAGCAAGACCTGAAGCACAACCGGTCGTCATACACGGGGAGGAAAAGATGGAAACGTTCAAAAAGTTTTTAGCTGAGTTTATCGGTACTTTTGTATTGGTGTTCTTTGCCTGCGGTGTCGCTGCCGTAACCGGATGCAATGGAGAAGCAAATGCGGCGTATGTTTTAACTGCATTGGCTTTTGGCGGTGTTATCGTAGCCATGGCTTATTCAATCGGCAACATTTCCGGCTGTCATATCAACCCGGCCGTATCGATCGCTGTTTGGCTGAACAAAGGCATGAGCACGAAAAATTTCATTGCCTATGTGGTCATGCAGTATATCGGCGCTATTGCCGGTGCTGCCGTGCTGCTTGCCTTGATTGGTAAAAGTAAAGGATTGGGTGCCAATGGACTTTTCGAAAACAACCTTTGGAAATCCCTGCTGATCGAAATCATCCTGACGTTTGTCTTTTGTCTTGCGGTACTTGGCGCAACCAGCAAGCCGGAGAACAGTAAAGTGGCCGGTCTCGTGATTGGCGGATCATTGACTCTTGTCCATTTGCTCGGCATTTACTTTACCGGAACAAGCGTCAATCCGGCTCGTTCATTTGGACCTGCTCTATTCATGGGCGGGGATGCTCTGGCCAATGTCTGGGTGTTCATTGTTGCGCCTCTGGCTGGCGGCATTTTAGCGGCCTTTGCCTGGAGACTTCTAAACATGAAAGGTAATAACGGAAGCGCCCGTTAAGCAATATCATGTTGTGAACAGGCTGTCAGCAGCTCATAAGCTTAGTTCAAAGCGCTGCCTTTCTTCCTGGATAACCATAACCGTTACGTCGGAAAAGGAACAATCGCTGATCTTCTGCTGGAATCGCTCAGTCACCGTATAGGCATAGCCGAAATGCATGGGGAAAAAGATTTTTGGCCGCAATGATTGAATGAAGTAGTGGCCGCCATACCAATAGCTTTCTTTGAGTCGTGGGTCAACCGGGAAAAACGCGACATCAATCCTTAGTGCCCCGATTTGCCCGATGATTTGCTTGAAGTCATTTTCATACGCAACGAGTTCCTCAGGCGTCGACTCGTCAGACCAGTGCCACCAGTTCAGGTCACCGGCATGAAAAAGGTTCAGGCCATTGATTTTGACCAGAAATGAGACTCCCTCATCTGTTGAACCGTAGGTATGAATCTGTAGACCGTTAAGTGACTTGACCTGGCCTGGCGCCAATTGGATAAGCCTGTTGTAAGGCGGACGGGGCGCGATATCGCTGCTGAAGATATACCAGACAGGTTTTGCCAAGCGTTCAAACGCGAAGATTGCGGCATCAAAATGGTCGCGATGAGCGTGGCTGACAAAGATAAAAACCTGGCTGATTTCTGGGTTCTGAATTGCGTCCTTTACGCAAGCTGCATTCCTGGTTTGCTGTTCCGGCCGGCCGGGATCACTGTAGTAATCAAAGAGCAACAGCCGGGATGCGGTTTGCACCATAAAACCACTGTGATGCAGATAGGTTACCGTCAGTTTCCCGGACATCGTTGCTTCCTCATTTCCATAAACAGGTCACACGGAGTTTCCAAGGCCAGTCTGTGCAACAAAGCATGCTTCATACGGAAGTTATCTCGTTTACAGTCTGTCGTTTGCCATTTTACTGATAACAGATGAGTTGGTTTCTCAAGGCTGTCAGATGATCTGGTCATCATTATATCGGGAAACAAGTGCCGAAACAACTTTTCCACTGCATGCGAATGATCCAATAGACGCTGTCGCATGGTAAAATAGAAAGACAGCAAGGAAAGGGGTACCCAGGTGTTTTTATGAGTACACTGGACGATCTTCTAAAGCCCATACTTTTACCTCGTATGGTCACCATTGCCCAACGATTTTCCGGGGACAGCCTATCTGACCCGATCCAGGTTCTGCGCAAGCAGGTACAGGCAAATCCGGCTTATCAGAAGATAATACCGGGATCACGGATTGCTCTGGCTGTCGGCAGCCGTGGTATAACCGGCCTGCCGGGCTTTGTACGCGAGCTTGTCACTTTGCTTAGGAAAAAGCAGGCATCGGTTTTTCTCGTGCCGGCGATGGGCAGTCATGGTGGCGCTACGGCAGAAGGCCAGAAGGCCATGCTGGCTGCGATGGGCATAACAGAAGCTGAAATGGGAGCGCCGGTTCAAGCAACCATGGATACAGTTTTACTCGGGTATACTGAAGAACAGAAGCTGCCGGTCGTTATGGATCGGCTGGCGCATGAAGCAGATGGCATGGTCATCATCAACCGCATTAAACCCCATGTAGGTTTTACAGGTGCTTACGAAAGCGGTCTCATGAAAATGATTGCCATTGGGCTGGGAAAGCAAAAAGGAGCGGACTATTGCCACAACCTGGGTTTTGGCAGGATGGCGGAAAACATTGAGGCGATTGCCCGGAGTGTTATTGTAAAAGAAAAGCTGCTCTTCGCGGTTGGCCTTGTTGAAAATGCCGTCCATGAGACCCACACTGTTTCCGTTTTAGATAAATGGGCCATTATTTCGGAAGAACCAGCGTTGCTCCAGCTGGCTAAGTCTTTGTTGCCAAAGCTGCCGTTCAAGCAGCTTGATGTGCTGATCATGGATGAAATCGGAAAAGATATCAGTGGGACCGGTTTCGATACGGCAGTTGTAGGCCGTTATCACACCCCATATAAAAAAGGCGGTCCCGATATCACCAGAATTGGCGTGCTGGACCTGACAGAGCGGTCACACGGCAATGCCAACGGGATCGGTATTGTCGACTTTACGACACAGCGGCTTTTCGCAAAGTTCGATCGTGACCAGACTTATCCGAACTCGTTGACAACAACTGTCCCGCTCAGTGTCAAGATGCCTATGGTTCTGAAGAACGATCGACAGGTTGTCCAGGCAGCTATAAAAACATGCAACATCACCGATAGAAGCCAGGTCAGGCTGATCCGCATCAAGAATACGAACCATCTTGACTGTTATGAAATATCGGAAAACCTGACGGAAGAAGCCGCCTCATGCCCCAATGTAAGCCTCTTATCAACACCTCACGACTGGCCTTTTGATGAATGGGGCAATCTATTGTGATCATGGATCTGAAAATATAAGCAAAAAAACAAGGAGGAAGTGACATGCTAAGAGAAGACCTGAGAGAAAGAGCTTTACTGCCTGTATTGATGATGCAGGACGGACTAGTAGCTACAGCAGCCCAGTGGCCGCGGCGCAGGCAGGAGCTGCTCAACGTACTGCAGGAAAATATCTACGGATACACACCACCACCGCCAGACACTGTTTATGGTCAGATCGGCGAAGAGAACAGTGCGTTTCTGGCTGACAAAGCAATTTTCCGCAGGATTAACCTGCGTTTTACCACCCCAAACGGCGGTTTTTCCTTCCCTTTCAGCCTCGTCTTGCCTAAATCAGAACAGCCTGTCCCGCTGATCTTGCATATCGCTTTCCGCCCGGATTTGCCGGACCGCTACATGCCTGCTGAAGAAATTATTGACCAGGGCTTTGGCTTGGCCTATTTCTATTATATGGATGTATCACCGGACAGCCTTGATGGTGATTATAGTCGCGGTTTGGGTGCCTGTTTCAGGAAAGGTGAACAGCGCGATCCTGCGGCGTGGGGCAGGATCGGCCACTGGGCCTATGCGGCCAGTCGTGTTATGGACTATCTTCAGACGCTTCCGGAGGTTGACCATCGGTATGTCAGCGTGGCGGGACACTCCCGTTTAGGCAAGACAGCACTTTGGTGCGGTGCTCAGGATAAGCGTTTTTTCTGTTCAATCTCCAATGATTCCGGGTTTGCCGGAGCTGCGGTCGCTAAAGGCGGACGGGGTGAAAAAATTAGTGATTTCATCCGCGCCGGCAGCTGGGACTGGTTTTGCGAGCGGTTCAAGACCTATTTGGGGCAGGAAGATGACCTGCCATACGACCAGCATCTGCTGTTGGCCTGCATTGCACCGCGCCGGATCTGTGTCGGCAGTGCTCAAAAGGATATCGGGGCAGATCCAAAGTCGGAATTCCTTTCTTGCCTGGCGGCCAGTGAAAGTTACCACCTGCTTGGCCTGCAAGGACTGGTTACACCGGATCAGTACCCTGAGCCTGGCACACGTCTGCACGAAGGTGAGATAGGTTATCATTTGCGTACAGGAACACATTTTTTCAGCCGTACAGACTGGCTGGCCTACATGGCCTATCTGAAAAAGCACATGAACCAGGCACCCGTTTAAACGCAGAAAAAGTTGTCTCAGGCTCGTCCTGTGTGTCTCTGATGTTGAAACGAGATTAAAAAGAACGGCTGTTTCATAAACAGCCGTTCCTTACTTGGTTTTACGCTGCGCGCAAGCACCCGGTCAGCATTCCTTAGCTTTCAGCCGATGATTTTTTCTATAGCAGCGCGGTCTTCATCCGATAGTTCGATTTTTGCAGCCGCGGCGTTCTCTTCCAGCTGCGCCAGATTGGATACAGCAGGTATGACCGGACCCATACCCGGCAAGGTCAACATGTAGGCCAGGACCAGCTGTACCAGGGCTGCATTTTTCCCTTGTGCGATTTCGTTGAGCGCATTGAGCTGGCGGATAACCTTCTGGTCAAGATAACGCTTATCCTTCTGGTCAAAGAGCCTGTCACCCGAGCCCACCTGATCCGGCTGCAGATACCGACTGGTCAGGAGGCCTTCTGCCAGAGGGCTCCAGGCGACCATGGCCAGCCGGTTATCCGCGCAGTACTTGATAACGCCGGCATGCTCAGGTTTTTCACCTTCCAGAATATTGTAGCTGTTCTGTACGGCACAGACTTTTGCCCGCAGCATCGGACCAAGCTGGCGCTCAACCTGCTGATAATGCTGCAACTCCGTGATGCTGATATTGGACACAGCAAAATATCGGACCAGATCTTCCCGGATCAGGTCGTCGACAGCCAGAATGGATTCTTCCACATCAACCTGATTGTCCGGGCGATGGAAGTAAAGCAGGTCAATGCTGCTGGTGTTCAGGCGTTCCAGGCTGGCATAAACAGCTTCCTTGATGTTAAGGCGCGACAAACCATAATGATTGGGGGTGCGGCCGTCCATAAGGCCAGCCATTTTGGTGGCCAGGACAATATCACGCCGCTTGTCTGGATGATCAGCCAGCCAGCGCCCCAACACACGTTCTGAATTGCCGGAAGAGGCGTTATATCGATTAGCAGTATCCCAGAATGTTACACCCAGCTCATAGGCGCGGTCGAGTATCTCCATCGATGTTTTTTCATTAACCCGCGATTGATCTCCTGTTTCCGGATAGCCAAACTTCCAGGTGCCCAGGCCTATGACACTGGCACGCAGGCCGGCATAGCCTAACTGGCGATAGGGCATACCATTGAATTGTGTGGCCGCAAAGGGCAGGCCATACAAACTGGTGTCAATTTTCTTGTTCATCACAAATACCTCCTGGATTTTCATTTTCTGACACAACGTTCCACGGACGATACGATGCCTGCTACGCCTGCTGCGCAGGGGGAAGTTGTGCTACTGCCTTGTGTTACTCTGACTGAAGTGCACCCCGGATCTGCAGAATATAGCGGTCCCTGTCAAGTGGATTGATTCCGCGGTATTCAGCCGGCTCACCCTGCCCTTCAGGACAGGGCTGGTAACTGTCAAAAGTCATATTCAGGATACCCCGTCCTCCTGTGGCCTGCGCGACAAATACCGGGAAATCCAGTGAAGTGGCGGCAGGAACCTTTCCGGTAAGGTGTCTTCGTCCAGCTTCGATGCTGTTATCTGCTTCTAGTGTACCACGCATTTGCGCGATCTGGCTGATCATACGCCCGGAAAAAGCATCTGGTACAGAAAGATTGAAGCGCTGGATCGGTTCCAATAGCCGCGTTCCTGCCGCGACCAGCCCTTTCATTAAGGCGATTGGTGTTACCGTGGCAAAATCCAGTGGATGAGTGTGCACATGATGATCTTCTCCATCTGCCAGTATTACTTTGAGGTCGGTTACCTCCCATCCTTGAGGCCCCTGCTGTAAGGCGATGGGGATGGTTTGCGCGACTTGTCCCTGATAGCGGTAATGAATACGTGTGTCCGGGGTGTGGCTTTCATAGATGACGCCACTGCCGGTTGGTAAAGGCTCAATCTCGAATTTAACGATAGCCCAGCAAGGCTTGGGCATGGTATAGGCATCGTAGCCGATGGCTGGCTTAACCGGTGTTTCCTTATAGATGATTTTTGGTGGCTCAGTGGTTACTGAAAGACCGAATCGCTCATGCAGCAAGGCTATGAGGATCTCTGTCTGGATCACGCCTGTAACATTGAGCAGCAGTTGACGGACGCCCGGGACCCAGATCATATCCAGTTTAGGATCTTCTGCTGATAATTCCATGCATGCAGCGACAAGTGCTGTATAATCCCTGTCTGTCTGTGGTCGCAGCCTGATGCGCAACAACGGATGAACAACCGTGATCTTTCGCGGGACAAGATCCGGATCGCCCAGTACATCACCGGCTGTCACATCGCTCAGCCCGCAGACCGCGGCAATATCGCCAGCAGACAAGATGCCAATATCCACCGCTTTGCGTCCGGATGCCTTGCGGATCTGGACAATTTTATTTACTGTTCCCCGGTTTGCGTTGTTCAGGGAATCACGGTTGCGCATGGTCCCGCTGTAAAGACGGACATAGGCGATGCGTCCCAACCGCTGATCGTGCTCCACCTTGAAAACAATGCCTGCAACCGGTCCGTTTGGATCACCTGCAGCTCTGGGTGCAATCGCAGCCAGCAGATCAAGCAGTGACTCAATGCCTGTACCATGCAAGGCACTGCCACTGACGACCGGCGTAACCAGACCCCGTGACGTCTGCTCAGCCATAGCCAGCTGCAAACGCTTCTGGCTGACCGGTTTCCCTTTCAGCCAGTCTTCAGCCAGCGCGTCGTCATGTTCAGCCAGTTGCAATAGCCAGGTTTCCGGTCGATTGTAAAGAATAGGCGTCAGTCCCAGTATGTTCCTGGCTTCATCCAGTACACGCACTTCGTCGGCACCCGTCCGGTCGGTTTTATTGATAAACAGCAGTAAAGGGATTTCCAGTTTGCGTAACGCCGCACAGTATTGCTCGCTTTGTGCCTGTACACCTTCAACAGCTGACAGGCAAAGCACTGCACAATCAAGAACCTGCAGACTGCGCTCGACTTCGGCCGCGAAATCAGTATGTCCCGGCGTATCGATTAAATTGATTTCAACACTTTGCCAGGTAAGATAAGTGGTCGCTGCCTTGACTGATATGCCGCGCTGCCTCTCGATTGACATGTAGTCTGTTTGCGTGGTCCCGTCATCAACTCTGCCAGGTCGTAGGGTGGCTCCACTGCGGAAGAGCAGCTGTTCTGTCAACGTTGTCTTGCCCGCGTCTACATGGGCAATAATGCCAATATTGGTACGGTTCATTGTCTTTCCTTGTCTATGGCAGCTGTGTGCAGTCGCCATAGTTTCCGTCGCTTTTATTTTATATAAACAACGCCCTCCCCGGCTGTTTTGCAAACGGGGAGGGCGCAAACCATTGGATGGAACGGTCAGATCGTCATCTCTACAGAACCTGACGGAGTCATGATCATGGCCTTGCGGATGGTCCGGTTGCCGAAATCAAACGGTTTCACGGCGACACCCTCGTCGGTCAATCTGGCGTTCCAAAGCCTGGCCTGCAGCCAGGGAATATACTGGAAGACCTGTACTGCTCCATGGTCACCACGAATCTGGGGTGATTCCGCATAATGGCCTTCATAACTTTCCGCCCAGGCGTCAAGATAGGCTGGATCGGAGAATGCGAAGCTGCAGAAGCCCAGGAAACGGGCGAGATACTCAACATGCCAGAGCGGGCCGTTCGGATCTTTCAAGTTTTTCCATTCTCCCGCTGAACTTTGCCGGAAAAGAACATCACCTTTGAAGTAGTGCTGGTAAGACCAGCCCATCGCTGTTTTGCCTGACTTGGCCAGGTGATGGGCAAAGCGCTCTCTCAGCAGCCAATCGCCGAATTTCTTCACAGCTGCGAGCATATCGGGTTCATCCGGATGCAGTTCCAGATAATCAACAACACCGCCCATGGCCATCAAACCCATCCAGGGCTTGATAATGTAGGCCGCCCATTGATGGACACCGGTGCCACCACCCTGATCTCCAAAACTACCATCTTCATTCTGGGAAGCAATTACATCCTTGATGGCGTCCTTGGCCATATCCAGGTAATGCGTGTCATTGAAGTAACGGTAGAGAAGCACAGCACCACGGATGAAACAGGCATCTCGCCCGATGCACAAGCGCGGCCAGGAATTTTTATGCGTCATATAAGATGTGTCAATGACAGACTGGCTGGTACGCAGCAGAAAGGGGTCGCCTGTTTCCAGATAGGCATAAACCGGGCCGTGAACACGATTCATGGGCACAGAAACGCCATAGGGCGGGAAACCATGCATACGAACGGCCTTAACAGCATGATCAACATAGACATCTGTAAAGACATAGGCAGAGCGCATGGCCAGATCGTAATCTTCAGCATCACCGGTCCTCCAGGCGCAAAGGAATTGACCGCCGGGCATCTCGCCTTCCCAGCCTGGTTCGCAACGGTTGCTTTCACTTTTCGTCTTGGAAACATTGCGGGGAACACTGCCATCTTCAAATCCGCCCCGGACAATATATTCCCTTATATACTGACGCGAGCTTTCAATCAGGGTATCATAGTCGTTTGAGACCGGAAGCAGGGCGTCCGGTACGAATTCTTCGCAAACGCCATACCACCAGGCTGGCGCAACATAGCGGGCAATAGCCGGTGACCGGTCGGAGAGACTGAAAGAGAAGCGGATCGTTCTGGCCATGCCCCGGGGAATAATCTTATCTGTCGCCCGGAAAATGAACTCATCTTTAAGAATGACCTTGGGGGCAGCGCCACCATACAGCTCGCATCCTTCGTATGGCTGCCAGACAATGAAATCACCGTCACGGTCAAAGCGCCCGGGGCTGTCAGCTGTCGCCAGATGTCTGGCATCAGAAAGATCGAAACTGGCCTGACCCAGATTGATGCGTGATTTATCTCCAGTCCAGGGACCCAACAAGGCTTCGTCAATATCCTGGTCAGAGAAAACTTTAAAGCCTATCACAGGCACGGCTTCTTTGAGATCGAGGCCGTCGTCAAAAAACTTGCTGTTGATATGGTGGGCAAAGATCTCGCAGACACCATTGTTATGCAAGCGGGCATAAATGTTGCCGTTGAGCCAGTTGTGCTTGTGCAGATAGGGGTTTTCATAACCAACGTAAGATGACAGATCACGCGTATCGTAGACATCCAGCGGGATTGCGCCGCCGATTTCGATCTCTCTGCATGAGGCTTGTTCACTAAGCGTGACAAGACGGCAGGCCTCCCACCAGTGGACCTGGTCTCCTGTCCGTAAACCCATAACCAGGCCGATTTTCTTTCCCTGCCAGGAAATAATAACCATATGCCGTTCCCAGGCGAAACCAGGGTCCTGGCATGTTTCGAAGACTTCCATGGATACGTCCGGAACGGGTAAGTTTTCTTTATTGTTGTCCATTCCCTGGCCTTGTTGCAGTGTCAGTCCCAGGGTGTCTGGTGTCTGGTTGTGTCCGTCCGCGATCAGTAAAAGTCTGCGTGCTCCTTCATCTTTATCTGAGATCCAATTTCCGATCTTATTTCGATACATCGGCTCATCCCAGACATTGTTTGCTGACTTAAGCGTGATGTTGTTTGGAAATTCCGGCGGCAGCGGCAGAGAAACTTCAATCAGACCTGCTGCCGGTTCCTTCCTGAGGTTGCTAAGCGACAGTTGATTCAGAACATTTTGGACATTCAGTTTAGCATGCATGGTATTTTTCTCCATTTTCTGTTTACCCTTTTGTGCAAAAGAGAAGAGCAGCCGGGTGTTAAGCGTTTATCTTGCAGAACGCATCTTCTGATGCTGTTCTTCCGTTAGCATTAGCTTAACCTTAGCATGCTCTTCTCCGTTATCTGTTCTGTGGTTCTTTTGACCACAACACGATGGCTCTTCTCTCGTTACAAATCAATAACATGAACGGTAGCGGTCCGGTCAGCTGCACCAATGGCCAGGGTATTCTCCTGATCATTCAGAACAATGCTCGACAAGACGTTGGATGCCGTCGGACCATAATAGCCATGAGTATTGTAGTTGATGACGCCCAGCTGGCGCAGGCCGTGTTTGTCATCATAGGTGAAAACATAGCCCATGTCATCGATGTCGCCGGAGACACCCCACAGCTTGTTCTGGGCTTTGTTGGTGCACAGGCAGCGGACAGGTCCGTATGCGGAGGCATTGCCCAGGGAGAATACGGTATTGTCCGCGCTGACAATGGCCAGCAGGCCGTCTTGTGTCCCGACAACCTGCCTGTCGTTGTTCCAGGCAGTAACCGCTGAAGCTTTGGCCAGGTAACGGCGGCCGGTGACTTCAGGCAGCATGATGGCGGGATCAAAGCTGAACGGCTGCGGCAGGACATGGCTGGCCAGCCATGCCTTGTACTGGGCATCGAGCGCGGTGAAGTCCTTGCGGTCCAGGATGTCACGGCCTTTGATGCGGAAAACAAAACGCGCTTGCTCAAACAGGCCGCTGTTGCCACAGACCACGTGCAGCACGTCCTGGTCGTCATAGCACATGCCGATCACCGCGGCTTCTTCAATTTCCGTATGCGGGACATGCCGCCAGATGCGGACCGGATAACAGGCTTCAATGGGGAAAGCCTGGAAAGGGTTGTTGGCGGTGACTTCTTCACCGGCTTTGACTTTGTTGCGCTCATCCCTTTTCTTTTTCTCTTCTTCTGTCAGAGGGACAGGCTTGAGGAAATCATCGACCGGCAGCGGGCCGGGTTCGCCCAGATGCTTGCGGAACTCGGCCAGGTCAATGGCCAGCACGCTCGGCCCGTTATCGCCGAAACCGCGTCCGGCATCAACACTGTAGAGGATATCCCGCTCTTCATCGTATTCCATTTCAGTTGTGACACTCTGAACCCAGTCGGGTGTGCCCAGAACGCCCACCAATTCCGGTTCTTTACCGTTTTCAATATCCCAGCGCATCAGGCAGTTGGGCAGGCGGTAGCGAATATCTTCTGTCGGCATGCAGTTCCAGAGGCTGTACTGGTACCAGATGACGCCGTATTTATCCAGGATAAACGTATCGCAGTGGTGGTCGGTGTACTCGTTGGGGAAAGCCATAAGCCCGTCTTTGGGCACCATACGTCCGGCTTTGCTGAATTGCTGCGTTTTGAAGTTGAACTTGAGCATGTCGTCGGCGCACAGGTTGGTCAGATAGATGAATTCGCCGGAAGGGTGGTTTCTGCCGCAGGTGCAGTATTTGTACCAGGTGTTGTGGATATAGTGGCCCGGGCCGGGCAGGTCCTCAACGGTGTAGTTGAGGTCTTCCAGCTTGTTCAGCTCAGTGTTGATGCGGAAGTAGAAGCCTGATTTAGTACAGGCATAGATGTTGTTGTCCGCGCCCAGCACGAGCCGATAGCAGTACAGTTCGGCTGCTTTACCCAGGTCTTTGACTTTCTTGGTGTTTAGATCATAACAGTAGACATGGCCGCGCAAGAACCCGATCATATAGAGGCGTCTGTGGATCGGGTCATACTTGGCGCCATAGATGGTTTCATGCGGCACAGGGATACCCCAGTTTTCCGAGTGCCCGGTCTTGGGATCGTAAACCAGAATATGGGAACCGGGGAAGCCTTCCCAGGCATGGTTGTGATAAGCGACGGGCATCCACTCGGGATGGGATCTGGCGCGGTCGGTTGTGTGTGTCGTCGCGATGACACGGCCGTCCTCCATGAAGTTGATGGATGTATGCAGTTTGCTGGCGGGCAGCTGCCGGTCATTCGGCAGGATAAGGTTTCCGGCATAAAAACAGTCGACGATCTTATTGTTTTCGTAATCGTAACGCACCAGTTTGGCATGATCGAACTTGCCGGCTTCAGATGAGAGCGTAAAATAGAACGTTCCGTCAGGCGATATGGCACCATCCCAGCAGGTATTGAAGGTTTCATTGCCCTCTGCCTGTGGTCTGGCTAGACGGACACCGTTCTGGTTGATCAGACGATAGTAATCATCAGAAAATCTCTCGACCAGATATTGTTTCATGTGACTCCTCCCGGACAGGGTTGCTCTGATCCTGTCCATTCTGTTTTTATGCACAAATCAACGCATGCTCCGTCTCCTTGATTGCTGCTTGGGTCATTGATTTGTGAAAATACGGGTTTCATGGTGCATTTTCACTTGAGAACTGTTCTGGTGTTTATTTTTCGTTTACCCTTTTGTGCAAAAGAGAAGAGCAGCCGGGTGTTAAGCGTTTGTCTTGCGGAAGGCATCTTCTGATGCTGTTCTTCCGTTGGCATTAGCTTAACCTTAGCATGCTCTTCTCCAGCAGTCAACTGATTATAGGTTCAGCTGACATTGTTCATAGTTGTCAGATTATTTGGTAGGACGACCAACTTCTGTACGCCAAGCGGTGAGCTGGTTCTGGGCTTCTTCGACGATTTTGTCGACGCCGTTGGCAGCCAGTTTGGCGACGTAATCGGCTACGGCCGTATCAACATCTTCGATGAGGCTGTTGTACAGGACCTTGTGATACTCGTCATAAACACTGCGGCAGGCGGCAATCTCGTTGACAACAGGTGTTTCGTCAAAGGTGAAGCCGAGGTTGCCTCTCTGGTTGGAGTTCTGCGTCATATCGATGATGCGGTCAATCAGTTCCGGGTTCTCGGTGTCGGGGATCATGATGTTGCGCAGGCTGCCCCAGGTTGTGCCGTACCAGTAGAAGTAGCCTCTGTCTTTGAGATCCTCGTTTTGTGTGCCCTCAAAGGTGACGGCGTTTTCGCCGATTTCCTTCCAGTGCGTATCCTTGAGACCAAAGCGCAGCATGGTGGCGACCATTTTATCCTGGTTGAACATTTCAATGACCTGCATGGCTCTTTCAGGATACTCGCAGGTCGCTGCGATCGCGTTCATCTGGGCACGGACATAGTTGTTGTACATGAAGGCTTCACGCGGCATAACGATTTTGTTGTTGGGGTTGTCCGTGGTGTAGTCGGTGACGATGCCCTGGGCGGTAACAAAGACATACTTGACATCAAGCACCTTGTCTTTGTCGAAGTTTTCCGGGTCATAGGCCAGCAGGCCGTCGTCAGTCATCTTTTTCAGGGTCTGGACGTACTTCAGGTACTCAGGTGTGTCGATGAAGTTGAAGACGGTCTCGCCGTTGCCTTTGCCCTCAAAGCCGCCTGGTGTGTCTTCGATGTTGCAGCCGACGACGAAGTTGATCGGCTCATGCGGGTTGAACAGGGTCAGAAGGTTGCGGTGGATTCTGACAACCGGATAGTCCTTCTGGTCCGGATAGGCTTCGTTGCGTTTTTCCTGTGCTTCATAGAACAGGTCCATCAGTTCATAAGGTGTCTGCCAGCCATAGGCCTCGGGCGGGGTGATGCTCAGCTCTTCGCAGAGCACTTCGTCATACTGCAGGGAGACGTTGTCGGCCAGGTCCTTCAGCGGGATAACACCATAGATGTGACCGTCGATGGTGGCAGCATCCCAGGCAGCATCCGGAATGTCGGCATAGGTCTTGGGTGCGTAGACCGGCAGCAGGTCTTCGAGCGGCAGGAAGTTACCCTGGCGAACGTTGGTCAGAAAAGGAACCATGGTGTCACTGGTGAAGAGGATGTCCATCTTCTGGCCGGCGTTCATCATGGTGGAGACTTTCTGGTCATACTC
>LSQX01119055.1_pt1 | contig 21751 bp, 19 predicted proteins | sample 654561 | NCBI WGS metagenome assembly LSQX01 (sample SAMN04489861, study PRJNA283612) | anaerobic digester metagenome | isolation source: 4 biogas reactors fed with cattle manure at either 37C or 55C with and... | place: Denmark: Kongens Lyngby | collected 2014
CCGGACACCTGCCCTAATAGTAATAAGTGAGAATGAAATTTAGCCTGGATAATTCCCGCGACAGCCTGCTGCACCGCAGCCAAGCGAGGTCGTTTCAGCCAAGTTGATGATTACTGACTTTAGTCTCCGCCTTTCAGGAACAAATGGCGGTTGAGCGCGCTGACGTACGCCTTGGCCGACGCCATCACGATATCAATATCCGACCCTTTGGCCGCCACGATCTCCTTGCCGAAACGAACCTGAACCGACACCTCGCCCAGGGCATCTTCACCATGAGTGACCGCCTGAATGGCAAAGGACTTCAGGTCGCCCTTGATGCCCGTAATGCGGTCAATGGCCGTGAGCGCGGCTTCCACCGGCCCTGAACCCGTCGCCGAATCCTGAGAGACCTCGCCGGCCTTTTCGATCTGGATGGTAGCTGTCGGAATCGTCTGGTTGCCCGCCGTCACCTGCAGGCGACGAATGGCATAGACCTTGGGAACATCCGACAGATGCTCGCGCAGCAGCTCGACGATGTCGTCGTCGTACACCATTTTCTTTTTGTCGGCCAGAGCGATAAACGCGTCATAGACCACTTGCAGTTGCTCGGGGTTGATCTTGACGCCCATCCGGGTGAGGTGGTCGGCAAAGCCCGCGCGTCCGCTGTGCTTGCCCAGCACCAGGTCGGTGCCGGTCACCACGCCAACGTCCTCGGGACGCATGATTTCATACGTTTCGCGGTGCTTGAGCATGCCGTCCTGATGGATACCCGACTCATGGGCAAACGCGTTCGCGCCCACGATGGCCTTGTTGCGCTGCACCATCATCCCGGTCAGTTGACTGACCAGGCGGCTGGCGGGAAACAGTTCCGGCGTGCGCACGCGGGTCTGGATGCCATAATGATCGGCGCGCACCTTCAGCGCCATCACCAGCTCCTCGAGCGAGCAGTTGCCCGCGCGCTCGCCAATGCCGTTGATCGTGCATTCAACGCCGCGCGCGCCGCACTCGATGGCCGCCAGCGAGTTGGCCACCGCCAGACCGAGGTCATTATGGCAGTGCACATGCACCACCACATCGTGCAGCTCGGGCACATGCTCATGCAGATAGGTCAGCAGTTTGCGGAACTCGTGGGGCACCGTAAAACCAACCGTGTCGGGAATATTGATGGTGGTGGCGCCAGCGGCAATCGCCGCCCGAACCACCTCCGCCAGGAATTCCGGCTCCGTGCGCGACGCATCCTCCGGGCTGAACTGCACATCGCGGCAGAACTCCTTGGCATAGCGCACGCCCTCGACCGCCTGACGGATGATCTCCGCCTTGGCCTTCTTGAGCTTGAACTTGCGATGAATCGCGCTGGTGGCCAAAAAGACGTGAATCCGCGCCCGATCGCCCGCCGGCTTGAGCGCCTCGGCACAGGCCTCGATGTCCTTCTTGACGCAGCGCGCCAGACCGGCAATGCGGCAGGTCTTGATTTCGGTGGCCACGCGCTTCACGGCCTCGAAGTCGCCGGGCGAAGCCGCCGGAAAACCGGCCTCGATAATATCCACGCCCATTTTTTCGAGCTGACGCGCCACCTGCAGCTTTTCGTGAAGGCCCATGCTGGCGCCGGGACACTGCTCGCCATCGCGCAGAGTCGTGTCAAAGATAATTACGTGTTCTGGTTTTTTCATCTGGTCATATTCCTATGATTGAAAGGCTGGCGGCGGGCATAAAAAGACCCGCCAAATTCTCATGTGGCGGGCTTTCCGGGGAGCAGACGGCTCCAGGACTTATCCAACGCAACACCCGTCGCCCGCCGTGGCACGGGTGTCGCCGCGCAACGCCAGAAGAGCCAGGAGCTGGATGGACGCAATCTTCATTTCGGGTGGGACTAAACCACGCGCCCCCCGCCCTGTCAAGCGCCCGCGCCAAGAATCTCACGCCCGCCCGGCCGCCGGTCTCAGGCGGCGCCACGATGGAGCCGCGGATCCAGCGCATCGCGCAGGGCGTCGCCCAACAGGTTGAAGGCCAGCACCACCGCAAAGATGGCCACCGTCACCGCTGTCAGCTCCCACCACATGCCCTGCCATAGACGCAAACGGGCCGACGAAATCATCGCGCCCCAACTCGGCTGCCCTTGAGCGCCAATGCCCAGAAAACTGAGAAAGACCTCCGTGCCGATGGCCGCAGGAAAGCGCAATGTGAACGACACCAGAGCCACGTGAATCACGTTGGGCAAAATATGGCGAAACAAGATGCGCACGTGCGAAAAACCCAGTGCGCGCGCCGCCTGAACATAGCCGCGCTCCTTCTGCTGGATCACTTCCGCGCGGATCAGGCGGCAGACCCCCACCCAGGTGGTCAGGCCAATCGCCAGAAAGACGCCCAGCAGCCCCTTGCCCACCACCATCGCAATGGCCAACACAAACAGCAGCCCGGGAATGGCCGCGAAGGTGGTGGACAGCCAGACCACGAGATCATCCACCCGTCCGCCAAAATAGCCGCCCAGACAGCCGAGCAAAATACCGATGGGCAAGGCAATCAGTGAGGATACCACGCCCACCTGAAACGCAATGCGCGCGCCCTGCACCAGCCGCAACAGCACATCGCGTCCGAGGCCGTCGGTGCCCAGCCAGTGCTGGGCGCAGGGGGCCACATAGCGCGCGGAAAGATCCTGCGCCTGCCAGGGGGGGGGCAGGTCGTGCCAGACAACCCAGGCATTCGAGAGCTCGCCCCAGAGCGCCGTCAGACAAAACACCGCCAGCACAAACAGGCAGGCGCGCGTGCTCCGGCGCGCCCACAAATTGCGCAACGCCGCCCGCCAGAACGAACCGCCCGGCTCAGCCATTACCGCGCTCTTCACATCCGGCGCATTCATGACAGCTTGACCCTCGGGTCCACCCAGGCCAGCGCCACATCCGCCAGAATATTTGCCGCGGTAAACAGCAGCGCGCCCACCAGCACCACCGCCCGGACCACATCCACATCCGCCGAGTGAATCGCGTTGAGGCTCAGATAGCCCAGGCCCGGAATGCCGAAAAAGCTCTCGAGCAGCACACTCCCGGTATAAAGAAACGGCAGCGCCAAAGCCACGTTGGTGATGACCGGTCCCAGCGCGTTCCGCAAAACGTGCTTGAAGAGGATGCGCCCCGGCCCCAGCCCCTTGGCCACCGCCGTGCGCACATATTCCTTGTGCATCTCTTCGAGCAGCACCGTGCGGTAAAACCGCACATTGACCCCCAGCCCTGTCGCCACGCCAATCCATACCGGCAGCAGCAGATGACGCCACGACTCGAACCCCCACACCGGAAACCAGCCCAGCTTATAGGCCAGCACATATTGCCCCACCACAATCCACACCAGATAGTTCACGCTCATCAGCGCCACGCACACCCCCACCAGCGAGCGGTCCAGCCACGACCCCCGCCGATAGGCGCACAGCAGCGCCAGCGTCAGACTCACCGCCAGCTCCACCAGCAGAATCGGCACCGTCAGCATCAGGCTCGGCCCGATCCCCGCGCGCAGCAGCCGCGTCACCGGCTGGTTCAGGCTGGTGCTCACCCCGAAATCCAGCCGCAACAAACTACATGCGTAGTGCAGCAACTGGCTATCGAACAGATGCCGCGTGCGACGCTCGAGACGCACCTGCCAGATTTCCACCGCCGCGTCCTCCGCGCGCAAATCGTCGTTTTCCACGCTGTGGAAAACTTTTTTCCATAGCGTGGAAAAACTCCGAATTTTTTTTCCATGGCGTGGAAAATCGGCCCGCTGCCCGCGGACGGTCAGCCGCCAGGTTTCGCCCTCGGGCAACGGGAAGGCGTAAGGGATGCGCAGGGTTTCGCCCGGTTCGAGCACTAGCGGCCCGCTCTCCCCCGCCCCCCATTGCGCGCGCACACTGGGGGGGGCCTGGGCAAAGTCCACCGTTTCGAGCGCGCGCGTCGCGGTCCAGCGCCCCCAAAAGAGCGGCTTGTTGTACCCTCGGGCGGCATCGAACTCCTCAAGCGACAACGCCCCCGCGTTCTGCCCCAGCACCATGGCCGCCGGACTGCCCCCCACCACGTTAAACAGAATAAACGTCAGCAGCACCACCCCCGCCACCGTGGGGATGGCTTGCCAGGAACGTCTGAGCACATAGCGCCACATATCCGCAGTATGCACCAGCCAGGGGCCATTGAGCAACCGGGATACCGGGATGCCCCCCCCGCCCCCTCGCCTCGCTCAGCCCTGCCAGAGCTGCAAGAGACGCTGCGCGAGAGCGTCGGGATCCAGGTCGGAGGTGTCGAGCTGGTGCGGCACGCGCGCATAGGCCTCCACGCGCGAGGCCAACAGTGCGCGGATCTGCTCCTCGCGGTCCTCGGTCTCGAGCAGCGGGCGGCCCCGCGAGCGCGACGTGCGCTCCAAGATCACTTCCGGCCGGGCGGTCAGGCACACCAGCACACCGTTGGCGCCGAGCGCCTCCAAATTGGCCGCGCGCAACACCACGCCGCCACCACAGGCAATCACCGATTCCTCGAGCCGCCCCCCCCACTCGACCGCCAGGGCCGACTCGAGATCGCGGAACGCCTCCTCGCCGTCTTCCGCAAAAATCCGGGGAATGGGCTTGCCGGCCCGCTGGGCGATCTCGGCATCCATGTCATAAAACGGACGATTCGCCAGCGCCGCCACGCGGCGGCCCAGCACGCTCTTGCCCGTGCCCATAAAGCCGGTCAAAACCAGATTGCGCCGTTCGTTCATGATGGGATCGCGATAACCAAACGCCGCCGCCGCGGTCCTCGCTGCGGCCGGGCCGGTCTCAGGTGATGGCGGTGCGCGTCACGCGCAGCAACACCTTCCACATCTTCTCGGGCGTATCCGCTTCGAGCAGCTTGGCGCGGTTCTCCTCCTTCTGGAAAACCTGCGACAGCCCCGAGAGAAGCTTGAGATAGAACGCGCTGGCCGCCGTGGGAATCACCATAAAAAAGATGATCCGCGTGTCAGCCTGGCCGGCGGGGTCAAATTTGATGCCCTTGGGCGTCAGCCCCAGCGCCAGCGTCAGCGCGCCCCCCTCCACGCAACGTACGTGGGGAAACGCCAGGCCGTGATCCATCGCCGTCGGAATAATCGCCTCGCGTTGCAACGCGGTCTCCCGCAGCTTCGCGGCGTTGTCCACAAAACCTTCGTCCTGGAGCTTGTTGCACAGCTCGCTCAGGACGGACTCACGATCGGTGCCGGTCAACGCCGGGATCATCAGCGTGCTGGCCGAGAATCGTTCAATGCCCACCTTGGGCGGATCGCTCATCCGCGGCGGGCGCCGCAGGCTCTTGGCGGTGTCGGCCGGATAAAACAACAGCCGCGCGCAGGACGGACACTGATACATCTGCTCGGCGCCATGCACCAGATGCACCAGCGCGACCGGCAGTGTGATGCCGCACGCCGTGCAGACGCCGTTCACGATCGGCACAATGGCCAGCGCGCTGCGCCGCAACAGGCGGTCGAACTGCTGAAGCACTTCGGGTTTGAGTTCCGCTTTCAGTTTGCGGATGGATTCGTCGAGCTGGCCGAGTTGAGCGCCGGGCATCCCGGCCTCTTGCTGGGCGCGGGCGATCACGAGCTCCTGTAGTTGAACAAGAAGGTTGATTGTAGGTTGCATTGACATCGGAGACACCTGCCCGGATTTTTGACTTGTCCTCATAGGTTTACATCCCGTTGAAAGCCCTGTAAAGAAAAATGCAAGAAAAATGCAACTTGACAATTCTGCCGCGGAAATCGCCCCCGGCGGACGAGGACCCGCCCGGCCCGTCGCTGCCCAAGCCGCTCGCCTTCATCGTCCCGCGCTCCGCTGGGCCGGGGGCTGCCGGGGCGCGTCGAGCCAGTGGCGGCGGCGCTCCGGCGGCAAGCGCTCGATGGCATAACGCAGCATGGTCCGCGGCATGCGCCCCGCGAACCGCCCCAGAAAATCCTCCAGCGCGGCCGTATCGCGCTTGCCGGCCTCGCGCAGCATCCAGCCCGTGGCCTTGTGCATCAGGTCCTCCGGATCCCCTAGAAACTTCTCCGCCAGCCAGAACGTGTTGGCCAGATTCCCCTGCCGGATATGCGCGAGGGTGGCCACCATGGCGATGCGCCGCTCCCACAAATCGGGCGATGCCGCCAGTCGCGCCAGCACCCGCCGCCCACCCCCCGCCGGCAGATGCCGCCCCACCACATTGGGTGCACTGGCATCCACCAGGTCCCAGTTGTTCACGCGCCTCGCCCGGGCCAGATACAGGTCAAAAACCGCTTTGCGCTGAACGGCCGTCCCCCGGTCATAGGCCCGCGCCAGAGCCAGCACCGCGAACAGCCGCGCCTCGTGAAAGGGCGACTCGAGCAACTCGCCGGCCACCTCCAGCGGCACCTCGGCAAAGCCCGCCAGCACGCCCCGGGTCTGGGGCACCTTCAGCCCGAGAAACACATCGCCCTCGCCATATTCACCGGGGCCGGTCTTGAAATAGCGCCGGGCATGTTGCGCCTGCTCGGGATCGCCCAACCGCTTCAGCTCGCGCAAAACCGCGGCCGCGGTGGCAGTGGTCGGGGATGAACTCACTTGAGCACGTCCAGCACCGGTGTGGTAAACGCCCAAATACCGTTCTGCTTCCCAATGCGGTCGCGCAGCTCCTGCAGCCGCTCCATCAGCCGCGCGGCGGTGGCCGCGTCGAGCACCGTGGCCGTGCCTGAATTGGCCCCCGGCCAAACGTGGCTGTCCATCCGGGTGCCGCTGAGCGGGCCCCGCCCCGTCATCCGCTTCCACCGCGAAAAACCGACAATCTCCAGCTCGTCGAGCAGCGCCTGGATTTCATCGGTCAGCACGATGTCATGCATGATCCAAACCACCTTCACGCGCGCGCTCCTTTCTCCATCGCGGCTGCGACCTGTCTCCGTTCCTCCCGCGAGTGTGCCAGGCTGTACAGAATCGGCACCAGCACCAGCGTCACCAGCATCGAGAAAACCAGCCCCCCCGCGATGGTCGCCGCCATCGGCTTCCAGGTCTCCGAACCTTCCCCGCGGCTCAAAATCATGGGCAGCATCGCCAACGATGTGGTCATGCTGGTAATCAGCACCGGGCGCAGACGCGATTGCCCGGCATGGACAATGGCATCATGCAGGGATTCCCCGCGCGCGCGCAACAAGTTGATGTAGTCCACCAGCACAATCGCGTTGTTCACCACCACCCCCACCAGCAAAATCATGCCAATGAACGACATGATGCTCACCGTCAGTTGCAACACCGTCAACGAAATGGCCACCCCCGTAAAGGCGAAGGGAATCGCAAACAGGATCAGAAACGGGTCCAGCAGACTTTCAAACTGCGCCGCCATAACCATATAGACCAGCAAAATGCCCAGCACCAGCATCAGCGTCATCTGCCGGAACGACTTCTCCTGATCCTCCGCCGTGCCGCCAAAATGCATGCCAATGCCCGACGGCAGCGGCACCTCGGCCGCCAGCCGGCGGCGCAAATCGCGGACCACTTCGCCGCTGCTGCGTCCGTAAACGTCGGCGGTCACCTGCACCTTGCGCTCCTGATTGCGCCGGTCAATCTGCAGCGCCCCCAGCGTCTCGCGGATATCCGCCACGCTGTCCAGCCGGATTCGCCCGCCGCCCGGCAGGACAATCTCGGACTGGGCGATATCCTCGAACGAGCGCCGGTAGGACTCGTCCAGTTGCAGCACGATGTCATAGTCCTCTTCGGCTTCGCGGTACATCGTGGCGGTCGTGCCGTAGAACAGCGTGCGCACGCTGCTGGCCACCTGCGACACATTCAAGCCGTGCGCCGCCGCCTTGACCCGGTCAATCTCCACGCGGATCTCCGGCCGTCCCGGATCGCGCCCCAGCTCGCCGTCCACCGCCCCCGGCGTGGTCTGCACCACCGCCAGCACCTGCTCGGCCACCGACTGCAAAACGTCCAGATCAAAACCCAGCACATCAATCACAATCGGCTTGGCGCCCCTGCCCGGCCCCATTTGCGAGGTGTCCACGTTGAACTTCTGCACCTCGGGCCACTGGGTCACGATCTCGGCGATGCCCCGGCCGATCTCCTTGACGCTGCGGTCGCGCTCGCGCTTGGTCACCAGCCGCATCATCACATGCCCCATGTGCGAACCGCCCTGCCCGAACCCGCCCGACGGCCCGCAGCGCCAGGCATAGACCCGCACGTTCTCCTCGCCCGCTTCTTGCAGCGCCACCTCGAGTATCCGCCGCCCAAGATCGGCCGTCTCCTCAACCCGCGTGCCGATCGGCGTCTGATAGCGCAGCATCATCCGGCCGTCGTCATCCTCGGGGGAGAACTCCGAACCCAGCCGCAGAAAGAGTAAAATGCTCGCGCCGAACACCAGCACCGCACCCACAATCACCACCCAGCGCCGCCGTAGCGTCCGCGCCAGCAGCCGCGAATAGGCCGCGTCCAACGCGTCGAAACGCGCCTCGCTCCAGGCGTGAAAACCGTCCAGCCACTTGCCCCGCTCGCGGCGTTCCCCCGGCCGCTGCAGCAGCTTCGAGCTCAGCATGGGCGTCAGCCACAACGCGCAAATCAGACTGGCCGTCAGCGTGGCCACCAGCAGCCCGCCGAGCTGCTTGAACATGATGCCGGCCTCGCCCTCGAGAAAAATCAACGGCACAAACACCACGATGGTCGTCAGCGTCGAGGCGCTGATAGCCGTGCCGACCTCGTCGGCGCCGAACATGGCGGCTTCGCGCGGCGCGGTGTTGCGCTCCACCTTGGTCGAAATGTTCTCGAGCACCACCACGGTGTTGTCCACCACCATCCCCATGGCGATCGCCAGACTCGCCAGCGAAATAATGTTGATGGTCCACCCCATCGTCCACAGAAAGATGATCGCCAGAATCAGCGAAAACGGAATCGTCAGCGTAATGATGAGCGATGCCCGCACGCTGCGCAGGAAAAAGAACGCCGTCAGCACCACGAACACAAACGCCCAGCGCACGGTCATCCCCACGTTGCTGATCGCCAGGGTGATCAGCTCGCTCGTGTCGAAAATCTGGTGCACCTCGATGTCACGCGGCAGGTTGGGCAGGATATGGTCCTGGATTTCGCGGGCCACCTTCCTGGCGGTGGCCACGGTGTTGGCGCCGGAGCGCTTCTGCACCATCATCATGATGGCCCGCTGGCCCATCACATTGGATAGGCGAATCTCCTCGGCAAACCCGTCCTCCACCTCGGCCACATCCCGCAGGCGCACCAGCTCGCCCCGCGTCGAACGGATCACGATGTCGCCGATCTCCTCCGGCGTCTCGAACTCGCCCGGCACCCGGATGGTGTAGTCCATCCGCCCCACCTTCACGCTCCCGGCGGGCAGCGTGACATTCTCCTTGGCCAGCGCGGCCGCCACCTGGTCAAACACCAGGCCGTAGCCCGCCAGACGCATCGGGTCCAATTGGATGTTGATCTGCCGCCGCAGCCCGCCGAACAACTGGATGGCCCCCACCCCCGGCAGCCGCTTGAGCGGATCCGCGATCTCCTTGTCGGCAATCTCCTCGAGCCGCTCAAGGCTCTCGGTGCAGGTGATCCCGTAAAACTGAATCGGAATCTGCGAGGTGTCGAACTTGCGCAGCACCGGCGGGTCAGCGTCATCGGGCAGCACCTTGCGGATGCGCTCGAGTGCGCTGCGGATGTCGTTGGACGCCTCGTCCAGGTTGGTGCCCCAGGCAAACTCGCAGGTCACGCTCGAGATGCCCTCGAGCGTGGCGCTCGTCATTTCCTCGAGGCCGCTCACCACCCCCAGCGCGCGCTCGACCACCTTGGTCACCATGCTCTCGACGTCCTCGGCGCTCACCCCCTCCCAGGTGGTCACCACCGTCACCGTCGGCCGCTCGATTTCCGGCAGATAGTCCACCGGCAACTGGGTCGCCATCACCAGCCCCATCACCAGGATGGCTAAAAAGAACATCAGGGTTGTGACGGGCTTTTGAACGCCCAGTTCCGACAACTTCATGGCGTCGGCTCCGCCCCGCCAGCCTCGCCCACCCGTTCGATGGCCGCGCCATCGGTCAGCTTGTTCTGGCCCATCACCACGAATTCATCGCCCTCGGCCACGCCTTCTACAATCTCCAGGAATGCCCCGTCGCGCAGACCCGTCCTGACCTCCGCCGAGCGGGCGGCATCGCCATCCGCCTTGAACACCAGCTGGCGGTCCAGCAACCGGATCACCGCGTCGGCCGGCACCGCCAGCGCGTTGGGCCGGGTGGCCAGCGTCAACCGCGCCGTCGCGTACATCCCCGGGCGCAGCAGCCAGGAGCCGTTGGTCTTGGGGTTCTCGAGGCGCACCTCGGCGCGCATCGTGCGGGTGGCCGGATTCACCTCCGGAAAGATGCGCGAAACCGTGCCGCGCACCTCGCGCCCCGGCCAGACATCGGTGCTCACCAGCACCTCCGTGCGCCCCTCATCGAGCATCGGCAGCAGGCGGGCCGGAATCGGCAGCATCAGCCGCAGTGGATCCATCTGCGCGATCCGCACAATGGATGCCGTCGGGCCGACCATCGCGCCGGGATCCGCCAACCGCTCGAGCACCACGCCGTCCATCGGCGCGCGAATGCAGGCCTCGTCCAGATTCACCCTGGCCAATTTAAGCTGCGCCTTGGCTTGAGCGGCGGCCGCCTGCGCGCTTTCGTGGGCGGTCACTGCGGCGTCGCGCGCCTGTTCGGTGGCCACCTCCTCGGCAAACAGCGCCTCGAGACGGCGGCGTTCGCGCTCGCGATCCGCCACAACCACCTCGGCCTGGCGCGCCTGCGCCTCGGCCAGCGCCACCTGCGCTTCGAGCTCGCGGCGGTCCAGCACCGCGATGATCTCGCCCGCCTTGACCTCCGCCCCCTCGGTGGTCGGCTGCCCGTTCGCCAGCTCGAGCCGCTCGAGGCGGCCCTGCAGCTTCGGCTTCACCTCGACCGCCAAAATTGCCTCGAGCTCGCCCGTGAACAGGAGCACCTCGGAAATATCCCGCCGCTCCACGCGCGCCGTCCTTACCAGCACCGGGCGGCCCGCCCCCGCCTTGAACGAGGTCTTTTCTTTTTCCTTGGCGCAGCCCGCCAGCATGCCGGCGGCCAGAATCAGCGCCCACCATCCAAATCTCGAAATCTTCACATGCCTCTCCATTGGGCTTCCGCCCCGTATCTCTTCCACGGGCCTACTCGTCACCTTCCAACACCGGCCGCAGCACCGGACCATCCGGCAGCGCGTCCAGCGACAACATGCCCATGGCCTGCTGCAGCGTGACCCGCGCCATCGCGTGGTCGAAAATCGACTGGTAATAATTGGCCGACGCCTTGGTCAGCGCCTGGCGCGCGTCCATCACTTCCACCGGCGTGTTCTGACCCTCTTTCAGTCCCGCCTCCACCAGGCGCAGAGCCTCGCGGGCCGTCTCCAGATTCTGACTCTGCGAATGCGCGAATTCCTCCGCCGTTTTGAGCGACAACACCGCCTGGCGGATCACGCTCACCGCCTGCTCCTCGGCGTCGCGCAGCGCCACCGCCAGCTGCTGCCGCCGCGCCCGCTCCTGGGTCAGCACCCCGCGCCGGTTCAGCCCGTCAAAAATCGGCAGCGATGCCTGCACCCCCGCCTGCCACTCGTCGCCCCACTCCGCCTGCGACTGATGATGCGGATCGGGATTCGCCCACGTCTGCGCCGCGTACAGCGACACCTCCGGCAGGTAACGGCTCCGGGCCACCGCCACGCTCTCATCCTGCAACCGCAGCGCGTACTCCGCCACCGCCAGATCCGCGCGATGCTCCAGCGCGACCCGCACCGCCTCCGCGAAGGTGATCTCCTCGATCACCAGCGGAATATCCTCCACCAGCTCCACCTCGCTCTCCGGCGACGCCCCCATCAGCTTGTACAGCGCCGTATAGGCCACATCCCGCTCGTTGCGCGCCTGCAACACCTGCGCGCGGAAATTCGACACCTCCACCTGCGCGCGCAGCTCGTCAAAATTCGAGGCCATCCCCTGCCGCCGCCTCGCCCGCGCATCCTCGAGCTGACGCTCCGCCGTCTTCAACGCCGTCTGGTTCACCTCGAGCAGATGCTCGCTGAGCACCGCGCGGTAATAGACCCGGATGGTCTCGCGCAGCACCGTCTCTGTGGCCACGCGGATGCTTGCCTCGGTCCACTCCCGGTACAGTCGGGACGCGCGCAACGCCGCGCCGATGCGCCCGTTGAACAGTGGCTGCGTCACGCGCAGTCCGATGCTGTACAAATCGTCGGGGCGGGTCACATACGAACTGCCGTCCGGCTGCGTCGCCCGGCCCGGTTCATCCAGCCGCGTGTAGTTGCCGGTCAGGTTCAGCGTCGGCAGCGCCTCCGCCCACGACGCCTCGATGCGGCCGCGCGCGATCTCGCGCCCTCCGCGCTCCTGTTGCAGCGTCCGGTTATAGTGCTGGGCCATCGTGACCGCCTCCCAGAGCAGCAGCGGCCCCGACAAATACACCCCGCTGTCCGTCGTGCGCTGCTCCGCCAAATCCTCGAGCCGCCGCTCCGCCGCCTCGGCGCGAATCTCGCGCATCCGGCCGGCATCCGGCACGCTCACGCAACCGGCCGAAACCATCAGCGCCACCGGCGCCATCAACGCCGCGATCCGCCGCCACCTCATCCTGGAAAACATCCTCATCTTCACATTAGTCGTTCTCGCACGCCCCCGGGTTACAACACCCGGGTCAGCATCTCCGGATTATCCTGATCCTCGGCAAACATCCGGCTCAGCTCGCGCCAGACCGGCCCGGGTTGGCCGCCGCCCACCGGACGCCCCGCAAACTGCGTCACCGCCGTCACATGCGACCCCGTGCTGAACACCAGCATCTCGCTCGCCTTCTCCAGTTCCTCGAGCGGCACATCCGCCTCCTCCACGCCCGCCAGCACCCCGGCCGGCACCAGCTTCTCGCGCGCCAGCTCGAGCACCCGCGTCATCGTCGTGCCCAGCAAAATATGATCCGGGCGCGGCACCTTCAGCACCCGCTCCGCCGTCACAATGCCAAAGTTCTCCGTCGGCAGCTCCGTCATGTGCCCGTCCTTGTCAAACCCCAGCATAAAATCCATGCCTTCGTCCACCGCCTGCTTCTTCATGAGCACGTTCGGCAGATAATTCACGCTCTTCACCTGGGCGAACATGCCCTCCTTGTTGGGCACCCGGCTCACCCCCACCCGCGCGCCGCCCCCCTGCACCGTCATAAACGGCGGCGGCAGCTTCGTCGCCAGCACCAGCAGCAGCGGCTCGGGGCACTCATACGGATTCGCCGTAAAGCCGCCCGGCCCGCGTGACACAAAAATCCGGATCAGCGCGTCGCGCTTTCCCGCCGCCGACAGCACCGCCACAATCCGCTCGACAATCTCCGCGCGGCCCCAGGGAATCTCCAGCGCGATCGCCTTCGCGCCGCTCTCCAGCCGGTCCAGATGCGCCTCCAGATTGTAAATCGCCCCGTCCACGCACTTGAACGTCTCAAACAATCCGTCGCCCCGGTGCACCATGTGATCATCCACCGGCACCACCATCAGGTTCGGCTCCGTCGTCACCCCCCCCCACCAGCTCGAATACATCGCGTAATACTCCGCGTGATAGGCCGGCCGGTGCGTCCGGCAAAACCCGGCAAACTCCTCAAGACCAAATGTCATCTTCATCTCACAGCTTTCGTTGATGCGCGGGCGGAATGCCCAGCTCCTCACGGTACTTCGCAACCGTGCGCCGTGCAATCGGCAAACCTTCGCCCTTCAGCCTGTCGGCCATCGCCTGGTCCGACAGCGGCTTGGCGGGGTTCTCCCCGGTCACCAGCCGGCGCACCGCCTGTTTGGCCGCCTCCTTCGAGATGCTCCCCCCGTCCGCCGTCGTCAGCCCGGCCGTAAAAAACTTGCGCAACTCAAACACCCCCTGGGGCGTCCGCGCGTACTTGTCCGCCACCGCCCGCCCCACCGTCGTCGGGTGCACCTCCAGCCGCTCCGCCAGATCACTCATCGTCATCGGCTTCAAATGCGATATCCCGTGCTCAAAAAACTCCCCCTGCGCCTCCGCAATCGCCTCGGCAATCCCGCGAATCGTCTCCTGGCGCCGCTCGATGCTGTCCAGCAGGAACTTCCCCTCGTTCATTTTTTCCCGCAAAAACGTCCTCGCGTCCGCCGCCGTCTCCGGATTCTCCAGCATCTCGAGATACTCCTCGCTCAGCCGCAACCGCGGCATCATCTCGCGCAGCATCTCGACCGCGTAGCCCCCCTCCGCCGTCCGCCAAATCTCCACCTCCGGCACCACATACATCGCCGGCAGCGCCGAAAACCCCGCCCCCGGCTTCGGCGCCAGCCGCCGGATCTGCTCCACCGCCGCTGCCGTCTCCGCCGCCGAAAAACCCGTCGCCGCCGCCAGCCCGGTCGCCTCCGGCCGCCCCAAGTCCTCCAAATGATCCCGCACCAGCCGCGCCGCCACCGATTCCTCCCCCGCGCCCGCCTGCCGCAACTGAATCAGCAAACACTCCCGCAAATCCCGCGCCGCCACCCCCGGCGGATCAAAATCCTGCACCACCGCCAGCGCCCGCTCCACCACCTCGAGCGGCTGGCCCGAGTCCCGCGCGATCTCCTCCAGTCCCGCCGACAGCCATCCATTCTCGTCCACGTTGCCAATAATCTGCCGCCCCGCCGCCTTCTCCGCCTCCCCCAGCCCCGACTCCTCCAACTGCTCTTCCAAATGCGAGTACAACGATGCCGGCTTCGTGATCGAATTCAGAAAATACTGCCGCTTCTCCTCCGCGTCCGGCGTCGTATGCGGCATCCCGCTCACCTCCCGGCGTCCCCTCCGGCTCAGCATCTCCCCCAGCCGCTCCATTTGCCGCCGGTAATCATCCGGCTCAAAGTCATTCTGCGCGTCCACATCATCCACCCGCCCCTGCGCCGCCAGCGGTTCCGCCGCCGGCCACGCGCCCTCCCCCTCCGCTGGCAGCTCCTCCAAAACCGGATTCGTCGCCAGCGCCTCCTGAACCCGCTGACGCAGCTCCAGCCACGGCAACTGCAAATACTCCAGCGACTGCAGCATCTGCGGCGCCATCCTCATCACCTGATGCATACCCTGCTGTTGCGACATCACCGCTTTCATACCCCCATCCTACCCGATGCCCCTCCAAACTGCACACCCAATCCCCCTCCAATCCGCCAGCCGCCCATCATCGCCCCTGTTTACCCATTTTTCCCCGTTTCCCGTCTATTTTTCACCTTTTTGGGCCCATTTTCGCCCATTTTCACCCCAAAAACGTCAGTTCTGGGCATTTCGAGTCACATTTTGCCAAAAATCGCAGGTTTTCACGTCCATACCTTCCATTTTGTCCATGTTCAGTCCCAAACTTCCCAAAACACGACTTCCGACCCAATCTTGCCAAAACCTTCCCGTTTCACCCCGAAACCGCCCATTTTCGCCCGTTTTCTGGCCGTTTTTTAAAAAAATCGGTTTCCCACCCTTCGCCGGCAGCTGCCGGTTGCCTCCCCCCCCGCCACCGCCATGGCGCGTCAGCGCCCAAAAAAACGCCCCATCTTTGCCCCTGTTTCCGCCGCGCAGCGGCGTCCCAAACGTCCGTGTCAGTCCGTGTGGGTCCGTGTTAGTCCGTGTGGCTGTTTGCCTCCAAAAACCGTCAAAAACAACCGTTCCCCGCCCATTTCACCCATTTTTCCTCGTTTTTCCTCGTTTTTTTCACCGTTTTTCCTCGTTTTTCCTCGTTTTTGCCCGTTTTTCACCGTTTGTCGGCAGCTGCCGGTTGTGCCCCGGTCAAGGCGCGGGAGCGCCCCCCCTATAAAATTCGCGGTTATTCGCGTCCATTCGCGGTTCACCCCAAAAACCGCCCCATTTTTCCCCATTCACGCAATTCGCGGGGCCTCGCTTTTTCGCCCGGAGGCCAGCACGCCCTCGACGCGCTCGAGCAGCGACGTGGCATCCACGCGCTCCTCGAGGGTGCGCGCCAGCTCGCCAAACCGGCGGAATCCCCGCAAATAGCGCACCAGATGCGGCCGCATGACCAGGCAAGCGGTCAGTTCGGCGCCCAGCTTGAGCTCTTTGGGCTCGCGGCGCTTCATCAGCTCGATGCCCCGGCGCAACTGCTCATGGATGGCCGTCCGCACCTCGTCCACCGTCGGCTGGCTTGGCTGCCGCCCCGCCGCCAGATCGCGCGCATCGCGAAACAGCCACGGATTCCCCAACGCGCCGCGCCCCACCATCACGCCATCAATCCCCGTCTCGCGCACAACCCGGAACATATCCTCGGCGCTCTTGAACCCCCCGTTGCCAATCACCGGAACCCGCCGCGCGGCCTTGACCGCGGCAATCAGCGCCCAGTCCACCTCCCCCGAATGCCGCAAGCGCGCCACCCGTCCGTGCAAAAAGATGGCCGCCGCTCCCGCTTCCTCGACCCCGGCGGTGGTTTCCATCACATTGACCGTATCCGGACACCAGCCGATCCGCGTTTTGACCGTCACCGGCAGACGCCCGTCCGCCGCCGCCACCACCGCCCGCACAATCTCCGCCATCCGCGCCGGGTTGCGCATCAGTCCGGCGCCATCACCCCGGTTGCGGATTTTCGGCATGGGACAACCCGCGTTCACATCCAGAAAATCAAACGCCCCCAGCCCGGCCACCAAGTCGGCCGCCTCGGCCATCGCGCCCGGATCCGAGCCGTAAAGCTGCGCGCCGATGGGATGCTCCCCGCCCCAGCGCTCGAGCACGCGCATGGTGCGCCGTCGGCTCCGGATCAACCCCTGAGAACTGGTCATCTCGGTCACCACCGCGCCGCACCCCTGCTCGAGGCACAGCGACCTGAACGAGCCGTCCGTATAACCCGCCATCGGCGCGAGAAACACCGGCCACTCGATGCGGAGCGGTCCCATCGCCATCGGTTGGAGCGTATCCCGAAACATGCGGCCCATCATACGCCCCCGTCCCCGCCGGCGCAACGCCCTCTCAGGGACTCGGCGGACGGTAGGTTTTGCGGAACAGCCATGCCAGCGGCGCGTGCCCCGCGATAAACATGCGGCGGGCCAGCTCGCGCCCGCCCACGCCCCCCTGCATCCGCACCCGTCGCAGCGCGTAAAGCGGCGTGCCCGGCCGATTCGGACCGCGGTCCATGCTCAGCGCCGCTTCATAGCCCGACAGCACGGCCGCGTCAATCGCCGCGTCCTCATACTCGCCCCAGGGCCAGCTCATCGCCCGCGCCGGCCGGCCGGTCAGCTCCTCGAGACGCTCGCGGCACAGCATGAATTCGTTCAGGCAAAACTCGATGCGCTCGCTGGTGCCCCGCTCGACCAGCCCGTGCTCGAGCTGCGGATCGCTCGTGGCCGGCCAGTAGCCGTTGTGCGCGTAGGCCGAGCCGCTCGGATACATCGGCAGCCCCTCGTGCAGCTCGATATAAATCCCGCGCACCCCCGGATGAATGTCGCCCGGATCGCTCGCAATGGGCTTGTTCGAGCGGAAGCACGCCTGATGCGTATGGGTGTGGCCGAAAAGTCCGTGCCCCTGCTCCGTCACCAGCGCGGCCAGCTCCTCGCGGTTCATGAACGCGGTGGGGTCGTTGCGCTCGATCGCCATGTCCCAGGCATCGCGCGCCATCGGCATCGCGCGCAGGTCGGCGCCCGCCGTCGTCGCGTCCGGCCGCCGCGGGCCGTCGTGCAGAAAAGCCGTCACTACCCCGAACGCCGCCGTCACGCCAAACTCGCGCAGCAGCGGCGTCGCGTGCACCCAGTTGTCCAGATAGCAGTCGTCAAAGGTCAGCACATAGGAGCGTTCCGGCAGCATCGCCCCCCCGCGCATATAATCAATCACCTGGTCCAGCGCCACGCTCTTCCAGCCGCGCTCGCGCAAGCCCTCCAGATGCGACCGGAACTCCTCCGGCGTAATGCCGCACACCGGCGAAATGTTGCGGTAGCACAAGATCGGAATGCTTGCTTTCATCCTCCCCCCCATCCTAGAAAATTTTCCGCGAATGTATAGCCAGAAGTATTCTCCCCCCCCCGCCCACTGCCGTTCGCCGGCAACTTCCGGCGGCTCTCCTGCTCCCCGGCGGCAGTCTATCGTCTGTCGTCTGTAGTCTTTGGTCTCCGCGGCGTAGCCGCGCCTGCGGCGCTGGCCCGCTCCCCGGCATGCTTGCGCAGCAGGCGGGTGTCGCGCGTGCCCGCGTACATCTCATACTCCTGCAGGCGGCAGGCCACGTTGCCGTTCCATATTGGCGTCTGGCGCGTCGCGCGCAGTCCGATCTGCCGCCCCAGCGCCGGATTGCCGGTAAACACCGCCACCCGCAGCCCCTCGCACTCGCGTTTGAACCACGCGCCCAGCGCCCGGTACTGCTCCGCCAGCTGCTCCTCACGGCCCACCCGCCCGCCGTAGCCCGGATTCACCACCACCAGCCCCGGCGGACGCGGCAGCGCCGTCTCGCGGAAGTCGCCCACCGCGAACCGGATCAAATGCTCCACCCCCGCCCGCGACGCGTTGTCCCGCGCGCAGGCCACCGCGTCCGCGGCAATGTCCGACGCCGCCAGCCATGTGCGCGGCGCGGCGCGAAACCGGCCCTGCGCTTCCGCCTGCAGCTCGCGCCACTCCTCCACCAGTGCCCCCTTCAGGTGCAGAAACGCGAAATCCCGCCGCTCGAGCCCGGGCGCGCGGCGCTGCGCCATCCACGCCGCCTCGATCGCCAGCGTGCCGCTGCCGCACATCGGCCCCACAAAAGCCTCGGCGGGCGTCTTCGGCCAGCCCAGCTCGAGCAGAATCGCCGCGGCCAGCGTCTCCCGCAGGGGTGCCACCCACGGACGCCACCGGTAGCCCCGGTTCGACAGCGACACCCCGCTGGTGTCCAAAAACACACGCGCCTTGCGCCCCTGCCAGAAAAACGACACCCCCGCCGCCCCCTCCGCCCGCGACGACGAATCCGGCCGCGCCCCCGTCCGCTCCACCAGCCGGTCCGCGACCGCGTCCTTGCAGCGCAGCACCGCGAAACGCGGATCCCGGATGCTCTTGTGCAGCGCCGTGCCGTGCACATGGAAAGGCGCGTCCAGCCGCAGCCATTCCTCCCAGGGCAGCGCGCGGACCGCCGCGTAAAAATCATCGGCCGAGTCCGCCTCAAACGACGCCAGCTCATAGAGCACCCGCGTCGCCGTGCGCACCCACAGGTTCATGCGCATGGCATCTCGCAGCGTGCCCCATGTCTCCACCGTCGTGGGCGAGCTCTCCCGCCCGGAAAAACCCAGCGCCTTCAGCTCGCCGCGCAGCGCGCCGCCGCATCCCCGGCCGCACACCAGCACAATCCGCGTCCGTCCGTTCCAGCTCATGCCGTCCGTTCCGCCGGCCTATTCCGGCCGCGCCTTCCGCAACCCGTTCTCGCAATACACCGGCACCCGCCACCGCCGGAAATAGGCCCGGTTCGGCCGGTCCCGCCGCCGCGCCTCCCCCGTCGGCGCCAGCGTGGGGTGCCACAAATGCAGCGCCCGCGCCTCCGTAATCACGCTGCGCGACCCGACCCCCGCCTTGTACAGCCGCCGCGCGAAATCGTCATCCTCATAGCCCCACCCCTCGAAGTTTTCGTCAAAGCCGTTCACCCGCTCCACATCCTCGCGATACAGCGAAAAGTGGCATCCCAGCACCTTCGGCTTGTGCGCGCGCGCCAGATGCCACCGTCGCAGCCGCGCGTAATGCTGGAACAGGCGCTCCGCCTCCATCTGTTCCGAGTGGTCCGCCGACCCCCACGCCTCCTCCCAATCCGCCTCCGCTGGCGCCGGCCGCGCCGCGAACAGCGCGTTCGTCACCGCCTCATCCAGCATCGCCCGGTTCCCGGCCAGCACCCGTCCGGGCGCGGACCGCCGCTCATGCACCGCCAGCACATCCGGCAGCGGCGCGATATCGCAGTCCAGAAACAGCAGATAATCCCCCGTCGCCGCCCGAATCCCCATGTTCCGCGCCGCCGCCACCCGATAGCCCCGGTGCTCCTGGCTCACCACCTTCACCGGAAAACCGCACGACGGCAAAAACGCGTCCAGCGCCGCCATCGTCGCCTCGTCCGAGCCGTCATCCGCCACCACCAGCTCATCCGGCCGGCGCGACTGCCCCGCCAGCGCCGCCACCAGCAACCGCAGGTGTTCCGGGCGGTTGTGCAGGGTGGTCACCACGCTCATCTTCATGCGTCCACCTTCCTATGAAACCCCGCCCCAAGCAAGCGCGAACCACCACCGCCCCCCCCCATGCGGGATGCCCGTCCGCGTCAGTCCGTGCCGCTCCGCGCCAGCCCGTCGGACTCTTCCCGCCGCGCCAATGCTTCCTCCACCCGCGGACTCGCCGCCAGCAGCTCGCGCGTATAATCATGATGCGGCCGCGACAACAGATCATCCGCCGCCCCCTGCTCCACCACCTTCCCCGCGCGCATCACCATCAGCTCATCTGCCATATGCCGCATCACCGCCAAATCGTGCCCAATCAGCAGCCAGGTAATCCCCCGCTCCACCTGCAGCCGCTTCAGCAGCGTCAAAATGTGCGCCTGCACACTCACATCCAGCGCGCTCACCGGCTCATCCGCAATCAGCAACTCCGCCCCCACGCATAGCGCCCGCGCCAGATTCACGCGCTGGCGCTGCCCGCCGCTCAACTCGTGCGGAAACCGATCCGCATACTCCGCCCCCAGCCCCACCGTCCCCAGCCAGTCCACCGCCGACCGCGCCGCTGCTGCGCGCGACCGCGCCAAGCCATGCACCCGCAGCACCTCCGCCAGCGCCGCCCCCGCCTTCAACCGCGGGTTCAGCGACCCCAGCGGATCCTGAAACACCATCTGCACCCGCCGACGAAACGCCAGCCGCGCCGTCCGCCCCATCCCCAACACCTCCTGCCCGTCAAACACCACCCGTCCCCGCGCCCCCTCCTCCAGCCCCAGCGCCGCCCGCGCCAGCGTACTCTTCCCGCTGCCGCTCTCCCCCACCACCCCCAGACACGACCCCCGCCGCACCGCAAACGACACCCCCTTAACCGCCGCCACCCGCCGCCGCCCCGGCGCCCGATACGTCACCCGCAAATCCTCCACGCGCAACAGCGGAACCGTCACGACCAGCCCTCCGGCCCCACCGCCCAACAAGCCACCCGATGCCCCCCCCCGCAATCCGTCCACGGTGGCGCTCGCTCCGCGCACACCGCCCGCGCCAAGCCGCAACGTGGATGAAACCGGCACCCCGGCGGATACCGCCCCGGCGTCGGCACCGTCCCCTCAATCCCCTCCAGCCGCGCCCCCCCCTCCTCCAACTGCGGCAGCGCCCGCAGCAGCCCCCGCACATACGGATGCCGTGGCGCCCGCAGCAGCCCCACCCCCCCCGACTCCACCATCCGCCCCGCATACATCACATGCACCTCGTCCGCCACCTCCGCCACCACCCCCAAATTATGCGTAATCAGCAGCACCGCCAAATGCTCCCGGCGCTGAATATCCGCCAGCAACTCCAAAATCTTCGCCTGCACCGTCACATCCAGCGCCGTCGTTGGCTCATCCGCCACCAGCACCCGCGGACGCCCCGCCAGCGCCATCGCCAGCATCGCCCGTTGCTGCATCCCGCCCGACAACTGGTGCGGGTAGCTCGCCAGCACCCGGCCCGACTCCGCCAGCCCCACCCGCGCCAGCAGCTCCTCCACCCGTTCGCGCCAGCGCCCCCGCTCCCCCCTCGGCAGCGTCTCACGAATCTGGTTGCCAATCGTCCACACCGGATTCAGGCACACCCCCGGATCCTGGAACACATAGCCCAGCCCCCGCCCCCCCGCCGCCGCCCTCCCCCCCCACACCAGCCGCCCCTCATCCATCC
>LSQX01069494.1_pt1 | contig 21746 bp, 19 predicted proteins | sample 654561 | NCBI WGS metagenome assembly LSQX01 (sample SAMN04489861, study PRJNA283612) | anaerobic digester metagenome | isolation source: 4 biogas reactors fed with cattle manure at either 37C or 55C with and... | place: Denmark: Kongens Lyngby | collected 2014
TGATTTCCATAGTATTCTGCACATAATGTTCATTGATAGAAAAATATTATTCCAGCCACTGGAGCTTCGAGGCTAAGAGCCTGAAAACTTACTTCGGGCCTTCATCAAACTCGCTTATGTTAAAACAATGATTCGGCCTTATCCTCTGCTGCGTTAAAAGGCTCTAAGCCTTTCCGTAAAGTGGCTTCCATAATATTCTTCAATAAATGAGATGTCTCAAAAAGAATTAAAAGTATGCTGATAATTGAAGAATAAATTTAAAACACAAGGTCACTCTAAATAAAAAGAATCAAAATAATGTCTTATGAAAGGATGATGAATCGATGAAAAATATACGCACAGATCTTGCTCTGGAGGCAAGAGAGGTGCTTCAGGAGCAAAATCAGTTTCATATACCGGGGGTTAAGGTGGATGAAGAGGAGAAGGAAGGAGTAAAAATTTCCCGGGTTCATATCATGTCTCCTTTGGGCGAAGAAAATCTGGGGAAACCGCAGGGAAATTATATAACATTGGAAGCTATGGATATTAAGTACAGGGATCCGGAATATCAGGAAACAGTTAGCACGCTGTTAGCACAGGAATTAGGCAAGCTCATGAATCTTAACGATAATAGTGTTATTTTGGTAGTAGGGTTGGGCAACTGGAATATTACACCGGATTCTCTTGGCCCCAAGGTGGTGGACAGGGTTCTTGTGACAAGGCATATTTTTGAATATATACCCGAACAAGTGGATGAACGGATAAGATCGGTTTGTGCGGTGGCACCGGGGGTTTTAGGTATCACAGGAATTGAAACAGGGGAAATAATAATGGGAATTGTGCAAAGGCTAAAGCCTGATTTTGTTATAGCCATTGATGCATTGGCATCGCGAAAAACTGATAGAATTGGAACTACAATACAGATTGCCGATACAGGTATAAATCCCGGTTCCGGAATAGGTAACAAACGTATGGGACTTAACCGTGACACCCTTGGTGTACCCACAATAGCCATCGGGGTGCCTACCGTTGTTTATGCCCATACAATTGGGAGGGATTGTATACAGCTGATGATGGATGAATTTACAAACCAGGCTGGGCCGGGAAGCTCCTTCTATCAGATGTTTAAACAGATGGATGAAGAGCAACTGGATGCTATGGTACAGCAGGTGGTGTCCAGGAGTATGGGGGATCTGGTGGTAACTCCGAAAGAAACAGATCTTATGATGGATTATATTGCAGATATTCTGGCAGATGGGCTGGATCTGGCGTTGCATAAAAATATGACGATTGAAGATATAAATCATTTTTTGAATTGAAACATTTATATCCGTTCTATCGGGGTTTTTATGTGAATATGCTATAGAGACGGAGGAGGAAAGGGATGTGGGGGATGATACATATAAGAGTTTTTAAGTTGAAAAGTCTTATATATTATATATTTTTAGTATTGCTCCTGGCTTTAATATTAATTTTTGGCTATCAGTTGGTAACTAAAGTATATATGAAGGATTCGGGCAATTCTCAAAACCTTATTGATCAAACAAACAATGGGAATGAGGTGTATCTTAGGGTATTCAAAAAAATTGGAGATCCAAGAAATATACTGGCTTACCAGATACCCTTTCTAACCGGAATATCCGATAATGAATCGGTAGAAACCAGTGCTTCCCGTGGCGACCAGGGTGAACGGGTCATGGATGTGCCGGAAATTTTTCTTAAACATGAGCCCGATATGTCCGAGGAGATAAAAATAGAAATATCAAAGATCAAAGACGATCTTGGCTCCATTACATTAACAGGAGAAGGACCCCAGATACTGATATATCATACTCATTCCAGGGAGGCGTACAGACCTGACCCCGATAATCCTTATAAAGCAGTGGAGGCATTTCGATGCGATGATTTGGACTATACGGTGGTTAAGGTAGGAAGTGTATTGGCAAGGCATTTGGAATCCAAGGGTATCTCCGTTTTACACGATCGTACTGAGCACGAACAAGGTGAACATGCAACGGCATATGTAAGATCGTTGAAAACCATTCAAAAGCATATGAAGGAACATAAATCTCTCAAGATTTTTATAGATTTGCACAGAAATGCTTATAAGGAAGGAGTAAAAAGTCCTGACGATGAAGTGGTGTACATAAATGGAGATAGAGTTGCTAAGCTGTTTGTGGTTATCGGTACGGGCCAGGGGTATGTAGGAGGTTTTTCCGAAAGGCCCAATTGGAAGGAGAATTATAAGTTTGCCATGAGACTAACCAATAAGGTTAATGAATTATATCCCGGGCTGGCTAAACCGGTTTATGTAAAGCCTTCGCGGTATAATCAGCATGTATCAACAAAAGCTATATTAATAGAAGTGGGGAGCAATTTAACCACACTTAAGGAAGCAGAGAGGGCAGCTTATTATCTCGCTGAGGCCATAAGCCAGATAGTGGATTAGCATAATGGCATATGAATCATATAGAACGGGAATAACTATATGTATTCCCGTTCTATATGATTTCCGACAAGTAGCGGATTTATATTTTCCAATATGACCTCATCTCCCACATGTGCATTAATATTGGTCAGATCTACAACGAAATTGTTAATGTTTATTCTGCCGAGTATACAGGCACGTTGTCCATTGACAAGAACCCAGTCCTTTCTCTTCAACAGCCCTATGTCCCTTCGTATATAGCTTAATATATCGCTAAGCCTGAAAGAATCCCTTCGTTTCCTCAGCCCAAACCCGTCCAGGTAGCCGACAGGAACAATCCCAATCCTCATGGGTTTATTTGTTCTATAAGTATTGGCATAGCCTATATTGTGGTTCTTTGGCAGATTTTTAGACTCAATAATTTGGGATTTCAAGTAACCGATCTTTTCAAGAGCATGACCGTTTTTAACAAGAACTCTGCCTAAAAAAGCTGAACCAACTCTTACAGCATCCAGGTGCATTTCCGGAAAAAGTAAAAATGCCGGTGAGTTGCATATATGGCGTAAGCCCGGTTCTACCCCGTTCTGTTGCATTAATTCAATTGCTTCCATAAAGGTATTGTACTGAGCATATGAGCTTTTGGGCTTCTTCGAGAATGAAAAAGAAAAATGGGAGTATGTGCCGGTAATTTGTATATTGCTCAAGGATTTTATTAACGAACATACCTCTGGGATTTCCCGAGGCAAAAAGCCGAAACGTCCGAAACCGGTATCAATCTTTAAATGGAAGTCTGCTGTTTTATTCAGCGAAGCTGCAGCTTTATTCAGAATAAGGGCTGATGTCTCGGAACCGACGGTCGCAATTACTCCGTTTTCTACGATAATCAGCGCCTCTTCCATCTGGTTCGTGGGAGTAAGAAGTAATATTTTACCTTTAATACCGTTTTCTTTTAAATGTACAGCTTCTTTTATATCAGCTACGGCAAAGAAATCTATATCGTTTTGCTGTAAAATGTTTGCAAATTCCAATAACCCCAGTCCGTAAGCATTTGCCTTAAGTACGGCTATTATTTTTGAGCGTGAATTCTTCTTTATAATTTCAATATTTTTTAAAAGCTTTTCAACCTCAATTACTAATTTATTCATTACCGTGATTTTTCCCCCGTTCCATGCTGCTTCTGATAACAAACAATCTTCTTCGTAGTTTTCGGTATAATGCTTCGGACTTTTCGACCATGATATAGATTAGCGGATTGAATACATAATCGAGCTCTCCAATAAATTCAGTAAATTTGCCCCCAAAACCCTTTTTAAACCGATACAGTCCATATAAAGGGTGATTTTCATCAAGATTTCCGGACACACCTCTGAAATCGTAAATATCACAATTATTTTCAAGTGCCCATTTTATCATTGTCCATTGAAGAAGATAATTGGGCATTACATTTCTGTGCTGATTGCTGCTTGCCCCGTAGAGATACCAGCATTTATTGCCGTATAATATCGCGATGGTTCCGGCAAGTAATTTTCCCTGGTAGTAAGCTAAAAAAAGTCTTATATGGTCAGGTCCCAGGCAGTCAAGCATTCTTTCGAAATATTCAGCGTTTCTTACAACAAAATTATCTCTTATCCCGGTTTCAATCATTATTTTATGAAATGCCGGAATATCTTCTTTTGTTCCTACTCTGATTTCTACTCCCTTTCTTATTGCTAAGCGAATATTGTATCTTACTTTATGATGGAAGGATTTCATCAAATCTTCCTCAGTTTTGTTTCTAAGATCAAGACGGAAAACAAATCTTGGTTGTGCTCCTTCGAAATCCTTGGAGTCATTCTTGATTCTAAACTTCAGCTCTCTGGCAATTCTTGCAAATTCAGTGTCTTCCTTCTCTATGCCGGGATCCAGTTTCAGCACATAACTTTTATACTTTTTGGCAATTTCTTTGGCCTTGTCAATCAATTTTTTTATGGTTTCCAAATCATGCATATCACACACCGGGCCCCGGGGTGAATACATGATGGTATATTTAACGAAAGGGAGTTTTCTTATGAGCAGGCTCATTGAGCCTATAATATTCCCTTGCTGATCATTTACGGTTATTATTTCATTGTGCCAGTTTGATTTAACCTTTGCCCACTTTACCGATTGCATGAAATGCCCATTGGTATGTGTCTGCAAAAATTCTTCATACTTTTCTGTATCAATATTACCCAATATAATTTCCTCCTAATGCAGTTAAAAGTTATTCAAAATACAGTTCATCTGTTATTCTGTAAACACTCCATATACATATACCTGCAATAAATAAAAAAAGTTTTTACTTTTTTTATTTTTAAGTTTACAATAATAGAATTCCAGCATTTATTACTATTCTTTTCAAGAAGGATAAAAATTGCTGCTATAGACATGATTGAAATGTGATGTTGCATTTAAAATATTTGCTTTTTTTAGTAGCATTTATTATTATAATTAGGAAACGAATATATTCTCAGTGAATATTTAAGGAGGAAAAGAACGAAGTATGCCCAACTTGAGACAACAAAGGACAAGAAATTTTTGTATAATCGCTCATATTGATCACGGCAAGTCTACCCTTGCAGATCGGTTGCTGGAACTTACCGGAGCATTAAGCGAGAGGGAAATGGAGGATCAAGTTCTGGATACCATGGAGCTGGAACGGGAGCGGGGTATCACTATCAAAGCACAGGCTGTGCGGTTGACGTATAAATACAAGGATGGAGAAGAATATACACTAAATCTTATAGACACACCCGGGCATGTAGATTTTACGTATGAAGTTTCAAAAAGTCTGGCTGCGTGCGAGGGGGCTTTGCTTGTAGTGGATGCTTCCCAGGGGATCCAGGCACAGACCCTTGCCAATCTTTACCTGGCATTGGAACACAATTTAGAGATCATTCCTGTTATAAACAAGATTGATTTACCCGGTGCCCAGCCCGATTGGGTAAAGAAGCAGATAGAGGATGTTATAGGACTGGATACTGAAAACGCACCGCTTATATCGGCCAAAAATGCTACGGGCATAGATGCTGTTCTGGATAAAATTATTGAAATGATCCCGCCTCCTGTAGGCGATGATGAAGCGCCATTAAGGGCTTTGATTTTTGATTCGTTCTATGATAACTACCGTGGTGTTATTGCATACATCAGGGTAAAGGAAGGCACTATTAGACCGGGGGACAGGATAATGATAATGTCCAATGGTAAAGAATTTGAAGTTAGCGATGTTGGTGTATTCCGGCCGTTTTTATCGCCTGTGGAGGAGCTAAGGGCAGGAGATGTAGGATACATTGCAGCTGGCATAAAAAATGTCAGGGATACTCGTGTGGGTGATACCATAACCCATGCTGACAGACCGGCACCGGAACCTTTACCGGGGTATAAAAAGCTGCAGCCAATGGTATATTGTGGTATATACCCGGCAGAAGGGGCAAAGTATGAGGATTTAAGAGATGCATTGGAGAAACTGCAGCTCAACGATGCATCACTGGTATTTGAACCGGAGACATCAGTAGCCCTTGGATTTGGTTTCCGCTGTGGTTTTTTAGGATTGTTGCATATGGAAATTATACAGGAACGCCTGGAGAGGGAGTTTGATCTGGATCTGGTCACTACTGCACCGAGCGTTATATACAGAGTACTGAAAACAGATGGAGAAATGGTAGAGGTTTCCAACCCCACCAATCTTCCTCCGCCGGTTGAGATAGACCATATTGAGGAACCAAGAGTCAGTGTTCAGATTTTTTCGCCTGATACGTATGTTGGACCAATTATGGAGCTGTGTCAGGAACGGCGGGGAGAGTATAAGCAAATGGAATATATAGAAGGTAACAGGGTGCTTATAACCTATGAGATGCCGCTGAATGAGATTATTTACGACTTTTTTGATGCATTAAAGTCAAGGACCAGGGGATATGCTTCCTTTGATTATGAATATATTGGATATAAAGAAGCGGACCTGGTAAAACTCGATATTCTTTTAAGCGGTGATGTGGTGGATGCTCTTTCTACTATTGTTCATAGGGATAAGGCATATGCCAAAGGAAGAGCTATAGCCCAAAAATTAAAAGAGGTTATCCCAAGACAGTTGTTTGAGGTTCCCATACAGGCAGCAATTGGCAATAAGATAATAGCGCGGGAGACGGTAAAGGCGCTGCGTAAGGATGTTCTTGCAAAATGCTATGGAGGAGACATTACACGGAAAAAGAAACTGCTTGAGAGACAAAAGGAAGGCAAAAGAAGGATGCGTCAGATTGGTTCTGTCGAGGTTCCCCAGGAGGCTTTTATGGCAGTGCTTAAAATCAACTAGGGGGGTTAAATGTGCGTAATATCGGTCTCTATTTACATTTTCCGTTTTGCCTTCGAAAATGCTATTACTGCGATTTTTTGTCATACCAGGGTATGAAAGAATGGATAGAACCTTATATAAATGCACTGTGTACGGAACTACGGGAATGGAAACAGCATCTTTCTGACTGCAGAGTACAGACAATTTACCTTGGCGGGGGTACGCCTACAATTATTTCTGCAGAAAAATTAGCATATGTTCTGGATGTATGTACCAGCTCTTTTCATGTTCAGGAAAACGCCGAGATTACCATAGAGGGCAACCCCGGCACTATAAGAAGAGAACAGCTTTCACTGTTAAAAAGAGCAGGGGTAAACCGTTTAAGTATAGGCCTGCAGGCCTGGCAGGCGAAGCATTTGGAAACCCTGGGAAGGATTCACGGTAGTGAAGATTTTGTTAATAGCGTGGACATGGCCAGAAATGCAGGGTTTGATAATATTAACGTTGATGTAATGTTCGGCCTTCCTGACCAAACGCTTGATGAATGGATGGAAACCTTAAACAGGGTTTGTATGCTTGGAATAGAGCATGTATCAATGTACAGTTTGAAAGTTGAAGAAGGCACAATGCTGCACACCTGGTTTTCTCAGGGAAAGATTTGTCTTCCTACTCATGAGGAAGACAGAAATATGTACTACAGTGGCAGGGATTTTTTGTGTCAACATGGGCTGGAACAGTATGAAATTTCCAATTTTGCCTTACCGGGAAGGGAATCTTCTCACAATCTCATCTATTGGAATAACGAAGAGTATATAGGATGTGGAAACGGAGCTCATTCCCATTTCAATAATGAAAGATTTTCAAATCTCAGTCATATAAAAGATTACATTGATGCGGTTATAACAGGCACATCAAGAATTGAATACAGAGAAAGAATTAGTGAGGCGGATCAACGTTTTGAAACCATTATGCTGAATTTACGAATGGTTAAGGGTATATCAAAAAAGAGTTTTGCTCAACGTTTTGGTAAGGATATACATTATTATTATGGAGACGTTATAAGAAAGCTTGTAGATAAAAAATTGCTTGTAGAAGATGAAGAATATATCCGGTTGACATTAAGAGGAATGGATGTTCAAAACAGTGTATTGCTTGAATTTATGGATTAATTTTTCGCCTGTCGGTTGCCCAAAAACCTATTGACAAAGTTGTTTGGAAATGATAATTTAGATTATAGATTAGCACTCGTAAAGGGAGAGTGCTAATAAAATGAGAAGGGGGTGATATCTATGCAACTGGGTAGACGCAAATTACAGATTTTACAGGCTGTGATTCAGGACTATATATCTTCCGGGGAACCCGTTGGATCCAGAACCATTGCCAAGAAGTATGGCATGGGTATCAGCCCTGCAACCATAAGGAACGAAATGTCAGACTTGGAAGAAATGGGTTACTTACAACAGCCTCATACCTCGGCAGGACGTATTCCATCGGATAAGGCTTATAGATTATATGTTGATAAGCTGATGGAAACAAGAAATCTTACTCCTGATGAAGCTCAACGGATAAGAGAGATATGTAACCAGAAAACTACCGAGATTGAGGAGATCATAGAACAGGTTGCTAATATACTATCAGATATCACCAATTATACCTCCGTTGTATTAGGTCCACGCTTGAATAAAGTATTGATTCGTCGCATTGAGTTGATTGCAATAGATAGGCAATATGCCCTATTATTGGTAGTGACCAGTGCGGGAATAATTAAAGATACGCTTATACGTATACCGGATAATATTGATGCCGGTTATTTGGAGCGGATATCAAATATGCTTACAAAATATTACCGCGATAAGACTTTTGCTGATGTGAACATAAAGCATGCTACTGATTTACAGAAAGAGCTTATGAGGCAAAAGGAGTTTATCCGTAATATTTTGGATGCTTTAACCAATAGCATTGCCAATAAAAGGCAAAGCGATATATATTTAGGTGGCACTGCCAATATATTTAATTTCCCGGAATACCAGGATATCATTAAAGCCAGGGATTTTCTAAATCTGATGGAGAACAAAGATATACTTTACAATTTATTTAGCCAATATGAAGAAGATGATGTTGTGATTGTAATTGGAACTGAAAATGAGTACAACGAGATGCAGGACTGCAGCGTGGTTATGGGCACATACAGTATAGGTGATAAAGTTCTGGGGTCCATGGGGTTGATCGGACCTACCAGGATGGAGTACTCCAAGGTAGTTTCTATTATGCGCCATGTTGGAGAGAGTGTAAGCAACTATTTAACACTGCTGTTTAAAGAATAAATTAAAAATTTTATTTTTGTTTACGGCATAATACAGTTAAGGACGGTGAAGATTTTATGGTATGGGATACAGACAATAAGCGGGAGGGATTAGAGGAAAATCATGTAGAGCAACATGATATTTCACAAGAAGAGGAACGGGATGATTTGCAGCAAGACAATGAATCCTGTGATGGCGGGCAGTGCGGGAAAAATGGTGAGCATACGTGTTCTTGCAACGATAAACAGCAATTAACCATCGAAGATTTACAGGAACAGCTTAATAAGGTTAATAGTGAAAAAGAACAGTATCTTTCGTTGGCTCAGAGGCTCCAGGCTGACTTTGACAATTATCGGAAGAGAAATAAGAGTGCTTTGGCGGAAGCACATGAAACTGCTACAGTTGATACCATCAGTGCTTTTCTGCCTGTCCTGGATAATTTGGAAAGGGCTCTCGAATCAACTTCTAAAAGCTCTTCGGAAGACTCTATTGTTAAAGGAATTGAATTGGTAAAAAATCAGTTTGTAGATGTACTGAAAAAGCTGGGGGTTGAGGAAATAGAAGCGCTGGGTAAAGAATTTGACCCTCAGTTACATAATGCTGTCATGAGGACAGAAGCAAAGGACGGTATAGAAGAAAACACTGTCGTTGAAGTTATTCAAAAAGGGTACAAATATAAGGACAGAGTAATCCGCTACAGTATGGTCAAAGTGGCCGTAAGCCAATAAGCTGAAATATTTAAGATCATTTCGTAAACAAGGAGGAACAATATATGGGAAAAGTAATAGGGATTGATTTAGGAACAACTAATTCTTGCGTTGCTGTAATGGAGGGTGGAGAACCTGTTGTTATTCCAAACGCCGAAGGTGCGAGGGTTACACCTTCTGTGGTAGCATTCTCGAAGACCGGTGAACGGTTAATCGGGCAGGTAGCAAAACGTCAGGCCGTTACCAACCCTGAACGAACAATAAGTTCTGTTAAAAGAGATATGGGTACAGACCGCAGGATAAAAATAGATGATAATGAGTATACGCCTCAGGAAATATCTGCTATGATATTGATGAAACTGAAACAGGATGCAGAAGCTTATCTGGGCGAGACTATAACTCAGGCAGTTATTACGGTACCGGCATATTTCAGTGACAGTCAGCGCCAGGCCACCAAGGACGCAGGAAGGATCGCAGGGCTGGAAGTGCTTCGTATTATTAACGAACCTACCGCTGCTTCTCTTGCTTATGGTCTGGATAAGGAAACCAACCAGAAGATTCTGGTATATGATCTTGGAGGCGGAACCTTTGACGTATCCATACTGGAGATAGGAGACGGAGTATTTGAGGTTTTGGCAACCAGCGGTAATAACCGATTGGGTGGAGATGACTTTGACCAGAGGATAGTGGATTATCTGGCAGAAGAGTTTAAAAAGGAACAGGGAATAGATTTAAGAAACGACAGGATGGCTTTGCAAAGGCTTCAGGAAGCTGCTGAAAAAGCCAAGATAGAACTTTCAAGCGTACTTACTACAAACATAAATCTTCCGTTTATTACAGCTGATGCTTCAGGGCCAAAGCATCTTGATATGACATTAACAAGGGCTAAATTTGAAGAGCTGACATCTGATCTTGTAGAAAAAACAATGGGCCCATTAAGGACGGCTCTTAATGATGCGGGACTTAGCCCTGATCAGATAGACAGAGTTATTCTGGTTGGAGGATCCACCAGAATTCCTGCTGTACAGGCTGCTGTTAAGAAAGCCATAGGCAAAGAGCCTTATAAAGGAATCAATCCTGATGAGTGCGTAGCTATTGGGGCAGCCATTCAGGCAGGTGTATTAGCCGGAGAGGTCAAGGATGTACTGTTGCTTGATGTAACTCCGTTGTCTCTGGGTATAGAAACCCTTGGTGGTGTATTTACAAAATTGATAGAGAGGAATACTACAATTCCTACTAAAAAGAGTCAGATCTTCAGTACTGCTGCTGACGGACAAACCAGCGTTGAAATACATGTGCTGCAGGGTGAAAGGGAGATGGCAGCCTACAATAAAACACTGGGCCGTTTTATTCTTGATGGCATTCCGCCTGCACCCCGGGGAGTGCCTCAAATCGAGGTAACCTTTGATATCGATGCCAACGGTATTGTGAATGTATCGGCAAAGGATCTGGGGACAGGAAAAGAGCAGAAGATCACTATTACTGCCTCAACTAACTTAAGCGAAGATGAGATACAAAAAGCCATTAAGGATGCTGAAAGATATGCTGAAGAGGACAAAAAGAGGAAAGAAGCAGTTGAGGCGAAAAATAATGCCGATTCGCTGATATATAACACTGAGAAGACCATTAAAGAGTTGGGAGATAAACTGAGCCAGCAGGATAAGGACAGGATAAATGCAGAAATTGAGGCAACGAGAAAGGCATTGGAAAGCGACGACGTATCCAGAATAAAAGCTGCAACTGAAAAACTGGCCCAGGTATCATATGAGGTGTTTGGCCGTGTTTATCAGCAAGGGGCAAGTGCCGGCTCATCACCTAATCAGGAAGCGTCGAATAACCAACAAAAACAAAGTGATGAAAATGTTGTAGATGCTGATTATGAGGTAGTAGATGAGGATGAATAAGGGATAAATAGCATAACATAAATTGTCGGCGCTGGGAAAAGCCAAAGCCGGAACGGTTTTAGCTTTTCCCATAATTCTTTTTTACGAAATGCAGTCTATATATGTACGAACTGTAGCAGGAAGGTGGTGAGATGTATTGTCAAAAAGAGACTACTACGAAATTTTAGGTGTTGATCGGAATGCCAGTGAAGATGATCTAAAAAGGGCGTACAGAAGACTGGCAAAGAAATATCATCCTGACTTAAATCCGGGAGATGCCGAAGCTGAGGCAAAGTTTAAAGAAATAAACGAAGCGTATAATGTCCTGATAAATCCTGAAACCCGCGCTCAATATGACCGATTTGGACATGAGGGACCAACGGGACAGGGATTTGGTGGATTTGATTTTGGCGGCATAGACGATATATTTGATATGTTCTTTGGAGGCACCGGTTTTGGGACTGGGAGCAGATACAGAAGAAATGCGCCAACCAGAGGAGCCGATATACGGTATGATTTGGATATATCTTTTGAGGATGCAGCCTTTGGAACCAAAAAGGAGATTGAGGTTGTCCGAATGGAGATATGTTCCGATTGTAATGGAACGGGAGCAAAAAAAGGAACTCAACCTGTCACCTGTCCGGTATGTAACGGTGAGGGGGAAGTGTCCTATGCACAGAATACCGCATTCGGCCGCTTCGTCAACGTGAGAACTTGCGACAGGTGTAACGGCGAAGGAACGATAATTGAAGAGCCGTGCAGACGATGTCATGGAAGAAAGAAAGTACGCAGAACGCGAAAGATAAGCATCAACATTCCAGCTGGAATTGACAATGGTCAGGTAATCACGTTGAGGGGGGAAGGGCAGCCCGGCGAACGGGGAGGTCCGCCCGGGGACTTATATGTGTATATAACAGTACTGCCCCACAAGATTTTCAAACGACAGGGATATGATCTATACTGTGACATTCCTATAACTTTTGGACAGGCAGCTTTAGGCGCTGAATTACAAGTTCCTACACTGGAAGGTACGGTAAAGTATCGTATTCCGGAGGGGACTCAGACCGGTACGGTTTTTAGATTGCGCAACAAAGGAATCACCCGTCTTAGAAGCAATCTGAAGGGAGACCTCTATGTAAGGGTAAATATTGAAGTGCCTAAGCAGCTAACTGAAAGACAAAAGGAATTGATAAGACAATTTGAAGAGGAAACTAAGGACCTGCAATATAATGAGGAGAGGAAATCATTTTTTGACAAAATGAAAGATGCATTTGGAGTTTAGCAGGTGTTAAGGAGATATGTTTACGCGGGTGGGAGGAGCAAATAAATGGAATGGATTGAAGTCAGTATAGAAACGGTACACGAAGGCATAGATATAATGGCGCAAATATTTTATGAACTTGGGGTTCAGGGTGTTGTTATCCAGGATCCAGCAGATATTTCCGGCTTTGAAGATAGCGGGTTAGGCGAAATAGTAGATGACTCCCTGTTAAACAATATGAATGGGGAAGTAACTATAAAGGGATATCTGCCCAACGATGCTTCGTTTCATGATAAATATCAATATATAAAAGAAAAGATTGGTTGGTTATTAAGCCAGAATTTTGGATTTAACCTGGGTACCGGCCGGATATCAATGACAAGTGTAAATGAAGAGGATTGGGCCAATAGTTGGAAAAAATATTTTAAACCTGTGGCCGTCGGGCAGCGAATTGTAGTCAAACCTACATGGGAAGAATATCAACCGAAAGAAGAGGAGATTATATTGGAGCTGGATCCAGGCATGGCCTTTGGCACAGGTACGCATCAAACCACTATCCTGTGTATAAGGGCTTTGGAAAAATTGGTAGGACCTCATCACCGGGTATTGGACATAGGATGCGGTACCGGAATTCTGTCCATTGCTTCTTTGCTTCTTGGAGCCCAACACGCAGTAGCTGTTGATATAGATCCCGATGCTGTAAAGATTACACGGGAAAATGCTATGCAAAATGGCGTTCTCTCGCGTATGGATGTTGTGCACGGCAATCTGCTGGACAAAGTTGAAGGAAAATTTGATATAATCGTCGCCAATATTATAGCTGATACCATAATCGAATTAAGTGGTTTGCTGAAGGATTATTTAAACAAGAACGGTTATTTTATTGCTTCGGGAATTATTGTTGACAGGCTTAATGACGTGCTGAAGGCTCTGGATAAGGAACAGTATGGAGATACAGAATACCATACTCTTGATGAATGGGCGGTTGTGGTGGTAAGGAATGCATAGGTTTTTTATAGATAGGGAAAGCATAACAAACGGCATCGTAAAGATAACAGGTGAAGATTCAAAGCATATAAGCAAGGTGCTGAGGCTTCATGAAGGTGATATCATAGAACTTTGCGACGGACAGGGTCAGGATTATGAGGGTGTGATAAAAAGGATATACGGGACCTGCGTAGAGGTTGACATTGAAAAAAGTTTTCCCAGCTATGGTGAACCTCAAACGAAGGTAGTTCTGTATCAGGCCGTACCCAAGGGTGTAAAGATGGATACAATTATTCAAAAATGTGTTGAGATTGGCGTAGTCCGTATTGTTCCCGTTATAACGGCCAGGACCATAGTAAAGCTGGATGTGGAAAGAGACGGGAATAAAAAGATGACCCGATGGCAACGAATTGCCATGGAAGCAGCTAAACAGAGTAAAAGGGGTATTATACCACAGATATCTGAACCCATGATGTACGATGAAGCAATACAGAGCTGCCCTGATATGCTTCGAATATTTCCCTGGGAGAATGAAAGAACGCTGGGTTTTAAGGACTGCCTTGAAGCGGGAGAAAACTGCAGGCATATAGCAGTTATGATAGGACCCGAAGGCGGATGGGAAGATGCAGAGGTTTTACACGCTAAAATGAATGGATGGAAAACCGTTTCCCTGGGACCGAGGATTTTAAGAACTGAGACTGCAGGCATGGCTGTTTTAGCTGCGATTATGTTTTATAACGGTGAGATGGATTATCCAACAGACTGAAACCCGATTGAATTTTCGGGTTTTAAAAAACAACATAAAGGTATGTATATACAGCTTGTAATTATTGTAATCATAATATATACTAAACATTGATGATATGTATTGATGCGCATGTATCAATACAAAAATTATAAAAGTAGGGGGCATGGATTATGGCATTTTTAGTGGCTTTACAGGTTTATTCGGTAAGGGATTATGCTGAAAAGGACCTTAAAGGGACGCTGGAGAAGATAAAGGAAATGGGATATGATGGAGTAGAGTTTGCAGGGCTTTACGGAAATCAGGCGAGCGAGGTAAAGAGTATGGTGGAAGAGTTAGGGCTGATACCTGTTTCTGCTCATGTTCCGATAGAAGAAATGCTTGCCGATCCCGATAAAGTAATAGGTGACTATGCAGAGATTGGCTGCAAATACATAGCTATTCCCTATCTTACAGAGGAGCGAAGACCCGGCCAGGCTGGATTCGAAAAGACAATTAAGGAAATTGAAATGTTGGCAAAGGTAGCAAAAAAGCATGGTATCCAGATGCTCTATCACAATCATGATTTTGAGTTTGTTAAAGTTGATGGTGAATACGGGCTTGACATTATCTACAATACCATATCCGAGGACCTGCTTAAGACTCAAATCGATACCTGTTGGGTAAATGTAGCTGGTGAAGATCCTGCTGAGTATGTGAGAAAATACTCGGGAAGGGCTCCGGTTGTTCATCTCAAGGATTTTGTAATGAGAGGCAAGGAAAAACCGGAAAAGCTTTACGAACTAATTGGCATTGAATCTGAGCAGGAGGTAAAGGATTCTGAAGAGGATTTTGCTTTCCGGCCGGTTGGATACGGGGTTCAGGATTTTCCATCTATATTAAAGGCATCTGAAGAGGCCGGAGCGGAATGGGTTGTCGTTGAACAGGACAGACCGTCTCTCGGTAAAACTTCACTGGAATGTGCTGCCATGAGCCGTGAGTATCTGAAAAAATTAGGTGTGTGATCCGGCGATAAATATATTGGTCAAACTAATTGTGTTTATAAAAAATCTGAAAATATTATAATGTCTGTTAGCTGGGGTAGAACAGGGATAACTGTGTTCTACCCTTTTTTATGCTGACGGATTTACATTTTTTGAGTAAAATTCAAATAAACGAAGTAAATGCTGACGTTGTATTTTGACTATAATTATGTTATCATCGTTGTAGATTTCAAGGAGGATAGTAATGGTAAATAATAGTATGGATAGGAACGTTACCGGCGCAGAGATGTCCGGTGAATATAGAGATAAAAATACAGTGGGCTTTTATACATTAGGGTGTAAGGTTAACCAGTATGATACCCAGGCTATGATTGAGCAATTTAAAGCCAGGGGTTATAGAATAGTTGACTTTAATCAGAAAGCTGATATTTATGTCATAAACACATGTACAGTAACCAATCTCGCTGACAGGAAATCCAGGCAGATGATACGAAAAGCCCATCGGGCAAATTCTGACGCACTTATTGCGGTAGTAGGCTGTTTCGCCCAGAGGGCTGCAAACGAGGCAATAAAAATACCAGGGGTTAAACTTGTCTTAGGCACTCAGCATCGGAAAGAGATCGTAGATTTTGTCGAAAGGGTGCAAAAGACAGGGCAGTCTATTGTTAATGTTAATGATATAATGAAAGCAAAAGATTTTGAAGATACGCCTATAAGTTCTTACCAGGGCAGAACCAGAGCCATATTGAAAATTCAGGAGGGCTGCAATCAGTTTTGCTCCTATTGTATAATTCCGTATACACGCGGTCCAATAAGAAGCAGACATCCCGGGGATGTGCTTCAGGAGGTTTGCCGTCTTGTGGAGGCTGGATTTAAAGAAATAGTTTTAACCGGTATACATCTCGCATCCTATGGTACGGATTTACAGGGAGCCAACCTTGTTTCATTATTGCAGGATATTAATTCCGTTCAAGGCCTGGCAAGAATACGTCTCGGTTCTCTCGAGCCCAATTATATTAACGATGATTTTATTAAGGGCATTCAGGATCTTGAAAAAGTATGCAGCCATTTCCATATTCCATTGCAGAGCGGCAGTGATACCGTCCTAAAAAGGATGAACCGGAAATATACCGCGCAGGAATATGCTGAAGCTATCGAAAAGATACGCCAATATTATCCTGAGGCAGCTATAACCACCGACGTAATGGTGGGGTTTCCGGGGGAAACCGATAGCGAGTTTCAGGAAAGTTTAGAGTTTGTAAAAAGGATTGGATTCAGCAGGCTGCATGTTTTTCAGTACTCTCCGAGAGAAGGGACTTTAGCTGCAAATATGTCCTCTCAAGTGCCTGCTGATGAAAAAGAAAAGCGCAGTCAGCGTTTGATTGAGACCGGCCATCAGCTGGCTCAGCAATACATGGAGCATTTTGTAAACAGGGTTGAAAAGGTATATTTTGAACAAAGGTACCCGGATTCTTCTGATTTCTATGAAGGATATACAGAACACTATGTAAAAGTCAGGGTACACAGTAATAAGGACATAAGAGGATTAATACTTGACGTGGATTTGGAAAAGATCGAAAATGATTATATGATTGGACAATTAAACAATTAGCAATAAGTAAATAGCAGTGTATAATGGTACCTGTCGTACCTTAATATAAAAATGTGCAGATGAAGTATACATGAAGCAGGAAAAGGAGGTGAAAGCAATGGAGAACTGCATATTTTGCAGAATAGTTAATAAGCAGATTCCTTCAAAAATTGTATATGAAGATGAGAACATACTGGCCTTTCACGATATTGATTCAAAAGCCCCGGTACATATCCTTATAATACCTAAGGAGCATATACCGTCAATGAATGATATTAACCAGCAAAACTGTAATATCGTTTCCCATATTTTTTATGCTATACCTCATATTGTTGAGAAATTGGGGGTCAAGGGTTCGGGCTATAGAGTGGTGGCGAATTGTGGGAAAGATGCCGGACAAACAGTAGATCATTTGCATTTTCACATTCTTGGTGGAAGGAGTTTATCCTGGCCGCCAGGTTGATAAACGGAAGTTTAGTGTTCTAAACTTACAAAGCAAGACAGATTTTTTTGATAGTGGTTATTTTTGTCTATATTGACACGAGGTAAATTAATAGGTTATAATAGTGTAAACTTGCACCCGTACCCTTTTTACCTGGTAAAAGTGTTAACGGAGGGAGGGAAAGATATGTCTGAGGTAAGAATAGGAGAAAATGAATCTTTTGAAAACGCCCTGAAACGTTTTAAGCGCCAGTGCGCACGAGCTGGTGTATTAGCCGAAATTCGCAAGAGGGAGCACTACGAAAAGCCAAGCGTAAGGCGTAAGAAGAAATCAGAGGCTGCCCGTAAGCGCAAATATAGATAATATCTTTGTCTGGCTTGCTTTGTATACAGTTAGCTTGGTTATTTGGTTGACCTTTCCCTCTATATTAATAGATAATGTAGTTTAATAAAAAGGGACGGGATTTGGAATATGGGTGTGGTTACCCCATATAATAAGAATCAGAGCATAAAAATCCGGTGTATAATACACCGGATTTTTTATTATAAAATAATACAAAATATACCATAAATGGTATAAAATAATCATAATGTAGATATATAGAGATAATGAAAAACAATGAAAAAAGTATTATAATATAATTAGAATTAATAACAAAAGATAAAAATATTGTGGGGGAATGTGGTTAGGAGAGGAATACGTGAAAGGGAGAGTTGAACTGAAACACGTTAGAATCGTGGGCTCTATTGTTCTAATGATGGTTATTATTTCAACTAACCTGCATGTTATGATGGTTGGTTACAGGTTAAGAAGCAGAATAAACGGTGTTGATGAAGTTATCCCAATATCATATGAAGCATCTGATTATGATTATACAATGCAGGAAAATGCCTTTAATGCCGGGAGGATTGAGGACTTTTTGGAAGAAAAGGATCGGGAAATACTGGTTATGAGTTTTAATATAAGGCATGGCGCAGACTGGAATGGGAAAGAAAGCTTAAACCTGATTATAGATGAAATAAAAGCTTTTAGACCTCAAATTATTGCTCTTCAGGAAGTGGATTACCGCATGCCCAGATCCCGGTTCAAGGATCAAGCCAAAGTTATTGCGGATGCTCTTGGATTTGATTATGTTTATGGGAGTACTATTAATTTCCTGGGAATGAAATATGGTAATGCAATAATAAGTGCATATCCAATAGAAGAATATAGAAGCATAAATTTGCCTTCCGGTTCATTGGAAGGAAGGGCGGTTCTTAAAGCCAAGATTAATATAGATGGTGAAATTTACCATGTTTTGAATACTCATCTCGGATTAAATGAAAAAGAGAGAAACAGACAAATAGACGTAATTAACAATATTATAAAAGAAATAGACGGCAATATTATTCTGATGGGTGATTTTAATGAAGAACCCAATACACTGGAAGCCAAAGAGATTAATCGCAAGATGGTGGATACGGCAGTTGTAACAGAGAATGAATTTTTATATACTTATGCATACTGCAATGAGGTGCCAAATACACGTATAGATCATATATATGTCAGCCGTGATGTCAGAGTAGTAGATCATTTTGTTGTTCCATCCGGAATTTCAGATCATTCCATGGTATTTTCATTAATTTTTCATAAAACAAGGAAAAAAAGAGGAATAATATAAACCATATAGAATATTTTACAATGGGATAGACTGAAGAAATCTTATAATTATGAAGGGGAACCTTGATGAGAAGAAGTTCATTAGTGAGTATTCTCGTTATTTTGATGTTGGTTGCTTCAGTTTTTATTCAATCATCAGGAACAGTTGCTTCCAGTAACAATAAAATATACGTAATCCCTGTAAAAGGGGAGATAACTCCGGCCATGGCTTCCTTTGTTAAGCAGAAAATAGAGCTGGCTAATATTGAGGAAGCCCGTGGTGTGCTGTTGGTAATATCTACATTAGGCGGAAGGGTGGATGCAGCTCTTGATATAAAAGATGCAATACTGAGTTCAAATGTCCCTGTAGTGGTTTATATAAAAGACAGAGCAGTATCCGCCGGTGCATTGATATCAATTGCAGCAAACACTATAGTGATGGCTCCGGCCAGTCATATTGGAGCTGCAGAGCCGATCCCTTACAGCGAAAAAAATGTGGCGGCAATAAGCGCTGAGTTCAGAGGTGCCGCTAAATTTAGAGGAAGGGATCCTGAGATAGCAGCTGCTATGGTGAATAAATCCATTGACATTCCGGGGCTTACCAAAGAAGGTTCCCTGTTGGATATGACGGCTGAGGAAGCCAAAGAGCACGGATATGCTGATGCGGTTGTCCACGGACTGGAAGAAGCTATTGCGTATCTGGGCTGGTCGGATTCTCAAAGGTACAAAGTTGAGCCCGATTATAAAATAAAAATAGCACAGTTTCTGACCAGCATGGAAGTTGCTTCACTGCTTCTTTTGATAGGTACGATTGCAGTTGTTATTGAGATTTTTATACCGGGGTTTGGCTTACCGGGTATTCTGGGGATAGTTTGTTTTGCACTTTATTTCGGTGGAAATTTTTTGGCAGGGAATACAGAGTGGTGGGCTGTGCTGTTGTTCATAATAGGGCTTATATTATTGGGAATTGAAATGACCATACCCGGATTTGGAGTAGTGGGAATTAGCGGAATAATAGCTATATTGGCAGGTCTGATATTTGCAGCATCAGATCCTCTGAAGGGAATAGTTTCCGTTGGGATTTCTATTTTAACTGTATTAATTGCCGTTCCTGTTTTTAGCAAGTATTTTGGCGGTGCAAGGTTATTTAAGAGGTTGATTTTAACGGAAACTGTAAAACCAGCTGACAGCAAGCATGCTGCACAGTTTGAAACATCGATAGATTTGATGGGCAAAACAGGCACAGTGCTTACCCCGTTGAGGCCTGCGGGGATTATCGAGATAGATGAAACCAAGTATGATGTGGTTTCAGACGGTGTTTATATTTCATCCGGGGAAAAGGTTACGGTGGTTGAAATCACGGGCTCAAGGATTGTTGTAACCAGGCTTTAAGCATTATTGACGTTGAATAAAGCCTGATTATAAAATTTATTAAGGAGATGATAAAATGCCAGAATCAATTTTATTTTTAATGGTTTTGATCATTGTTGTTATAATAGTGCTTGCGATTATTCTTACTTTTGTGCCGTTAGGTTTATGGATATCCGCCCTTGCGGCAGGAGTAAGGATCGGCATTGTGAATCTTATTGGTATGCGGTTAAGGAGGGTAATACCTTCCCGGATTGTTAATCCTCTTATAAAGGCAACAAAAGCCGGTCTTGATTTGGGGGTAGATAAACTGGAAGCCCATTATTTGGCTGGCGGAAATGTTGACCGGGTGGTAAATGCATTAATAGCTGCTCAAAGGGCTAATATACCCTTGGAATTTGAAAGAGCTGCTGCAATTGATTTGGCCGGGAGAGACGTGCTGGAAGCGGTACAGATGAGTGTAAACCCCAAGGTTATTGAAACCCCAAAAGTATCTGCAGTAGCCAAGGATGGTATTGAGGTAATGGTTAAAGCCCGTGTTACAGTAAGGGCAAATATAGACAGACTGGTTGGAGGAGCAGGGGAAGAAACCATACTGGCACGTGTAGGAGAGGGTATCGTAACAACTGTAGGTTCTGCCGAGTCCCACAAAGAGGTTTTGGAAAACCCCGATAGTATTTCCCAAACGGTACTGGGAAAAAGTCTGCACTCGGGAACAGCATTTGAAATATTGTCAATTGATATTGCTGATGTTGATGTGGGGAGGAATATTGGAGCGCAGCTGCAAACTGACCAGGCCGAAGCAGATAAGCGTATAGCTCAGGCCAGGGCTGAAGAAAGACGCGCAATGGCCGTAGCCAGAGAACAGGAGATGAAGGCTACTGTGCAGGAGATGCGGGCTAAGGTGGTTGAGGCGGAAGCTGAAGTCCCGAAGGCAATGGCTGCGGCATTGCGGGAAGGAAAGCTTGGTGTTATGGATTACTATAATATGAGGAATATAATTGCCGATACCCAGATGCGGGATTCTATCGCAAGGATGGGAAGGGAAGAAAATCCTGATGAGGACAAAAAATAACCACACCGTTAGGGGATGATGGTTGATGTTTGAGATAATTATTATATTTA
>LSQX01262258.1_pt1 | contig 21742 bp, 19 predicted proteins | sample 654561 | NCBI WGS metagenome assembly LSQX01 (sample SAMN04489861, study PRJNA283612) | anaerobic digester metagenome | isolation source: 4 biogas reactors fed with cattle manure at either 37C or 55C with and... | place: Denmark: Kongens Lyngby | collected 2014
CTAATACTGGAGCTTATGAACATTAAGCAGGTGCATAGGTAAACCAAAAGCTATGGTTCGACACCATCACCTGCTGTTTTTATATCTTAAATGTTGGAAAATACAAATAAAGCAATTTTTGTAAATTCAATTATAAACTATGCCAAAATGGGTATCAATACTATTTTGGCATTGTTGACCACCAGATTTGCTTTACAAGCGCTTGGAGTAAGCGACTTTGGGCTGTTTTCTGTCTTAGGAAGTATTATTTCATTTATTGGTATTTTCAATACTATTATGCTTTCGACCAGCAATCGTTTTCTTGCTGTTGCTATAGGAAGAGGAGATGAAAATGAAATCAATACGCAATTCAATGTTAATCTGATAATATTCATTTCCATTGCGATTTTGATGTTCATTGTTGCATACCCAATAGGGGATTGGTATGTTCATAATTTTATCAATTATGACGGACCTTTAGAAAATGCAATGATGGTTTTCAGTTTATCGATAATAGGCTCCATTTTTTCGACTATTGCCACACCTTATAATGGATTATTGATGGCGAAAGAACGCTTTATTGTATTCAGCGCTGTCGAAGTTTTCGTTCATGTTGTTAAATTCTTGGTGGCTTTAATTTTAGTTTATCATTTTGAGTCTAAGTTATTAATATATACAATAGCTATGGCTTCAATGACTGCTTTACCAACATTAATTTATTTTATCTATTGTAAAAGAAAATTTCCTGCTTACGTTAAATGGAAATTTGTAAAAGACAAGAGTTTATATAAACAAGTTTTCTCTTTTTCTGGCTGGGTAGGTGTTGGGGCTGTAGCTTTTGTTCTTAGAAGTCAGGGTGCTGCTTTATTGGTAAATGCTTTTTTTAATACGGTCATGAACGCCGCACTTGGTATTGCCAATTCTCTTAATACTTATGTGTCTATGTTTGCAAAAAATTTAACACAGCCTATGCAGCCACAAATAACCAAGAGCTATGCTGTGGGAAATGTCCAGAGAACAGACGAACTTCTAATAATGTCAACGAAATTTTCGTTTTTATTAATGCTGCTTATAGGAAGCCCTTTTTTCGTGGATGCCGACTTTTTATTAGGCTTATGGCTTGGCAATGTCCCGCCATATGCCGTTGCGTTTACTATTTTACTTATTATTGATAATTTAGTTCAGTCATTTAATTCCGGTATATCAACAGTCATATTCGCAAGTGGGAAAATTTCACTTTATCAAATAATCATTAATTCCCTGAGACTATTATCTATTGTGGTTGCATTCTTCTTTTTAAAAAATGGATCTGAGCCATATTCTTTATTTTATGTTTATATCTTTTTTTCGTTGCTTAGCATTTTTGGCGCCCAACTATGTTTAAAAAAGTCGTTAAACTATAATACACGTAATCTGGTTACCAAATCATATTTACCATCAATATTTACTTTACTGGCTTTCTGCCCAGTCCTTTTTTTACCTAAATCCATTAATCCACTAATACGTATTATTATTTCTATGACTTATTTGTGTATTATTGAATTGTTTGTTGGTCTTAGTACAAAAGAACGCAACTTTTTATTTCAGAAATTTAAATCTATATTTAAAGTTTCAAAATCATGAATGAAATGAAAAAATATAATATTGCAGTTGCCGGAACCGGATATGTTGGTCTAAGCATTGCCACACTTCTTAGTCAGAACCATAAAGTGACGGCTGTTGATGTAATAAGTGAAAAGGTCGAGAAAATAAATAATAAGATATCTCCTATTCAGGATGAATACATTGAGAAATATCTGGCAGAGAAAGAACTGAATCTTAAAGCAACTTTGGATGGCGCCTCCGCCTACAAGCATGCTGATTTTGTTATAATAGCTGTTCCTACTAACTACGACCCTCAGAAGAACTATTTTGATACTACTAATGTTGAAGATGTTATAGATCTTGTTCTTTCTGTAAATCCAGATGCTATAATGGTAATCAGGAGTACTGTTCCTGTAGGTTACACAAGAAGCCTATATGTTAAGTATGCTCTTAGATTTATGACAGATCCCTCTCTTAAGGGGAAGAAGTTCAACCTTCTTTTCTCTCCGGAGTTTTTAAGGGAGTCTAAAGCATTTTACGATAATCTTTACCCATCACGCATTATTGTTGGTTATCCCAAGCCCCTTCCTTCTCTTCAAGACAAGAAATGGGATGAGGAAAATGCTGCTATTAAAGCTATTGGCAACGAGAAAGCAGAAGAATACTCAAAGACCTTTGCCTCCCTTCTCCAGGAAGGAGCTATCAAAAAAAATATTCCAACGCTCTTTATGGGAATAAAAGAAGCGGAAGCGGTGAAGCTTTTTGCTAATACATACCTTGCACTGCGCGTATCTTACTTTAATGAGCTTGATACTTATGCTGAAATTAAAGGACTTGATACAAAGGCTATAATTGATGGAGTAGGTCTAGACCCGAGAATTGGAACACACTACAATAACCCGAGTTTCGGCTATGGAGGTTACTGCCTTCCTAAAGACACAAAGCAGCTTCTCGCCAACTATGCCGATGTCCCTCAAAACATGATGACAGCAATTGTTGAGAGCAATAGAACCCGTAAGGACTACATTGCTGATGCAGTACTGAAAAAAGCCGGATGCTATAGTGAGAATGCGTCTTTTGACGCAAATAAGGAGCGTCATTGCATTATTGGCGTCTATAGACTTACAATGAAATCCAACTCGGACAACTTCCGTCAAAGCGCAATTCAGGGTATCATGAAGCGAATAAAGGCCAAAGGTGCGGAGGTGATAGTTTATGAGCCAACATTGGAAAACGGAACATCCTTCTTTGGCAGCATAATAGTCAATAATTTAGACGAATTTAAAAACAAATCCATGGCAATAATAGCTAATCGCTACGATAGCTGCTTAGATGATGTGTTGGAAAAAGTGTATACACGAGATATTTTCAGACGAGACTAGTCTAATATGAAGAATAACGGAAATTTATTATTAAAGCAACTTTGGAGAATAATTATGCGTTATTCTTTAAAGTCACGAAAAGTGTACGTTTCTCGAAAAGCAATTTTTAACGACAAAACAGTCTTTGAAGGCTATAACAAAGTTGGAGATTATTCATCTGTCTCAAATTCGGAGTTGGGAAGATATACGTATATAGGTAAATATTCAATATTGAATAATTGTAAAATAGGCCGTTTTTGTTCAATTGCATCTAATGTTAAATTGATTAGTACTACACATCCTACAGATTTTGTTTCAACTTCCCCATCTTTCTTTAGCACTCTTGAACAGAATGGGAAATCATTTGTGAATAAAAATCTGTTTGATGAAAATCTTGTGGTCGACAATAGGAGCCTTGTTATTGGCAATGATGTATGGATTGGTAGTGATGTTGTAATAAAAGGCGGCTTAAAAATCGGTGATGGCGCTATAGTAGCAATGGGAGCGGTCGTTACTCATGATGTACCGCCATATGCAATTGTCGGTGGCGTACCTGCTAAAATTATGAAATATCGTTTTTCTAATAAACATATTAATCAATTATTAGAAATAAAGTGGTGGAACAAGCCTGATGAATGGCTGAAAAAAATGGCTGAAAAATTTGTGAATATCGAACAATTCCTAAAATAATCAAAAATGAAAATTGCGATAGTTGCTGTTGCATATAATAGAGTTGATTCCCTAAAGAGACTTTTGAACTCTTTAGAATCTGCAAATTATTATGGCGACAAGGTAGACCTGATTATAAGTGTTGATAAGAGTGATACTGATGTCGTTGAAAATTTCTCCGACTCTTACAAATGGGAGCATGGTTCTAAAATTGTAGATAAGCATAGTTTAAATCTTGGTCTCCGCAATCATATGTTAAGCCTTGGAAAGTGGTTTGATAAATATGATGCATTAGTCATCTTGGAGGATGATATAATAGTATGCCCGAATTTCTTTTCTTATACCAAGCAAACTGTAAATAAATATCATACTTGTTCTGATATTGCAGGAATCAGTTTATACGGCTTTTCGATTAATTATCATAAAGGTGTTCCTTTTAGCCCAATAAAAGATGAATATGACATTTATTTTATGAAGTGTGCTATGTCCTGGGGCGAGGTATGGCTTAAAGACTCATGGAAACGTTTCTATTCCTGGTATTTGGAGAATAAGGATTTTTCAGAGGATCCTTCCTTGCCAAGAAGCTTGTTTGGTTGGGGGGAAAAGTCTTGGCTTAAATATCATACACGCTTTTGTATTGAGAACAATCTGTATTTTGTGCATCCGTATGTTTCTCTTTCTACAAATTTTAGTGAGGCAGGAGTACATCAGAATCGTTCCGGAAGTACTGTTCATCAGGTCGAGATGCAGTTCGGTGAAAAGAAAGAATATTTATTGCCTGAATATAAAAACGAGGGCCAGTATTATGATGGTTTTTTTGAAAATGAAGCTCTATATAAGCATTTGGGGTTGTCTAAAGAGGAACTTTGTGTGGATTTATACTCGGAAAAGAGCAACAAACCACACAAAAGGTATTGGTTGACCACAACGTCTCAAAATTATAAAATAGTAAAATCATTCGGCTTGAATTATCGCCCAATAGAAGTAAATGTTATATTTAATAATCCCGGAGATGAAATCTATTTATATGATACAAGCATCATCCAAAAGAATCCTTTAGTTGATACTCGCACTTATCTTTTGTATCCTTATCATTTAAGAAATATTATATTATTTATTAAATCATATACATTAAAGAATACTTTAGCGGACTTGAAGGACCTTATTATTAATAAATACTATAAAAAAATATTATAAAAAGCGTCGCCAACCTTACTGAATAGATAAACAACATAATGAAAATACTCCCTTTATGTATAACAATAGGAATATTCATCTTATTTGTCAACCAATTCAAATACGATAAATGTTCCAGAAGAATGTTAATTGTCTATCTGGCATATTGGTTTATTGTCATGATATTATCTTCTTTGCAAGTGGCAGATCTCAATCCGGTCAATCCTGATACGCATTACTTGCTGATCGGTCATTTGTTATCTTTCATCCTTGGCTATAGCGCAGTAAAAATTTCTCCCAATACTTATTATGGTTTTTCTCGAGTTAAAATAGGAGAACAAATAAAAAAATTAACTTCTAATAGAATTTTCAGAACTGTTGTGATTATCTCAACGCTCTATTCGATAACACTGCTTATTGTTTTCTTTCAGCGTGTTATGTTTTATGATACTATGACAGAAGCAAGGGGCGATTATTTTTCCGGTGACCTATACGGTCCGGCGTTTAGTTTTGTGAATCAGTTGGTTTTGGCTCCTCTTACCGTTATTGTTCTACCATTGTTTGCTTATAAAATATATTATTCCAGGGATTGGTTCACTTATTTAATGCTGATTTTCCTGTTTACAGTCTCGGGTTTATCCGGAGGGAGAAATGCATATGTTAGAATAGTAGTTGTTCTCGCCTTTGTATTGTTCTTTTTATTCGATAGCATTAAAAGCAAAAAGAAATTATTGCTGTATTCTATTCTAACAGCTTTTATTTTATTTTCTGTCTTATCATTTATCTCCGCGGCACGTAGTGGAATGATTGGTTTTGATAGTGATTCATTGGAAACAGGGAAAGATGTGACTCTCGAACAACTTGTAACTTATTCTTCCGGACCAATTGCAGCATTTGACTATTCTATAGCTAATAATTATGTTGAAATGGTTGGAGGATACAAACATGGACGCCTAACACTTACTTCTTTGGACAGAACGATGTGTTTTTTCCTGCGAAAGTTAGGATTTCACGCAGAGGAAGCGATGAATAGTGTTGGCGAGTTGAAACAAAATTACTGGATTCAATTAGGGGGCGTTAGATTTAATGCTTTATACACATCATGTTTTATTTATTATTTAGACTTTGGGGTATGGGGTGTCCTTATCTTGCCTTTTATATTAGGCTATATTTTTAGAAAAACATTATTGAATTTATATAGACACAACACGTTGTCACTTTTGATACTAATGTCTTGGTTTTTTTGGGTTTTCTTCAGGTCGGTTCAAGATTTTGGTTTCTATAGTCCTTTCGATTGTGTTTTAATCTTTTTTTTATATGTATTAGGGAAAAAGCGTTCTTATTAAATATGAAAATCGCATATTTTACATCTTATTTGGGCAGTGAATTTTTGAGAAAATTCTGTTCCGATAAAAAGTTCGCCCTTTCGGCATCTTTCAAATCACAGGGAATAGCGAGGAGTATGCTTTCTGCCGGACATAATGTGACTGTATTCAGCACGGCAGTATCCACCCTAAATGCTAAAATACCCACATTTTCTGAAATTGAAGAATTCCCTGAAGGGCGCCTTGAAACCAGATATTATAAAATATTATCAATGCGCAAATGTGACCCGGTCAATCAGGTTCGCACTGCGATGTATCTTATATCTCAAAACAGATTGGAAAAGTTTGATGTTGTAGTTTATTACAATATCTCTATAGGCGCAGCAATTCTAAGTACTTTTATGAAAAAAACCATAAAGGTGTTAGAATACGAAGATAATATATTCAATAAGGCCCTTGAAGGAGATAAAAACAACTTTGTTTGGTTTAAGAAACGATTATACAATCGCATAATTTCGCGAACAGATGGTTTGATAGCAGTGTGTAACGGCTTAATGCTAAGTAACTTCAAACATAAAGTATTGATCCCGGGTATTTTAAATGAGGAAGTCCTTTCAAATGTAACAAACCGTAGAAATACTCTTAGAGCGGGGGAACCGGTTCACATCATACTAATTGGCGGAATACACTACAGCAAGGGGGGCGATTTGTTAATTAAGTCTTTGGGTTTTGTTAATACCCCATGTCGTTTAACAGTATATGGCAATTGCGATTTAAGTAAAGAAATGCAAGATATAATCAATTGCATACCACCAAAACACATCTTTGAATTTAAAGGATATATGCAACATGATGAGTTGATGAAGACGCTAGATAGTGATGCTGATATATTAATCAATACAACACGCTCTATGCATGTAGGCGCACAAGCTGCCGGTTTCCCTTTCAAAATGATGGAATATGCCAGCACAGGACGCCCTATCGTTAGCAGTGAAATTGGAATGCTTGATGACAATTTTAATAGTCATATAACTTATTATATTGGCGAATCTCCGGAAGAAATTGGAAAAGCAATTGAAGATGTTATCAGAAACTATTCAAACAAAGTGTCTCTTGCTTTAGATTTACAACGTCGCGTTCTGAAGGAGTACACAATTAAAGGAACAGGACAAAAATTAGAAACCTTTTTTAATAATCTGAATGATGCGAATAAAGAACAACAGACTTATTAGGACATTGTGTTTTTCCTATCGAAATTTCCTGAGCAAGCGTAGTTATAATCATGGACGCAATAATCACATCAAAAATCGTGGTTATATTTTTATCGGGAAGGATTGTATGATATCTTCCAATGTTCATATTCGCACCGGAGACAGTCATTCAATACTCGATGAAAATGGCAATAGAATCAATTATGCCAAGTCTGTGAATATCAGCAATCATTGCTGGGTTGGTGAGGGCGCTAAAATTTTAAAAGGAGTTACCTTAGATGAAAATTCGGTTGTGGCGACAGGATCTATAGTGACAAAATCATTCAATTCCAACTCATTAATAGGAGGCGCTCCGGCAAAGGAAATTAAACAAAATATTTCGTGGAACATTAAGAGATTCTAAAATTATATGGTTAAAGATGCTAATTGCCTCATTGAGCGTTTAACAAATTCGCCGAAACATCATCTTTTTGGCTTTCATGACTTAATAATAAGTAATAAGGAGGGTAATAAATATCTGTCTTTAGAATCTTCAATAATCAACAGACCTCCATTGCCCGGGGAGTTGTTTGGTGTTGGATATATTCAAGATGGATCCTTTATTAAAGTGGGAGAAACTACAGCAATGAATTATCCTCAAGGTGCCAGACAGCAATGGGTAGGCGAATCAAATTATTTTACGGTTAACAATAGAGTTGGAAATAAATGGGGAACTGATTTATATGATGCTCAAAGCAATGCTTTGGTTGATAGATTTGAAACAGCATCTCACATGATATCCAAGGACGGTAAATATTCTTACGGGCTTGATTATGCCAGATTGTTCAGATTAGGCGGATACGGCTATTCCGGAATTGAAGACCGCTACAAGAGTGATATCGCTCCAATATATTCAGGTATTACTAAGATGAACCTGGAAACAAAAGAAGTTCAATTGCTTGTGTCCGTAAGGGAAGTTGCAGAATGCGGAGCATCAAACAAAATTTCCGAAAGCAATCATTATTTAACACATTTGAATTTAAATCCATCTTGTAACAGGCTTGCTTTCTTACATAGATATTCCCTTCCTGACGGAGGAGGTATAACAAGGCTGATGACTATTGGTGTGGATGGTTCCGGATTAAGATGCCTGGCACAAGGCTTTTTAAGCCATTATGATTGGAAAGATGACAATCATATTTATATTTATGGGAGAGCAAATAGTTCTTTTGATTCAATAAGAGATAATAGAATTCTTTCTCTCCCTCTTATTTCATCTTCCGTAAGGCTTGCAAAAAAAATTATTAAAACTGTTATTGGGCAACGCGCAAATAACTTGGGCAAAAGTTTCCTGATGATTTCCGATTCAGAGAATCCTGAGATTTTGCCATTTGCACAAGATATTATTCCATTAGATGGCCATCCTATGACAAATCCTGTTGCTTCGGATTGGTGTGTAAATGATACGTATCCGGATCAAAATGGTGATAGGATATTAATGCTTTATAATTTTGCGAATAATTTAAGACTGAATTTGGGTGTTTTCAAGATGATATTTGAAACTCCGGATATGTCTAAAAAAGGCGAATTCTTTAGCGGACTGGATGTTCAAAAGGCAAACTCTCTTAAAGAGTTAGCTTTTACCAGGAGTGGTTTACATTGTGATTTGCACCCACGATGGAATTTTGCGGGTACTGAGGTGCTTTTTGATTCAATTCATGAAGGCTCGCGTCAAATCTATAAGGCAAATGTTGAGCATTTAATAAAAAACACATGAAAAAGGTTTGCCTGATTTATAATATACCGTCTCATTATCGGGAATCCATCTATCGAATGTTGGATGCCGAATATGATTGCGATTGGTATTTTGGCCCTACCACCGAAGGAATTAAAGAGATGGATACTTCAATTCTGAAAAATGTGTCAAGATATAAAGTCTTTGGCGACATTAATAAGGTGTTTTGGAATTGTGGGGTTTTACGACTTCTTTTTATGAAAAAATACCAAAATTATTTCATGTTGTTTGAAAGTCGCTGTGTCACTTCTTGGATTTTCTTTATATTAGCTTTTATATTATATCCCCGAAAAAAGTATTATATCTGGACACATGCATGGTATGGAAAAGAATCAGGTGTGGAGGCATTCATGAAGAAATGGATATACAAACATGTCACAGGAGTTTTTACTTATGGAGAATATGCTAAAAAGTTGCTTGTCAAAGAAGGAATCCCATCTGATAAACTGCATCCGATTCGTAATTCCCTGTCTTATGACACTCAAATCAAATTAAGAGATAAGCTTAAGCCGACAAATATCTATCGTGAACATTTCAATAATTCTTTACCGATTATTATATTTATTGGAAGACTGACTAAAGTTAAGCAGCTTGACCTTCTTATCAATGCAGTTGCTAAATTACGCGATTCCGGTTCACTATATAATTTAGTGTTTGTTGGCGATGGTGTCGAAAAAGAGAACTTGGAAAATAAAGTGAATTGTATGAATCTTAACTCGCAAGTATGGTTTTTTGGGGCTTGTTATGATGAAGGAACCAATGCGGAGCTTGTGTATAATGCCGACCTGTGTGTTGCCCCTGGTAATATAGGGTTAACCGCAATACATGTTTTAATGTTTGGCTGTCCTGCTGTTTCTCATGGCGACTTTAAGTGGCAAATGCCGGAATTTGAAGCAATTATTCCTGGAAAAACTGGTGATTTTTTCAAAAAGGATGATGCGTGTGATTTAGCGGCAACAATTCATAATTGGTTCGCAAATAATTCCAATAAACGAGATGAGGTTAGAAAGAATTGTTATAACGAAATCGATAATAATTGGAACCCATATGTCCAGATAGAAGTTATAAAGCAGAATCTTAACTTGCAATGAAAACTCTCCTTCAGATTAGCTCCTCATTAAATTGTGGTGCGCCAGGTAAAATAGCTGAGCAGATTGGTTTGCTTGCTCAAAAATCCGGTTGGGATGTATATGTTGCCCATGGTGTCAGACATTCAAACCCAAGTCGATTGAAATCCATTCCATTGGTTAATTCATTTCAAGAACGTATCAATGCGTTATACAGTGTGTTATTTGACAGCCATGGTCTTGGACCATGGGACAACACCAAAGCGCTAATCACTTGGATCCGGACAAATCGACCTGATGTTATTCAAATACACAACTTGCATGGTTATTACATAAACTATAAGGTTTTATTTGAATATCTTAATACGACAGAAATTCCAATAGTTTGGACATTCCATGATTTTTGGCCAATTACTGGACATTGTGCACATTTTGATTATATAGGTTGTAAAAAGTGGATGAACAGTTGTTATAAATGTCCTTTAATTCATTCATATCCTAAAGCAGTTATTGATCGAGCCAATCGTAACTTTGAATTAAAAAAAGAACTTTTCTCAACTGTTAAATCTTTAACATTGGTGCCTGTTTCCAATTGGGTATCTTCCATTTTAAACAAATCTTTTTTAGCTTCATTCCCCCGAAAAACAATTTACAACGGTGTGGACTTGAATGTTTTCTATCCCAGGAATTCCTCTATCAGAAAAAGTCTAGGATTGGATAATAAATTTATTCTGCTTGGCGTTGCTTTTCCATGGACAGAAAGAAAGGGGTTTAAAGATTATATTAAATTGAGGAAGCGCTTACAATCCGATATTGTCATAATTATGATAGGCGTATCTGACGCGGATAAAAAACAATTACCAGAAGGAATAATAGGCGTTGGCAGAACTCAAAATCAAGACGAATTGGCCTGTTATTATTCAACGGCTGATATTATATTGAATTTATCTTACCAGGAAACATTTGGTATGACATCTGTCGAAGGAATGGCGTGTGGCACACCTACAATAGTTTACAATCGAACTGCTTCTCCGGAATTGGTTGATTCAAACACCGGTGTTGTTGTTCAGGCTGGAAATATGGAAGCATTGGAAGATGCTATTTTAACTATTAAGCAAAAAGGAAAACATTTTTACCATAAAGCTTGCGTGTCTCGTGTATCGGAACTATTTGATAAAGATAAGCAGTTTATGAAATATGTCAGTTTATATGAATCGCTATTGCAGAAATAATCGGTGTTTCTACTATGAATTTATTAATTGTTTCTCAATATTTTTATCCTGAGCAGTTCCAAATAAATGAAATTGCCCCTGAATTAGTAAAAAGAGGTCATGAGGTTACCGTCCTTTGCGGTATCCCTAACTACCCTCAAGGAATAGTTTTTAAAGGCTATGATAAACCTGAAAAAAGAGACGAACTTATAAATGGTGTTCGTGTTATTCGTTGCAAACAGATTCCACGTGGTAATAATCCTGTCCAGTTAGTTTTAAACTATATCAGTTTCGCTAAGAATAGTTGCAAGCGTGTTAAATCACTGCCTTCTGACTTCGATGTTATTCTTGGTTATCAGCTTAGCCCTATAACAAGTATGAAAGCGGCTTTGAAGTATAAGAAACTATTTAGGACTCCTGTAATTTTCTATACTCTGGATATTTGGCCTGTATCGGCAGAATCAATGTTGAAGAGCAAAAAGAATCCGATTTACAATTGGGTTAAGAAAGTGTCAAAGAGCATCTATTCGGGTGCAGACAGGATTCTTGTATCATCAAAACCTTTTATAGAATACTTGCATAAAGTAAATGATATTCCTTTAGATCGTATGGCATATCTTCCGCAACATGCGGATAATGGGATGCTCGACCTTGATTTAACCAAAGTTGATTCTAAGGATGGTCACAAATGCATAGACTTTATGTATGCAGGAAACCTTGGTAAAGGTCAGCGTGTTGATATTATTATCAAAGCTGCAAACATCCTTGGACCTAAGGAGGATTACAAGATCCATATTGTGGGTGATGGTCGAGACCGCTCAAAATTAGAGTCTCTTGTAAGCAGGTACAACCTAAAGAATAATGTGTTCTTCTATGGCAACCAGAGACGAGAGGATATGCCTGACTTCTACAAAAAGGCTGATGCCCTTCTGATTACTCTTCGTGGAAACAATGAAGTGGGTAATACAATGCCTGCGAAACTTCAAATGTATATGACTGCAGGAAAGCCTATATTTGGAGCAATCAATGGTGCTGCCAATGAGGTTATTTCTGAGGCAAAATGTGGAAGCTGTGTTCCTGCCGGCGATTATAAGGGCTTAGCAAAACTAATGGAATTCTATATTGAACACCCTAACAATTACTATGAAAGTGGAGAAAGAGCTCGGAAATACTTTAAGAAGCATTTCACTTTAGATAGTTATTTAGATGGTCTTGAGGTTGAACTTAGAAAACTTGCCAACAAATGATTTCTTTCAAGAGGTTAATGAACGCTAAGGCTCTATACCAAGAGCCGGATAAGATATGGGTAGCAAAGGGAATGAAGTTCTTTGCTGTGGATTATAATGGTAAACAAGTTTCTAAAACATATAAGGTGGGGAGCCTGAAAGATAGACTGATTGGCATCTGCCGGCTATCAAGCCAATTACTTCGAGTTGGAATTCACCATTTGCTACCATTGAAGAATGGCAACTTTTTGGTGACAGCAAAACGGATAACCTATATTATTTCCCCTAACGGCAAAATTGTAAATACATGGTCCGGATATAAAGGGAATAAGCCGGTTCATCAGGGTGTTTGTGTTACACCTGAAGGGTCGATCTTTTTTGGGGAATATGTTCTGAACCCAAATCGCGACATGGAGGTAAAATTATATCGTTCCTTAGATAACGGTTTTACATTCGAGGTTGTAAAGACTTTTGAACCGGGTGAAATTCGCCATATACATTTCGTCAAATGGGATGAATACGAGAAGTGCATTTGGATGGGAACCGGGGACTACGGAAAAGATAATCAAGAGTGCCGTCTGTATAGAAGTGCTGACAAAGGTGATTCTTGGGAACTGATAGGACAAGGGAGCCAAAATTGGCGGGCAATAGGTGTTTGCTTTACAGAGAACTCGATTCTCTGGGGTACAGACGCGGGAAGTTGTCCTGATACTGTACATTTCATTAAATTTGATCGCAAGACAAGAACTATAGAAGTTATTCAGGATTTTGAAGGCCCATGTCATGGTTGTGCATCATATAAAGATGGTCGCACTTTCTTCTCTACAGGGGTTGAGGGAGGTGAGAATGAGAAAGATCGTTACTCTCGCATGAAACAGTATGTGGATGGAAGGTGCGAGACTATTTGGAAACTAAAAAAAGATATATGGCCTTTAATTCTCCAATATGGAGTAATGAGATTTCCATTGGGAACAGATCAATGTGATAGGGTTGTATTCACCACATTAGGACTGGCAGGCCATGGTGAAACTATTATGATAGAAGAAAAATAATCTGATGAAAGATTATAAAAACATTAAAGTTCTTCTGATAGAAGGTCGGGCAAGACAGGTTTTGCCGATGAGCAAAGCTTTACATAAAATGGGTTGCGAAGTAACTACTTATAATAGCAGCAAATTGGACCCTGGCTATGCGTCAAAGTATCCGGATCGCAAACTATTAGCATATTTTGACGCACATGATGCAGAAGGCTCGCTCAAAGCTATCAGGTCGGAACTCAAAAAACACCATTATGACATTGTCATTCCTCTCTATGATGATGTTGCTATAATACTCGCAAAAAACAAAGCAGAGCTTGAGAAATATACAACTTTGCATGTTAATGATTGGGATAAGTTTACAATGGCGAGCGACAAACTAAAGACAATGTCTGTTTGTATGCAACACAATCTTCCTTGCCCTAAAACATATTTGAATGTTGATGAGTTTAGGGACAATAAAGCAAACGTTCAATATCCCATTGTCTGCAAGCCAAGAACCGGATATGCGGCAGTAGGTTTTCATGTTTCTAATGATGAGACTGAGCTTCTCGATTACCTCCATAAGGCTGAAAAGAAATATGGTCCTTGTCTGATACAAGAATATATTCCTCAAGATGGTCTTCAGTATAAAGCTGAGTTGTATATAGATAGGAATGGTGATCTTAAAGCGGCTTGTGTGTTTTCAAAAGTGCGTTGGTATCCTATAAATGGCGGATCCAGTACATTGAACGAAACCGTAGACCGTCCGGACATAGTGGCAGTTTGCGAAAAATTGCTTAAGAAAATTGGATGGCATGGGTATGCTGATATTGATCTTATTGAAGACACTCGCGATGGCAAGGTAAAAATAATGGAAATCAATCCTCGAATCACAGGTTCTGTGAAGATATGCTTCGAGGCCGGGGTTAACTTTGCCAAAGCAATTGTGGATGATTATCTTGAGAAAGAAGTTGAACCACAGTTTAATGTTCAACATAGGTTTTTAAGATACATGCATACTGATGTTCTTTGGTTTATTAAGTCCCCGGACAGGTTCAAATGCAAACCATCTTGGTTCAGCTTCAAGAATACAACTGACCAGATTTTTAGTTGGGATGACTTATGGGTTTTCTTTGCATTCACGCTTCAGGGGTTTGCAAAGTTAAGCAAGGATAAAAAGAAAAGAGCTGTTTAGTTATGTTCTATAAGATTACAAAACGTATCTTTGATTTTGTTTGTGCATTGATTGGCATCATTGGAACCAGTCCATTGTGGATAATAGCCATAATCGGCATACTTGTCTCTGATTGGGGCCCCATTTTCTATATGGCAACACGCATTGGAAAGGATAACAAGCCATTTAAGATGTATAAATTCCGGTCAATGAGAGTACTCCGTACACCAAAGGCTGGCGCAGAAGCTTCATTGAGACCGGATGAGGATCGCATCTTTAAGTTTGGACACTTTATTCGTGCAACTAAAATCGATGAGCTTCCTCAATTATTAAATATCCTTAATGGCACAATGTCAATCATCGGCCCCAGACCGGTTGCGCAAGATCAGTTTGATATGTTCCGTTATGGTAAGTGGGACATCGCAAAAACAGTTCCTGTTGGACTTAGCGGCCCGGCTGCCTTGTATGATTACATCTATGGCGATCAGATAACTGATGAGAAAGAGTATATGGAGAAAGTATATCCTATTCGTAGAGAACTTGAGTACTCTTATGTACAGAAAAAAGGGATGATCTATGATCTTAAGATGATTGTATATACAGTAATTTGTATCTTATATAGCCTGTGTAGGAAGGAGTGCACCTGGATACTCAATGAATTAAAGGCTGATGCAGCAAAGACAATGGAACAATAATTCTAGAAGAATATGAAATACCTACTAGTAGTCGCTCATCCCGATGATGAAGTTCTCGGAGCAGGAGCATCAATGTACAAATGGTCACACGAAGGAGACCAGATAGATGTTGCAATAATGTGTACTGAGGCAAAGGCACGAGCCTTCCGTCCTGAGGATAACGAGCTTGATGCTGACCTTAATAGGTCTGCTGACTTCCTTGGAGTGCACAAGAAATACGAAGCAACTTTTCCGAACATTGAGATGAACACAGTCCCTCATCTTAAGTTGGTTCAGTTTATTGAATCTGCAATCAAGGAAAGTGAGCCTGATATTGTAATCTCCCATCACCCCTCAGACACAAATAACGATCATATGATTACTTCAATGGCTTTCCAGGAAGCAATAAGAATCTTCCAGAGAAGACCGGAAGTTAAACGCATAAAGGAGTTTTGGTATATGGAAGTTCCTTCTTGCACAGAGTGGAAGATCAATAATAGCTTGAAAACATTCAATCCAAACTGTTTTGTTGAGGTTGGAAAAGAAGGAGTTGATGCAAAGATAAAAGCTCTTTCAATGTATCGAGGGGTAATGAGACCTTATCCACATCCAAGATCTGCTGAATACATAACCGCTCTTGCCACAATTAGAGGGGGGCAGTGGGGGTTGGATTATGCCGAAAGCTTTGAAGTTGTGCTTAGAGCATACTAGAACGGAAATCATATTGATGATGGCTTCAAAATACGCGCCCATACTCCTAACAGGAAAGACGACAACCTGCTCTCTTTAAAGCAGAGTTTATGCTTCCAGGCATTTGCTTTCCATCGGCGGTATTTAAAAGCTATTCTCGGCAATAAATTAGAGGGTTCTTCACCTTTGAATTCCGGAGTAAGAATATCTAAAAGCACTCTTTCTTTAACTTCCGCATCACATTGAATTGTGGGGAAGATGTCAGCATCAAATCCTAAATCTTCGACACAGATAGCGTTGAATATGCTGAATATCTTATCCATTCCAAAACGTTTCAGCACATCTTGTAACCATACCCAGTCAATTTCTTTAAAATGTGCTTTTACAAAAAAGGCCCAGTCCATCAAATGTCGTAAAGATATTTCAGATGATGCAAAATGAAGCATTGTATGACGAAGTAAGAAGAGAGCGTGAAAATTCGGGGAAGGTAAATATACTTTTTTGCCTTCCACTTCTACAGAATAAGAATCATCTTTACCCAACTTCTTGAATATTTTCTCAATTTTGATATTTGATTTATGATGATATATGTTCGTGATATCATAGTGGTTCTCCACCATAAACCCATTCCAATAGAATATAGTATGATGATGGTGACTATTGTCTACCTTTTTACCGGTCTTGGTTTCAATAATCTTATCCCCATCTTTGCTTCTACCGAATAGCCAAATATCTATATCACCGCACGGACGGTGCGAGGGAATTGGATAATTTAATGAGCAGGCATAGCCCTTAAGTAGCATGGTTTTCAGCCCATGATTATGAAAAAGTCCGGCCAAGGAACTAATGGCTTTAGAATACGCCTTATAGCGTTTTTCGTAGTTAAAAACGACAGAGGCCATCCATTGACGTTTAATATCAGGGTCTATTGTAGTCCCTATCGCAGGACTATTCTTCTGCTTTGTTGAGAATGCCCCGTCAAAAACAATCGCTGCAAGCCCTTGCTTGGAAGCAAGAGAAAAAACAGCATCCCAATCTATAGGCTGAGAAATAACAGTTTCATTATGACCTATTCCAAGACGGACTAAAGATATGAATGTATTTCTTGTCGAAGCGTCCATGGAAAACAACTTAGAATTTTCTCCAAACCATTTTATTGACAATACCTGTGTAGGATTGAATAATCTTTACAACTTTTGTGGAAACATTTTCGTCAACATAGTCCGGAACAGGAAGCCCATCATCTCTTACCTTATTCATCTCAACAGCCATATCCACTGCTTGCAGTAAAGAGTTTTCATCTATACCTGCCAATATAAAACAGCCCTTATCCAACGCTTCAGGACGTTCAGTTGAAGTGCGGATGCATACAGCCGGGAAAGGACGGTCTATACTTGTGAAGAAGCTGCTTTCTTCGGGCAGAGTGCCGGAATCGGACACTACTGCAAAGGCGTTCATCTGGAGGCAGTTATAGTCATGGAAGCCAAGCGGCTCGTGTTGGATGACACGCTTATCGAGTTGGAAACCGCTTGCTACCAGACGATTGCGGCTGCGCGGATGACAGCTATAAAGAATAGGCATATCGTATTTCTCGGCCATTTTATTGATGGCGTTGAAGAGGGACATAAAGTTCTTTTCGGTGTCTATATTCTCCTCTCTGTGAGCGCTCAAGAGAATATACTTGCCTTTCTCAAGGCCAAGTCTCTGATGAACATCACTTGCATTAATGTCCTTTAGATTTTCGCGCAACACTTCAGCCATTGGAGAACCGGTTACATATGTACGCTCTTTTGGCAGGCCGCACTCGTGAAGATAAGTACGAGCACGCTCACTATAGGCCATATTTACATCGGAGATTATATCTACGATTCTGCGGTTTGTCTCTTCCGGAAGGCACTCATCCTTGGAACGATTACCCGCTTCCATATGAAAGATAGGAATGTGGAGTCTCTTGGCAGGTATGGCGCTGAGGCAACTGTTGGTATCACCCAAGACTAACATTGCATCAGGCATAATTTCGCTCATCAGCTTATAGGAACAGTTGATGATGTTGCCTATGGTAGCGCCAAGGTCATCGCCCACGGCATCCATATATACTTCTGGGTCTTTAAGCTTCAAGTCCTTGAAGAATATGCCATTGAGGGTATAGTCATAATTCTGGCCCGTATGGGCAAGGATGCAGTCAAAATACTTTCTGCAAGCCTTGATGACTGCAGCCAGACGTATTATCTCCGGCCGTGTGCCTACAATTATCAACAGCTTAAGTTTGCCGTTTTCCTGCCACTTAATGTCGCTATAATCTGTTTTCATATCTTACACGTTTTCTGAATATGTGTCCGGACGATTCGGGTCAAAGAGCTCGTTGGCCCACATCAAGGTTACCAAAGGCTCTGTCTCAGACAAATTAATAATATTGTGCGTATAGCCCGGCAGCATGTGGACTGCCTGAATATTATCTCCGCAAACCTCGAATTCCCGCTTTTCACCAGTAGAGATGTTGCGCTGCTGAATAAGAGCGCGCCCTTTAACTACAATAAAAAACTCCCACTTGGTGTTGTGCCAGTGTTGCCCTTTGGTGATTCCCGGCTTGCTTATATTTACACTGAATTGTCCGCAATTGGCAGTCTTTAAAAGTTCTGTGAAGCTGCCGCGCTCATACACATTCATCTTGAGCGGAAAAGCTGTTTTCTCTTTTGGAAGATAGCTCAAGTATGTGCTATAAAGCTTTTTTGCAAATGAATTATCCGGAATTTCCGGCATTAAAAGAGTCTGGGGTTGCTCGGCAAATCCCTTTAACATGTCAACAATTTCGCCCAACTTCACCTTATGAGTTATGGGACAGTAACAATATCCTGATTCGCTACGATGCTCTTTGCCAACCAAAGCCAGCATCATCTCATCAACCAAATCATCAATATAGAGAAGCTCCATATCTACATTCGGGTCATTTACCTGAATAGGAAGGTCATTGGCGATATTATTGCAGAAGGTTGCAACAGCACTGTTGTAGTTGGGGCGGCACCACTTGCCGAAAAGGTTTGGGAAACGGTATACCAACACCTTTGCCCCTGTTTCTTTAGAATAATCAAAGAAAAGTTCTTCCCCCGCCTTCTTGCTGCGACCATATTCGCTGTCGCCGAAACGTCCGCTCAAACTTGCCTGGATTGAGCTTGAAAGCATTACAGGGCAAGTGTTTTTGTACTTCTTCAGCGTATCCAATAAGGTGGATGCGAATCCAAAATTACCCTCATGAAATTCTTTAAGATCCTTAGGCCGGTTTACACCCGCAAGATTAAAAACAAAGTCAGCCTTTGAACACCAATCATCTAACTCTTCTGTTGTGGAATCGATATCATATTCGAAGATTTCATCCACTTGGGCTTCGTACCAACGAGCTTTGTTGTCTCTGACATTTTTTAACTGCGCACAAAGATTCCGTCCGACAAAACCCTTTGCGCCTGTAACTAAAATTTTCATTTATTCGCTCCTGATGTTATCGGTCTTTGTTTTTGGAATCAGCCCGAGATCTTCCTTAATGATGCGTAGTTTAAGAAGAAGTTTCTTCATTTCCTCAACATCCAAACGCCTGGTGTTATGAGAATGGTAATCAGCAATCTGCTCTATATCAACGCTCCCCTCCGTAAAGAACTTATCATAGTTCAAGTCGCGACCATCGCATGGGATCCGATAATAGTCTCCCATATCAATGGCCCTTATCATTTCTTCTTGAGTTACAAGGGTTTCGTATAATTTCTCACCATGCCGAGTACCGATAATCTTAACTTCCGTTTCACCATATTCAGGATTAACCTTTGAATAAGTTTCTTTTAAGGCCTGGGCTAAAGTTTCAAGAGTTGCCGCCGGCGCTTTCTGCACAAAGAGGTCCCCATTCTTTGCATGGGTGAATGCATATATCACGAGGTCAACGGCATCATCAAGAGTCATCATGAAACGAGTCATGTTGGGGTCTGTGATAGTGATGGGCTGACCTTGCTCCATTTGGCTTATCCAAAGAGGAATGACCGAGCCGCGACTTGCCATTACATTGCCATAACGCGTACAGCAAATAGTCGTTTTTGCATTGTCTCCAAGTTCACGACCACGCGCATATGCCACCTTCTCCATAAGCGCCTTGGACATGCCCATTGCATTGATTGGATAAGCGGCTTTGTCGGTTGATAAAACCACCACATTGCTTACCCCGTGCTCTATCGCTGATAGAAGCACATTATTTGTGCCGAGGACATTGGTTTTTACCGCCTCTAACGGGAAAAACTCGCAACTTGGCACTTGCTTTAATGCAGCAGCGCTGAATATATAATCCACTCCGGTCATTACAGAATCAACACTCTGGCGGTCACGCACATCGCCAATATAAAACTTCAGCTTGGGGTCTTGATAAGTATGGCGCATATCGTCTTGTTTCTTCTCGTCCCGAGAAAAAACACGAATTTCCTTAATGTCGCTATTAATAAAACGCCTCAGGACGGCATGCCCGAAACTTCCGGTGCCTCCGGTAATTAAAAGGACTTTGTCTTTAAAAATTGACATATTCTATAATTGTTATTCTTTGAAACTATCTGAATCTATTTCTGTTTTTTTCTCCTCAATAACCTTTAGCAGATATTCTCCATACTCGTTATTGGCCATTGTAGAGGCCGCTTCGCGCAACTTCTCCTCCGTAATCCATCCCTTGCGAAAACCTATGCCCTCCAAGCAGGCAATTTTGAGCCCCTGACGTTTTTCAATTACCTCAACAAAGGTTGAGGCTTCGGAAAGAGAATCGTGAGTGCCGGTATCAAGCCAGGCGAAGCCACGGCCAAGAAGCTGAATTTTAAGTTCTCCGGCCTTCAGGAATTCTTGATTAACGTCGGTTATTTCCAATTCTCCCCGAGGCGAAGGCTTGATTTGCCCAGCTATCTCTACAACCTTATTCGGGTAGAAATATAACCCAACGATAGCGTAATTGCTTTTGGGTACCTTTGGCTTTTCTTCTATGTTAACGCAGTTCCCATCTTTGTCAAATTCGGCTACTCCGTAACGTTCCGGATTATTTACCCAATAACCAAAAATAGTGGCCTTGTTATTTTGCTCAGCATCAATTACGGCCTGCTTCAATTTGCCTGTAAAGTGGCTGCCATAAAAGATATTATCACCAAGGACCAGGCATGCGCTGTCGCTGCCTATGAACTTTTCTCCTATGATGAATGCCTGCGCAAGGCCATCGGGAGAAGGTTGTTCGGCGTATTCGAAACGGACTCCGAAATCTTCGCCCGTTCCTAACAGCCTCTTAAACCCGGGCAAGTCGTATGGGGTGCTGATAATAAGAATATCCCTGATACCGGCGAGCATAAGCACGCTGATGGGATAATAAATCATCGGTTTATCATAAATCGGCAGCAACTGCTTGCTCACGCCCTTTGTTATAGGGTAGAGCCTTGTGCCGGAGCCGCCTGCGAGAACTATGCCTTTCATTGGAATGTTAGGTAAATAAAATATATTAATGTGGCTCCGAACCAGTCTTACAAAGATAACAATAATTACGACAAATAGGCGATTTTCCTTACCCATAAAACTCTTTATACCACTCTGCGAACTTCCT
>LSQX01321213.1_pt1 | contig 21739 bp, 14 predicted proteins | sample 654561 | NCBI WGS metagenome assembly LSQX01 (sample SAMN04489861, study PRJNA283612) | anaerobic digester metagenome | isolation source: 4 biogas reactors fed with cattle manure at either 37C or 55C with and... | place: Denmark: Kongens Lyngby | collected 2014
GTAAATATATCATTATGAATAAAAATTGTTTTTACAGAAACAAGATTTAGGAAAGAGTAAATCCCCAAACATGAATTTTTAATTACGGCTTATAAGCTATAATGCCAATCCGGAAACACGTCCGGGTTGGCATTTTTTATGATCCAAAACAATTGCATAAGTCCGGAAAGAGAAATACTGTGATATTTCAGGCAATAATCTCTCCAATCCATGTTTATTGTTTCAAATAGTTAAAAAAAATGGGTAGTTGTCTACAAAATGTCTATAGGAAAATGTTTTTGAGTTAATTTGATTTCATATCTTTGAAATAGCTCATAATGTGGTTTTATCATCACTTTTTTTCAATACCCGGAAGCAATTTATCTTCCGGGTATTATTTTTAACTTAGTGCATAATTTTTATCATTTTTTTAGCGGTAGATTTATTGTCCCGGTTATTATGAATCGGTTAAAAGGGATGAATGCCCTTTGAAAGGTTTTTTCATAAGTTTTATTCAGCAGACACAAACATGAATAATTTAACAGACTTTTTAAAAACAGGTATACTTTATGAGAATAATTCCGGTAAGATCATTACTGTCAATCAATATTTTTGTGACCTGTTCAGGATATACCTTAACCCTGCAGGACTGGTAGGAAAGGACAGCAGCTTACTAATAAGTATAATCAGTAATTTTTTGATAACCACGTCAGAAAGTTTCATTTCATGGTTCAATAAAAAGGATAGCTCTGACAGCAACTTCGAAATATTTATAAAGGATGGCAGTGTACTGAGATGTACTTATATACCAGTCAGGGAGAGAGGCAGGCTCGCAGGTCATTTATGGCAGGTTAATAATATAACCGAAGAGAAAAAACATGACAGATACTCACGGATACAGAGGGAACTTGGTTTTAGCCTTTCGTCAGTTACATCAATAGACGAAGCCCTCAGGTTAGTATTGAATGCTGTCATAAGTTCCGAAGAAATTGAAGGTGCAGGTATTTATATGGTCAATGTCGAAACCGGCAACCTTGATTTAATGATAAGTTCCGGTATATCTGAAAAATTCAGGGAATTAGCCCAATCCATTGAGCCAGGGGATCCAAAACATAAGTTCATTCTTGATGGAAAATCTTTTTACGGGCCATGTACTGATTCTATCGATGGACATGGAATCCTTAAGCAGGAATCATATAAAAGTACAGGTGTTATACCGATAAAAAATAATTTCCGGGTTACAGGGTCTGTTAATTTTGTCTCGGTTAAGACAGAGCTGAGTAACGAATTGATATGGATGCTGGAATCGATCGCATCCCAAATAGGGAGGGCTATATCCAGGATAACAGTTCAGAATTCATTGATCCAATCTCAGAAAAATTTTATTTTATTGTTTGAGGCAATTGATGAGTTTGTAGTTATAATTGATTCCTGCGGAAAGATAATATTGACAAACCCTGCAATTGAAGAAAGGCTTGGATTGACCACAGATGAGCTAAGAGGTATGCCGTTATTGAAACTCTTTCCTCCCCGCATGGAGAATGAATCTGCTGTTGTTGTTGATAAAATTTTATCAGGACTTACAAAAAAGAGCAACCTTCCTTTTTATTCAAAAAAGGGCCGCGAAATACCGGTAGAATCAAGTGTGGTGCCGGGTATGTGGGATCATAAATCTGCCTTTTACACGATCTCACGAGACCTTTCTGAAAGGAAAGAAGCAGCAGTGCAATTGAAAAAGAGTGAAGACCGCTGGCAGTTTGCACTTGAGAACTCAGGGGATGGGCTATGGGACTGGGACCTCACGACAAATATGATCTATTTTTCCCGTCAGTGGAAAAAGATTTTTGGATATGAGGATAATGAAATATCCGGATTGTATGATGAATGGATAAATAAAATCCATAAAGATGATCTGAGCAATATGTTGTCTGAAGTTGAAGGCCATTTAAAGGGAGATTCTTCGATGTATAAAAGTGTTCACCGGATGATTTGTAGAGATGGATCTTACAGGTGGGTGATTGACAGGGGAAGAATAACCAGTAAAAGTGAATCCGGGGTTCCTGAACGAATAATAGGGACTACTTCCGATATTAATAACATGAAGGATTATGAGAATCTGCTCACCGAATCTCTTCAAAAAGAGAAGGAATTAAATGAATTAAAGTCGAGATTTGTCAGTCAGACATCACATGAGTTCCGGACCCCCCTTTCGACAATGATCCTTTCCGCTGAAGCCCTGGAAACTTATTATGAGCAGATGACGAAAAAAGAGAGGAATGAAAAAATCAAAAAGATAAAAAACAATATTATTTTCTTAAAAGGAGTGATTGACAAGATTCTTGACATATCACATATAAATACCGGCAACCTGAAGATAAAGCCCTATTAAACAGAAATGTGTGGTAATCAGTGTTTCGGACCGCGGAATAGGAGTACCCCGGGAGGACAGTGAGAAGATATTTGAACCTTTTCACCGCGGTAAAAATGTAGGAAATATCCGGGGGACCGGACTGGGGCTTACCTTATCCAGGGAATTTGCAAATGCTCATGGTGGAGAAATCACTTTTGCCCCGCGGACTGAGGGAGGAACAACATTTTTTATTACACTTCCCCGTAAAACTGTAATTACCTGAGTTTTGTTTTGTGGTAAATATGAATTATTTTGGCACCTTAAATCATTTACAAAATGAAGGCATTATACAGGTTTATAACCTCCATGCCGTTTATGGCATTTTTATTAATGGTACTTGCATTTGCTATGGCAACTGCCACATTTCTGGAAAGCAGTCAGGGGACTCAGGCTGCAAAGGCTATGATTTACAATTCACATTGGTTCGAGCTTTTATGGGGATTGTTAGCATTGAACCTTATAAATAATATATTTAAGTACAGGCTGTTTTCTGTCAGGCGGTTTACCCTGGGATTATTCCATATATCATTTCTGGCAATGATGGCAGGAGCCCTCCTGACCCGTTATATTGGATTTGAAGGCACTATGCACATCCGTGAAGAGCAGAGTTCGGACGTGATGGTTTCATCGGACGGGTATTTTTATGCAGAGCTGGAGGGTGATAAGAAAGAAGAGAGGGTGCTGTTCTCAGAGATCAACCACAGGCAGTTTACCGCCGGTTTTGATACTAACGGACAAACAGTTAAAGTTAAATCAGTCGGATTTATTGCTGGTGCCGAACGTAAGGCAATTCCTTCTGCAAACGGAGTTCCGGTAATAGACTTTGTATGTTCATCCCCTGAAAACAGTGGAATGCAGTCACTCTATTTATTTTCCGGCGACTCAAAGACGATATCCGGATTAACAATAGGTTTTGATTCAGAGCCTGTCCATGATATTCTCTTCTTTGCTGACAACGGACAGATCTATATGACAACATCAGGTCCTGTAACAGAAAGTTCAATGACCGGACAGGGAGGTAATGTCTATTCTTCGGGCGACACAGTAAAGTTGAAAACTATGTCCCTTTATAGTCTGAATGACTTCAGGTTTCTGGTACGCAATTATATTCCTTCCGCCACTTTTTCTGCCGTTAAAAGCGTAGCAGGCACTTATGAAGATGCTGTTATAGTGCAAATAAAAGAGAATGACAGGGTTCAGACAGTGCCGGTTTTCGGCAGTTCAGGCGCTATCTCCGATACTCTGCAGGTTCCCCTGGGAAACAGGAGCCTTAAACTGGCTTATGGTTCGAAATATTTACAGCTCCCGTTTAGTCTTCATTTAAAAAAATTCATCGTAGAGCGTTATCCTGGTTCAGACTCCCCTTCCTCATTTACTTCTGAGGTAGTGCTGGTGGATGATAAGGATAATATCAGAAGGGATGTAAGTATATTTATGAATAATACATTAAGGTACAAAAAGTATAAATTTTTTCAGTCATCGTACGACAGAGATGAGAGAGGAACAATCTTATCTGTCAGTTATGATTTTTGGGGAACACTTGTTACTTATTTTGGTTACACACTGCTTATTTTAGGTATAATTTTGTCACTTTTTAACAGGAACTCCTATTTCAGGATATTGGCACGAAGGTTAAAGAACTACCAGGTAAAAGGGGCCCTGGTCTTATTATTATGTGTGTTTATAATGCCCGGTGAATTAAGTGCCCGAACATCCGGAAATATACCTCCTGTTGATAATGAGGTTGTAAAAAAGTTCAGTGAGCTTTGGGTGCAGGGTGCAGATGGCAGGATTGAACCTATGTCTACTTTGGCAGGGGAAATCGTAAGAAAGCTGAGCAGAAAATCATCACTCTCCGGGAAATCGCCGGAAGAGGCAGTGTTGAGTATGACGGTTTATCCTGAGTTATGGCGCAGTATACCTTTTGTCAGAGTTTCAAATAAATCACTTGCCACGCAGTTGGGGATATCCGGTAAGCATATTGCTTTACAGGAACTGTTTGATGAAAAGGGGAATTACATAATAGCCGGGGATGTAAGGACAGCATACAGTAAAAATCCTGCCCTGAGAAACCGGGTTGACAAGGAATTGATCTATCTTGATGAGAGGGTTAGTATATGTTTCATGGTGTTCAGGGGTTCAATATTCAGGTTGTTCCCCCGGAAAGAAAATGATAAAATGTGGTATTCACCGGGAAGTGAGGCTGAAGATTATGACGGGGGCGATTCGATTTTTATAAAAGGTGCACTCAGCATGCTTGCTAATTCGATAACAGGACAAGACAGGAATAAAGCAATAAATATAATTGAAACGATTTCAGAATTTCAAAATAAACATGGGGACAGTTTATTACTTTCTCAGTCAAAGAAGAGGGCTGAGATATTATATAACAAAACTAATCCGTTTGAAAGGATTTTTCCATACTATATGTTATTCGGCTTCATGCTTTTATTTATACTGTTTGTGAATATTTTCAGGCTTAAACAATTGCCGGGGATCATAAAAAATGCTTTCCTTATTGTCATTTTTCTGGTTTTTGTAATTCACACTGCAGGATTAATATTGCGATGGTATATATCAGGCCACGCACCCTGGAGTAACGGATACGAATCGATGGTATATGTAGCCTGGGCAGCTATGCTTGCCGGACTGCTGCTGGGTAAGAAGTATCCTATGGTTGTGGGTACAGCCTCCTTTTTATCGGGTATTGCACTGTTTGTTGCTCATCTGAACTGGATGAATCCGGAGATCACAAATTTAGTTCCTGTATTAAAATCATACTGGCTGACTATACATGTCTCTGTTATAACTTCAAGCTATGGTTTTATAGGGCTAAGCGCTTTTCTGGGGGTATTGGTTTTGATTCTTGTCATTGTCAGGAGGCCATCCAACGAAAGTAAGGTAAATGTTATAATGGGACAGTTGACGACAATAAATGAAATGTCTGCAATTGCAGGCCTCTATTTTCTGACAATAGGAACATTTTTCGGGGCTGTCTGGGCTAATGAGAGCTGGGGGCGTTACTGGGGCTGGGATCCTAAGGAAACATGGTCGTTGATAACGATTTTGATATACTCGTTTATAGTCCATATGCGCCTGATTCCCCGGCTCAGGGGTACTGTAAATTATAATATTGCGTCAGTTCTCGGATTTGGATCAGTATTGATGACCTACTTCGGAGTAAATTATTACCTTACCGGGCTGCATTCTTACGGTCAGGGTTCAGCAGGGAAGGTTAGTCCGCTGCTACCTGTGTTATTTGCCATACTTGCAGGAATTATGATATGGGCATACTACAGGGATTCGGAATATGAGATGAAACGGAAAGACAGCAAAGGCCGGTCTTAGAATTTTCCTGCTGAATAGATATCATCGATCAGATATTGATATTTTCCGGACACTGCATTTCTGCGCAGTTTTAATGTTGGCGACAATTCACCGGTAGCCGGAGTCCACTCTTCGCTGACAAGCCTGATGCGGCTGATCTTTTCGTGGGTACCAAGAGTTTTATTGATCTCATCCACCTCTTTTCGTATTTTTTCTATAACTGCAGGAATTTTAATCAATTCTTCATTGTTTTCAAAAAGGATCTTATGATGCGAACACCACTCATGCAGTAGTGGAAAGTTTGGAGAAATCAGGGCACTGGCAAATTTTTCATTCTCCCCGATAACCATTACCTGCTCAATGAGGTTTGATACTTTTAACTTATTTTCTATCAACTGGGGAGCAATATATTTCCCACCCGAAAGTTTAAAAATTTCTTTTTTACGGTCAGTTATTTTAAGATATTTGCCATCTTCCAATATACCTATATCGCCGGTATGAAACCACCCCTCTTCATCAATTACCTCACTGGTAAGCTTTGGCTCTTTATAATAACCTGTCATTAGCCCCGGGCCTTTACATAAAATTTCACCATCTTCCGCAATTTTAATTTCAAATCCTTCAAGAACAGGTCCAACAGTCCCGATTTTCATCTCTCCGGTTGCAGGATTATTGACTGCTATAACCGGTGAGGTTTCTGTCAGCCCATAACCTTCAAGGTTATACATTCCGGCCATACCCAGTACCCTGGCTATGCGAGGTTGCAGTGATGCACCTCCTGAAACTATATAAACTATATTCCCGCCCAGTGCCTCTCTCCATTTTGAATAGATAAGCTTATCAGCAATTTTTATTTTTAACTTTAGTATCGGTCCGTATTTTTTATTGTATTCAAAATGACGGGTCAGGTTAAGAGCCCAGAAGTAAAGAGATTTTTTAATACCCTTAAGTTCCTTGCCTTTGGCAACAAACCCGTCATAAACCTTTTCCATCAACCTCGGTACAGAGTTAAACATATGAGGTTTTATCTCCCGGATCGCAGATACAATTTGTCCCAGGTTACCGACATAATAAATGCCCATTCCCTTGTACTGGAAATGGTAATTTACACTTCTTTCATAAACATGGCACAAAGGCAGAAAACTTATTACACGGTGGCCTTTACCCAGATTATGCAATTTGGAGTGGGCAGTAAAATTGGAAACAAGGTTGTTATGTGACAGCATTACTCCTTTTGGTACACCTGTTGTGCCTGAAGTGTATATTAAAGTGGCCAGATCTTCCGGTTGAATAGTCTTTTTTATTTCCTGCAGTTCTTTTTCAAACTTTTTCCGCCCTGCTTCTCCAAGCTTCAGGATCTCTTCAAAATATTTTGCCCCGTTAACCTCTTCAAATGTATAAACATCTTTTAAAGACACGATGTCAGTAACTACCGGATTTAGTTTTTCATAAATTTTTTTGTCCCCGGCAATTAACATTACAGCTTCTGAATGGCTGAGTATATACCTGTATTCATCTTCACTGATATTGGGGTAAACAGGAACATGCACAACACCTGTCATTGCCATACCCATATCGGCAAAGTTCCATTCAGGGCGGTTGTTGGTGATTGTAGCGATCTTATCTCCTTTTTTTATTCCGAGAGCTAATAAACCCAGCGCAAATTGATGAGATTTTTTATAGTACTCTTCTGTTGAGTAGGTATACCATTTACCATTAAATTTTCCTCCCAGGGCATCCTCCCGGGGAAACTCTTCTATACATCTTTCCAGGATATCAAAGGTGCGGGTAACTTTTACGGTCATCGTTTAAATTTATTACATGAATCCAAAGATAACCTATTTGGAAATTGATTTTAGGACTGAACCGGCAGCAAGTTAATTATCTTTATTAATTTAAACAAATTCAAAATAACAATATACTACTGTATATCAACAGTTTATATTAAAAAATGTCGATTTAAAGAACTAATAATTCTAAAAATCCAACAAATGGTAATAGTAACGGAATACTGACTTTAGCCCTGTTTTATGCAAGTGAATTCACAGGCGATTTGTTCCCGTCTGGTTATGAACCTGCTCTTTTCCTGTGGTTGCGAGATAAAGATGCAAGGGCCTTGTACAGGGCACTCCCTGATAACGGGAAAATTATTTTTCGTAATTAGCTTACCTGGTCAGTTTTTTGAACAGATCCCTGAAGATTGCATCGCGGTTCAAAAATGTTGCCATCCTGATAAAATGTCGCGAATTATCAACACTGTATGTAACCTGGTCTGTCAGCACAGGGCTGTGAACGACATTGGTCTGTATCCATGAAGAGTTAACAAGCCACGCAACTGCAGTGACATCCCAGATCACTTTTGACCAGGCTTCTTTACCTGCACTGTATTCTGCAACATTTGTAAATAAATAATCTGAAAGTTTGTTTTTTCCTTTAAGGAAGTATTCCAGTTCCGGAATAGTTGTATGGAAGTGGGACACTACAGGTTTGCATGGCATTATCATCATAGGAACACCCGAATTCAGGACAACCCTTGCTGCCCTAACGTCCTGCATCAGGTTAAACTCCCTTTGGTCAGGCCAGTTTAGTCCATTACCGCCAAGCCATACAACGACAATGTTCTTAATTATCTCCGGTTCTATCAGGATAGCTGAGGCCACATTTGTAATACAGCCTACTGGCACAACATAGAGGGGGTTATCAGGACTGCTTTTCATCGCTTTGTCCACCAGGTCGAGAGCTGCTTCACTCATTACTGGTTTTGTCTCTGACTCAAGGTAACGGTCAGAGCCTCTGAAGGCAAAACCATCCGGTGATTTTCCCAAAAGAGCCAGCAGACGTTCTATCTCTTTATAGCTTTTTTCCATACCGTCTGCGGGACCTTCAGAGCGTCTGTTTTTAAATGGTGCCGCATATACTGCTTCAAGTCTGATTTTTTCATCCGACAGATATGCATAAGCAAGGGCAAACTGGTCGTCGATTTCGTTGTATGTATCAGTATCTAAAACCATTCTGACCTTGCCGGTGGGAGGTTCAAGCTGGTTTAACCTAAAGCTTTCTGCTAATTTTGGGAATGACTGTGACATTGCCGGTAAAATTTGTGAAAAGAGTAAAAACAATATTAATCTGATTTTCATTGATATATAAAAATTAAAATTGTTCCATATATTCTAAAAATATTTTAGCCGTCCGGTCAAGATTTTCGATTGATCCTCCGCCATCAAGCACTTCACACATTTCATATACCACCCATCCCTGATAACCAATCTCCCTGAGGGTATTAAACCAGAGTTTATAGTCGATAATGCCTTCCCCCGGAGGAACCGCCCTCATAACCGGCTGATCTGCCTTGTAATTGGTGAGCTGGTTTACATAGGTATACCTTGGATGTTCTACATAATCGGCTACAATTGTATTTACCAGGTAGGGTTTCATTTTGATTACAGATTCGCGGATCTGCTCCTTTGACAATCCTTCGAGTGTCGGGGACCATGCATCCCATCCGGCCATTACGTTTGGCATATTTACCTCCTTCAGAAGCCAGTACATTGCATCGTGATGCAATGCTATATCATGATGGTTCTGAACAACCAGGGTTACACCATGCTCTGCTGCCAGTTTGCCGGACATCTTCAAACCTTCCAGAACCTCGCTGTACTGTTTGTCATAAGATATGCCCGGGCGTTCATATCCGGTAAATATACGCACCATGTCAGTGCCGAGGTCTTTTGCCAGTTTGGAAATTTCACCAACCCATGTTGCCTGAATTTCAGCATTTGGAATTCCGGGTTTGTCGATTCCTGCGGTAAAATCTGTATAGCCGGCCAAAGCTACAAGTGTAAGCCCTAATGAGTCAATTTTTGCTTTAAGCCTTGCCCTGGCAGCCTGGTCATAATCGTGGGGAGATACATGAGGCCGCTTGGCTACAAGCATGACTCCCTCATAACCCAGTTCCTTTGCTTTTACAAGAAACTCATCTACCGTAAGGCGGGCCTGCCCTCTCCAGAATCCTGCATAACTGACTGAGTGCAGACAGGTCTTTACTTTAAAGTCGGAAGGATTGCCTGTTGGTGTTTTTTGTGCCATTGTTGCGAAACCGAAAAGAGATATTGCCGTAATGATTAGTAATAATTTCTTCATCTGTTTAAAATTTATTATTGAGCTAAAAATATAGTTTTTACTAATATTATCTTATCATTTTTGTGTTTAATTTGTATAAAGTTTTTCTGAACGTTCTTACTTAATTCTAATGAGATGAAACTTTTTTCAACACGACAGATAGCTGAAATCGACAAGTTTACTATTCAGAATGAGCCGGTTGCTGACATTGATCTTATGGAGAGAGCTGCCTTGCAGGTATCCAACTGGCTGATCAGGCAATTTACAACGGAGAGGAAAATGATCTTTTTTGCAGGCCCGGGCAATAATGGAGGCGATGCACTGGCTGTTGCGCGACAGATGGCTGATTTTGATTTTCAGTGTGCGGTTTATCTGCTTGATTTCGGGAAAGAGCTGAAAGGTTCGCCGGCTATAAACTGGCGAAGGCTTGAAGAACAGGGAGTAGTGAAGTTGTTCAGACTGAAAAGCAAAAATGATTTTCCGGTTACAGCCCCATCAGATATCATAGTTGACGGAATGTTCGGGTCAGGCCTTTCCAGGCCTCTTGAAGGCCTTGCCGCAGAGATTACGCGAAAGATCAATTCTCTTCCCAATTTAGTTGTGTCAATAGATATTCCCAGTGGCCTTATGGGGGAGGATAATTTGCCAAATGATCCGGATGGTATTCTGAGGGCTGACTATACACTTACTTTTCACTTCCCCAAGGTTAGTTTTCTTTTTGCTGAGAATGAAAAATATACAGGTAAATGGGAAGTACTTCCAATAGGTTTGCATCCACAGGGTATTGAGGAAACTCCGTCAGAGATTTTTTTTACTGAAAAGGAAGATGTACACCGGATTATTAAGGAAAGACCAAAATTTGCCCACAAAGGTAATTTTGGCCATGCTCTTCTGATCGCCGGAAGTTATGGGAAGACAGGAGCTGCAGTATTATCATCAAAGGCTTGCCTGCGTGCAGGTGCCGGATTGCTTACCACTCATATACCCCGTTCAGGTTATCAGATTATTCAGACCTCTGTGCCCGAAGCCATGACAAGTATTGACCCAAACGATACTGTATTCTCAGAACTTCCGGGACTGGAACATTTTACTGTTATCGGGGCAGGACCCGGACTGGGAACTGATCCCGTTACAAAAAGGGCTTTTTATCAACTTATTTCTCAAAGTGGGTTCCCCCTGGTAATAGATGCAGACGGTCTTAATATTCTTTCTGAAGAGAAACAGTGGCTCGGTGAGCTGCCTGTGAATTCAATATTAACTCCCCATCCCGGTGAGTTTGCAAGGCTGGCAGGAGAGACATCAGATTCATTTGCCCGGATTACCAGACAGTGCCAGTTTGCCCAGGAATATAATGTTTTTGTTGTACTAAAAGGAGCTTATACATCAATTGCGACCCCAAGAGGCAGACTGTTATTTAATTCAACAGGAAATCCGGGTATGGCAACGGCAGGATGCGGGGATGTTCTTACGGGGATCATACTCGGACTTCTGGCTCAGAAGTTTTCTCCACAGGACGCCGCTGTTGCAGGGGTTTATCTGCATGGACTGGCTGGAGATATTGCAGTCCGGTCAAAATCTGAAATGTCACTTGTCGCAAGCGATATTATCGACTATCTTGGAGAGGCAATTAATGATGTATTAAAATTTACAAATACATAGTAGCTCTTTTGATTCGTTGCATTTTGCNNCAATTCCTGATTTCCAATATTAACAAGGCCGTTTTTTTATTGGTTTGCTTAATAAAAACCTTATTTTTAGGGCATAAATAAAAAACAAAAAGATGAGAATAATAATTATTATTTTAACAATGATGCTGGTAATGCCGGCAGCCGGACAGAGAAGAAAAAAGGGAGAAGGTGAAGCTGTTAATCCTTATGTTGAGGGAATTGCTTATGCTTTGCCACGAACAGGCATCAGGGTAAGTGTCAAAGCAGTTAAAGAGAGTTTTGTGCCAGGCCCCTATTCATCATATGCCGCTCAGTTACTGGGTGTAAATGATGCAAAAGAGAGGGTGTCGGTAAAATGGTTTATCGATGATATCAAATTAAGTACTTTCAGTGAACCAGATCCGGATCATGTCTATAAAGCATTTGGAGAGGGTGCATTTTCTGTCAGCCTGACTCCCGACGGGTGTCTTGCCGGGATAAATACGAATAATTTATCAACAGCAGACAAGGGGGTAAATGCAAATGTTTTTCTTCAACAACCGGAGTTGAATGACGGATTTTCATTTTCAAATATCAATGATTCTCCAATGTATACTTCGGGAGATTCTACAACAAATTACAGACCTGTAAGAGTGGGGCCCGAAACTAAAGCAGCCGAAGCTGCAGCACGCATCCTGGAGTGCCGGCTGACCCGGTTTCACATGGCGGCAGGACTACTCGATGAATTGCATCCCGACGGTGCAGCATACAGGATCAGCCTGGATGAACTTGAACGGATAGAAAAGGATTACCTTAGCTTATTTACCGGCAGGGTGACTCACTCAACAGAGGTTTTCAGTTTTGATTTTATCCCTACTGCCCAGTCCGAAAAAGGGGAAGTGGTTTTCAGATTCTCAGAAGAGAAAGGAGTACTTCCTCCATCTGACCTTTCAGGGAAACCGGTTATGTTAAAAGTTGAAACCGGAAAAGACCTCATATCAAAATATTCGGGACAAACAAAGTCAGAAAATCCCCTGGCAGGTGAAAGCGGGGTCTTTTACCGTCTGCCGGCTGTGGCTGATGTAAATATAGTTCACGAGATTAATACGATCCTATCCGCAAGAATAACACTGCCTCAGTTCGGGCCGGTTGCTCCGGTGCCTGAAGAGCTTTTATTTGGTGATTATTCAATTGAAATACACCCCGGGACAGGAGCAATAAAATCGGTTTCTAAAAATTAAAATAATTATCGAATGAAACGGACAAACAAAACTTTAAAAGATTCGGCCGCACTGAGATGGCTGGTATTAATATTGATTTCCGGCCTGATGTTTAGTACATATTGGTTTCAGGACTTCTTTTCAGGTTTGAAAGGGTTGATGGAGAGTCAGTTAGGTTTTAGCAGTGAGGAGTTTGGGAGACTGATAGGCTTTACAACCATTGCCAATATGTTCGGTATGATCATAGTTGGGGGTATTATCCTTGATAAATGGGGTGTGCGTATTGCCGGACTTATGTTTGGTGGCCTTGCCGCTTTAGGAGGAACAATCGTGGCTTTAGCTTCTGCCGGATTTTTCGGGGAGAGCCATTCGACTATGCTTACCATGATGATAATAGGCCGTATAATGTTTGGGTCAGGACTGGAGGTAGTGTGTGTTGTATGTACCCGGACTATTGTCAAGTGGTTTAAAGGCTACGAGCTTGCACTGGCAATGGCTATAAATGTTGGATTCGGCAGATTGGGAACTGCACTGGGAATGGCACTGTCGGTCGATATTGGTAAAGGTTTTGTAACTCCTGCAATATCTTTTGCAGCTACTTTAATAGGATTGGGAATTTTGATGTTCATTATCTTTATTGCATTCGATATAAAGCTTGACAGACAGGTAAAGGTCAGGAACTCAGCTAATAATATTGATCCTGAGGAGGCAGAAGATTTCAAATTGTCAGACCTGGTAAAATTAATTACCAATTCCTCATTTTTATATATTACCCTGCTTTGTGTGGCTTTTTATGCTGGGGTTTTCCCATTTATTCAGTATGCACCTGACCTTCTGGTGAATAAGTTTGGGTTCTCTTATAATCTGCCTCCGGGAGAGGGAAATATAATGCTTTTTGGAAGCGCAACATTTGGTAATACAATGGTCTATATAGGGCTGTTTATCTTCGGGCTTGCCTTTTCGATGATCCCATCAAAAAGAAAGACAGCTACCGGTAAGTTAATAGCTTACCTGGTAATAATTGCAATTTTTCTGGCGGCAATTTACAGTCTTAAGGATACACTTGCAGTTTGGTTAAAAAACGGACCGAAAACAGCGAGCCTGATCCCGTTGGGAACAATCCTGTTTACACCAATCTTCGGAAATTATGTTGATAAAAAGGGAAAAGCAGCCTCCCTGATGATACTTGGATCATTTCTGCTGATCTTTGCTCATATCAGTCTGTCGTTATTTAACAGTGTTATTCTTGGTTATCTGGGACTTATATCCCTGGGTATTGCTTTCTCCCTGGTTCCTGCCGCTATGTGGCCCTCTGTGGCAAAAATTGTTGCAGAGAACAGGCTGGGTACGGCCTATGCTTCTATGTTTACTGTGCAGAACTGGGGACTGGGACTTTTTTTCTGGGGTATTGGCGCTGTGCTTGATCTTACTAATAAGTCAAACCTGGAAGCTATCAGGGCAGGGGAGATGATGTACGATTATACTATTCCTATTCTTATGTTGGTTGTTTGTGGAATTGTTTCCATCTACCTTGCCTTTTTATTGAAAAAGGCAGATAAAAGGCAGAATTACGGACTGGAACTTCCATCCGGACAAAAACCTTTGGAGATTATAGATGACACTAAATAGTAATTGTTTCCTGTAATAACAGTCAAATGGTATATTTGGCTTTATATCGGAAGTTTAAATAATTTTAATATGAACGATATTCAAAATATTGAACCTGCCGGACTTTGGCAGATTTTCAGACAAATGGCCCGTATTCCCCGCCCGTCAAGGCATGAAGAAAAAATTCAGGATTGGGCCGAAAATTTTGGCAAAAACCTGGGCCTCGAAACTATTAAGGATGAAGCCGGAAATATTATCATCAGGAAGCCTGCAGTAAAGGGAATGGAGAACAAAAAAGGGGTAATATTGCAGGGTCACCTTGATATGGTTCCTCAAAAAAACAGTGATAAACTACACAATTTCACAACCGATCCTATTGAGCTTCTTATTGATGGTGAATGGGTAACAGCAAATGGCACCACACTGGGCGCAGACAATGGTATCGGTGCCTCCGCTGCCCTTGCAATACTTGCTTCGGATGAAATAAAGCACGGTCCTCTGGAGGTTTTACTGACAGCGACAGAAGAGACAGGTATGGATGGCGCTAACGGACTGCAACCGGGACTGTTAAAAGGTGAGATCTTAATAAATACTGATTCGGAAGATGAGGGGGAGCTTTATGTTGGTTGTGCAGGTGGAGAGGATGTGAATATTACTTTCAGTTATTCACCTGAGAAAGTGCCTGACGGATATACCGGATTGAATCTTAGTGTCACCGGTATGAAAGGTGGCCATTCAGGAATTGATATTATCCGGCAACGGGGCAATGCTATAAAGTTGTTTTTCCGTGTACTGAATTCAGTTTATGAAAAAACGGGGGCCCGCCTCGGATCACTAAATTGCGGTAGCCTCCGTAATGCTATACCAAGGGAAGCATTTGGCCTGCTGGCTGTTGATAAGGAGAAAGCAGGGGAGGTTAAAAAAATTGCCGGTCAAATTGAAAATATCGTTAAAAACGAACTTTCTCAAACCGACCCGGATATTAAAATTTCTGTTGAGGAGGCAGAGCTTCCCGGGGAGGTAACAGACAGGTTAACACAGGAAAATTTAATAAAATCCGTATTGGCATGCCCTAACGGGGTTATCCGTATGAGTGACACCATGAAAGGTCTTGTGGAGACTTCAACTAACCTGGCATTTTTAAGGTCCGGCACCGATAAAAAAAGTATTCATATTGGTTGTATGATGCGCAGCTCTGTCGATACAGCGCGGAGTGAACTGGGTACCCGCTTAAGGGCAGTGTTCGAACTGGCTGGCGCTGAAGTTGCCTTCTCAAGTGGTTACCCCGGCTGGAAACCTGATATGAATTCGCCTATACTTAAAACTATGAAGAGAGTGTATGATGAAAAATTTGGTAAAGTGCCTGAAGTAAAAGCTATTCATGCCGGACTAGAGTGTGGTATTTTAGGTGGCAAATATCCTGATTGGGACATGATCTCTTTTGGCCCCACTATCAGATTTCCTCATTCACCCGATGAAAGGGTGAATATTGCCAGTGTAGCTAAATTTTGGGATTTTTTATTAGCAACACTCGAAAATATCCCTGAAAAATCCTGATACCTGATAGAAACTGACCGGCCAGTCCGTGTAAGTTGATTTATCCCTTTCTCCGGTATGGGAAATGGATAAATTTTTTCGTTAATTGTTTGTTTCAAGTGTTTATCATAGAAATTTCCATACCATCTGTTGTGTAATATTTCCTGAAAAGGTTAGCGGTGAGGCATGAATGCACCGGTACTATTTCAACAAGGTCGCCAATACTGAATTGCTGAAAATTTTTCTGGGAAACCTTTAATATCCCATGCTCCTGTGACAGGGAAGCAACATAGTTCCGATCGCTTAGAAGTGTTTTTTTACCATTTATATTTTTTACAATTCTCCCGTAATAACGTTTACCTGCACTGTTGGTCAGAAATTCCTTTGACAGATGTATCGCACCACCATATATTACAATCTCATTCCGCGACTGATGTTTGGCAACAACAGGTGATAAAACGCGTATAGCAATTTCATTGAGATCGCATACACCCAGTTGGAATTGCATCATATCATAAAATATGAAATTACCGGGCCTTATTTCGTCAACTCCGCTGAAGTTAGTGCAGATAGTACAGGAAGGCGTGTCCCCCAGACTTACTTCAATGTCAGGGAAATCCTGTTTAAAGCGGTTTTTGAGTGTTGCCAATTTTAAAAGGGCGTCGAAATGCCGGCTGAATATTTCATTAGTCGATATCGCAGAATAAGTATGCCCTGAATGTGCCAGGAATCCCCTGAATCTGATTTTAGGATTTTTATTAAGTATTTTTATGATGCTGTCGATGGTCCCGGTTTTTGACGAACTGATACCGGTGCGGTTACTGCCTGTGTCAATTTTGATAAATACACCCAGGTTATTTTTTATTTTTTCAGCCAGTACATTTGCAGCCTCTCTGTTTTCAACCAGGATATTCAATTTAATATTTGCAGTCAGCCGGTTAATATTATTGATTTCCAATATGTTAACAGGAAAGGCAATAGTTATGTCATCCCAGCCGTGAGAGGCAAAATATTCAGCCATCATCACAGATGATACAGTTATCGCAGTTACATTGTAAATTCTGAACCAGTCACCTATTACAGCCGATTGGTGTGTTTTGAAATGAGGCCTGAATTTTAAATTATGCTCTTTGGCCTTGGTGGCCATTCTTTCGATATTTTTCAAGCATTGTTCTTTATCTATTACCAGGGTCGGACGTATTATTTCGGTCATAGTTCATTCAGTTTGCATCTTATTCATATCTTTTAGCCATTTCATTGCGGGTAATCATCAATTTTTCGGAGATGCCTGCCTTATAAAGGTGCGGGCTTATAAATCGTTTATGTTCACCGGCCAGAAGGGCAGCCCTGGTAAGTAAATAGTTATGAATGTCATTCAGGTTTCCGGCCTTTTTAACTGTTGTTCCCTCCAGAACCACCGGATTCAATAAGTTCTCTTTTGGCAATCCTTTAACTTTTGTGAACAGCTCAGGATATAGCGGATGGTAAATTATTTCAATACTGTCAGGATCCTCACTGTCAATTAAAATTGCATCGCGGTAAAATTTGCCGTGTTTATCAAAATATCTGATTACCTGTTTTTTTGCCGGGAGTGTAACTTTTTCAACATTATCAGACAGTTTCATCTTTGGCTGCCCGTTGATCTCTGTCAGTTTATAGACTCCGTCGAGTGCAGCATCATTTTTGCCGGTAATCATTTCTGTACCCACTCCGAAAAAATCGATCGGGGCATTCTGATCAACGATGAGGCTTTTTATTACATATTCGTTCAGTTGGTTAGAAGCAACGATCCTGACATAGCTGAGTCCTGCATCATCCAGCATTTTACGGGTTTTTTTACTCAGGTAGGCAAGGTCTCCGCTATCTAACCTGACTGCTTTAAGCTTATAACCTTTTTCTTCCATCTCTTTAGCCACCTTTATGGCATTTGGGACTCCCGACTTTAGTGTATCATAAGTATCAACCAGTAAAATAGTATTTTCAGGATGGTTTTTTGCATAAGACCTGAATGCTTCCGTTTCATCATCAAAACTTTGAATCCATGAATGGGCCTGTGTGCCTGAAACGGGTATCCCGTAAATTTTGCCTGCCAAAACATTTGAAGTAGAGGAGGCCCCCCCGACGAATGAAGCCCTGCTTGCCTGAAGGGCTCCAAGTCCCTGTGCCCTTCGAAGTCCGAAATCGGTGAACTCTTTTTCACCTGCAGCAATCTTTACCCGGTATGCCTTTGTTGCTATCAAAGACTCAAAATTCAGGGTGTTCAGCAAAAAACTTTCGATAAGCTGGGCCTCAATTATATTACCTTCAACCTGCAACACAGGAACGTTTGGAAAAACAATTTCTCCTTCATTCACACTCTGGATATTTCCGGAAAACCTGAAGTCTTTAAGATAGTTGAGAAAGCTATCATCGAAACCGCAGGATCTCAAATAGTTGATGTCAGATTTGCCGAATGTGAAATTTTCAAGCATATCCAGGAAATCCTGTAATCCGGCAAAAACTGTAAATCCTCCCCCAAACGGGTTAGTACGGAAGAAATAGTTAAATACAGCCCGGTCATCTTTATTACCATTGCAGAAATAACCCTGGGCCATGGTCAATTCATAAAAATCGGTATATAGACCCCAGTGTCCGGTTGTAAATTTCATGTTCTTTCTTTTTGTGATCACTCCTTTTTCAAAAAAATTGTCTGCTCCCTGTTCGGGCCTACAGAAGCAATTGAAACAGGAATATTCATCTGTTCTTCAATAAAAGTGATATAACTGTTAAGTTCAGGAGGAAATTCGCCGGCACTTTTTATTCCTGTAAGGTTTGTTTTCCAGCCCGGCAGTTCAACGTAAACGGGCTTAACACTGTCGTTAAGTTCAAAAGGAAAGTAGTCGACCGTCTCCCCATCTATTTCATAACCTGTACATATTTTAATAGTTTCGAACTCATCCAGCACATCAGCTTTCATCATTATCAACTCTGTAACACCGTTAAGCATTACAGCATATTTAAGTGCAACCAGGTCGAGCCATCCACATCTTCTTGGCCTGCCTGTTGTTGAGCCGTATTCTTTCCCGGCATCACGTATTTTGTCTCCTGTCCCGTCAAATAATTCAGTCGGGAACGGTCCCATTCCTACTCGGGTGCAATAAGCTTTAAAAATTCCAAACACTTTACCGATCCTTTGAGGTGCCAGTCCCAGTCCTGTACAGGCTCCGGCACAGATAGTGTTTGAACTTGTCACAAAAGGGTAGGAGCCGAAATCGATATCCAGCAGGGTTCCCTGGGCGCCTTCAGCCAATACAGGCTTATTGTTGTTAAGCAGATCATTGATAAAATGTTCGCTGTCAATAAACCGGAATGATTTAAGCACCTCTGCTCCTTCAAACCAGTCCTTTTCACAATCAGCAAGCACCTGCTTATAATCAAACCTGAAAAAATGTTCAAGCAGTTGTTTGTGACGAGCTATGCGTTCTGTGTATTTTTCTTTAAAATTATTCGTCAGGTCACCTACCCTCAAACCTTCACGTCCTATCTTATCTTTGTATGTCGGCCCGATACCTTTAAGGGTAGATCCTATTTTTGTCTTTCCCTTACCCTGTTCTGATGCCATGTCGATAATCCTGTGGGTTGGCAGTATCAGATGGGCTTTTTTTGAGATATATAGATTACCGGTAAGGTCTGTCCCCAGTTTTTTTATAGAATCTATCTCCTTTTTGAAGATAATTGGATCAATAACCACTCCGTTACCTATAATATTTATTTTATTTTCCCTGAAGATGCCTGACGGAATTGTATGGAGCACCTGTTTAACATTATTGAATTCCAGTGTGTGTCCGGCATTAGGACCTCCCTGGAAACGGGCTATTACATCATAACGGGGTGTAAGTACATCCACAATTTTCCCCTTGCCTTCGTCGCCCCATTGCAGGCCCAGTAATACATCAACCTTCATATAGCATAATTTAATTTACAAATGAGTCTGTAAAAGTTTGTTTTAACAACTATTTATCAGCCATTAAAATTACAAATAATTTTCAGGGAATATAAAAAACCACACCTGAATGAGAGGATATTTATAAATTATTAAGGAAGGTCAGCTGTTTTTAACTGACTTTCCGTAAATATAGAGAGTGTGGTGTGAGAGCACAAAATTATTTTTCAGGCAGGCATCTTCGATTATTTCCCGTATACGGGGATCATAAAATTCTGAAACCCTGCCTGTATCTATATCAATCAGATGGTCATGCCTGTTAGTGGCAAATGCTTTTTCAAACTGAGCGATATTTTTGCCAAACTGGTGTTTTACAACAAGTTTGCAATCGAGAAGCAGGTCAATAGTATTATAAAGAGTAGCCCGGCTGACCCTGTATTTTTTATTTTTCATTGAAATGTACAATGATTCAATGTCAAAGTGGCCCTCTCTTGAATATATTTCATCCAGAATTGCATAACGCTCAGGAGTCTTACGATGTCCCTTCTGCTCCAGGTATTCTGTGAATATTTTTCTTACCGTATCACGGGTTTTTTGGCTATTCATATTTAAACCAACTTTAAATAGAATTCAAAAATATAAAAAAAATTGAATAATTCAGATAGTTTCTAAATTAATCGTTAAGGTTTTCATCTCTCGAGACATTTTCGATACCTCTTATTTTTTCAAGTTTTGATATCAGGTTATTGAGATGCTCTGCATCATGTATATACAAGAAAAGGTCACCTTCAAAAATTCCTTCATGAGTATCGAATTTTACCGAACGCATATTTATGCTGTTCTGTTTTGAGATTACATTAGTTACTTCATTGACGATTCCTATACGGTCAAACCCCTCAAGGCGAAGCCGTGTCAGATATGATTGTTTTTTAAATCTTGTCCATTCTGCCGTTATAATACGGTTACCATGACTTGACAACAACTTTTCAACCTCTTTGCAACCTGTTTTGTGGATTATCACATGGTCATCCGCCCCGATATATCCGATGACTTCATCGCCCGGTATAGGGTTGCAGCATTTAGCCAGTGAGTATGTGACATTATCCTGGTTCTCTTTGAGCAAAAAAGGTTTCCCTTTATCAATTTTTTTAAGGTCGGACAGATCATTCTGGTCCTCAGCTTTTTTCTTCCGGCTGAAAGTTATATTCCAGTACTTGACCAGTTTGTTGGGCGATTTTTTCCCGATAATCTCATTCAGGTTACCCAGTTCCAGAAATCCCATTCCCAGTTCGGAATAAAGTTGTTCTTTATTATTAAGGTTGAAGTGGCTTATCAATTTTTTGAGATTATTTGATGTAATTGGGGCTTTAACCTGTTTCATAGCCTCTTCAACAATCTCCTTTCCCTTTTCTATATGTTCTTTCTTTTTAAGTTTGAACGCATTTTTAATTTTGGTGCGGGCTTTGGCAGTTGTTGCAAATTCCAGCCATTCCAGCTGGGGGACCTGCTTTTCTGAAGTAAGGATTTCAACCTGGTCGCCATTATTAAGTACATGGCTGATGGGTACGAGTTTGAGATTAATTTTTGCACCGATACATTTATTGCCCAGGTCGGTATGTATTTCATATGCAAAGTCCACCACTGTTGAGCCGAGTGGCATAGATATCATATCGCCGTTAGGTGTAAAGACATTTATCTCGGTAGCATACAGGTTAAGCTTGAAATCATCCAGAAATTCGAAAGCATCTGAATCCTGACTTCTCAATTGTTCACGGATCCTTTCAATCCATGTGTCCAGTTCATTTTCGAACGTACTGATATCTTTATAGCGGTAATGGGCGGCAAAACCATACTCGGCAACTTCGTCCATCCGCTCAGTCCGGATCTGGACCTCCACCCATTTACCCTGAGGTCCCATTACTGTGACATGAAGGGATTCATATCCGTTAGCCTTAGGCATAGTGATCCAGTC
>LSQX01161635.1_pt3 | contig 21735 bp, 19 predicted proteins | sample 654561 | NCBI WGS metagenome assembly LSQX01 (sample SAMN04489861, study PRJNA283612) | anaerobic digester metagenome | isolation source: 4 biogas reactors fed with cattle manure at either 37C or 55C with and... | place: Denmark: Kongens Lyngby | collected 2014
TGGCTGCGTCAGAACGGCGCTGCGATCATTGGTGGCGTGGCCATCGGCCTGGTCGGCATTCTCGGCTGGCAGTGGTGGCAGGGCAGCCAGATGCAGCACAAGTACGATGCCGCCGCGACCTACCAGGCTTTCGAGCAGGCCAGTCAGAACGGCGACAACGCCGCGATGGAACAGCTTGCCGGTGAACTCGGCGGGCGTTTCTCGAAAACCCCGTACGCGACCCTGGCGCTGCTGGAACTTGCCGACACCAAGCTGACGGCAGGCGATCTGGAAGGCGCCCGCGATGCCTATGCCACAGCCGCTGGCGCGTCACCGGATCCGGCCCTGGTCAGCCTGGTCCAACTGCGTCTGGCGCGTCTCGAACTGGCCGCCGGCAAGGCTGAGGAAGCCCTGACGCATCTTGCAAAGATCCCGGCTGGTGATTACGCCGGTCTGGTGGCTGAACTGCGCGGCGATGCACTGGTGGCACTGGGCCGCAGCGCAGAAGCCGGCAACGCCTACCAGGAGGCGCTGACTTCGCTGGAAACCGGCGCGCCGAACCGCTTCATCGTCGAGATGAAGATGGCCGATATGGGACTGGCGCCGTCCGAGCCGGAGGCCTGACATGCGGCGCTTCCTGATTCCGCTGCTTCTGGCCGGATTGATCGTCGGTTGCGGCCCCAACAAGCGCGAGAACGTCGAAGCTCCGGCCGAACTGGAAAAGCTGACGCCGACCATCAACGTGGATCGGGTCTGGGAACGCAGCATCGGCAAGGGCGAGCGTCGCCTGGGCGCGCGCATGGGCCCAGCGGTCGACAGCGGCGAGGTCTACGTGGCCGATCCGCGCGGCGAGCTTTTCGCCTTTGATGGCGCCAGCGGCCGCGAGATCTGGAAGATCGACACCGGCCTGCGCCTGTCCGGCGGCCCCGGTGTCGGCGAAGGCACCCTCGTGGTCGGCACGCTGGACGGCGAAGTGGTCGCCTACAACCCGGACTCGGGCAGCGAACGCTGGCGTGCGCAGGTTTCGTCAGAGGTCATCACCGCTCCGGCGATTGCGCGTGGCCAGGTCGTGGTGCGTTCGATCGACGGCCGCGTCTTCGCCTTCTCGATCATCGACGGCGAGCGTCGCTGGGTACATGACCGCGGCATTCCGGCCCTGACCCTGCGCGGCAATTCCACGCCGGTGCTGGCCGAAGGCCTGGTGCTGCTGGGTTATGACAGCGGCCACATCGTCGCGCTGCGCGGCGATGACGGCGTCCAGCTGTGGGAACAGACCATCGCCTTGGGCGAGGGCCGTTCCGAGCTGGAGCGCATGGTCGATATCGACGGCGCGATGGCCTACGAGCAGGGCGAGCTCTATGCCGCCGCGTTCAACGCCCAGGTCGTGGCGTTGTCGCTGGAAGGCGGCCGCTCGCTGTGGAACCGCGAAATGTCCAGCTACGGTGGCCTGGTGCTGGATGGCGAACGCATTCTCGTGGCCGACCGCGACAGCGTGATCTGGGCGCTGGACCGGCGCACCGGCTCGGCCCTGTGGAAGCAGGACATGCTGACCTATCGCTGGCTTTCCGGCCCGGCGATCCATGGCCGCAACGTGGTGTTTGGCGACATGGAAGGCCATCTGCACTGGTTCGATCTTGAAACCGGCCAGCCGGCGGCACGGGTGCGTCTGGACAAGCGCCCGATCCGCAGTATTCCTGAAGTGGCGGACGGTCTGCTGTTCGTATTGTCCAGCGGCGGCCAGCTCGGCGCCTACCGCATCAACTGATACCACGCGGCGCTCCGGCAAGGGGCGCCGCGTCCATTCCGGCCCGTCCGGATCGGAACAACTGCGGCCCCGTGCCGCTCTTTTGCGTGAGGTCACCATGTTGCCACTGGTCGCCCTGGTTGGCCGGCCCAACGTCGGCAAATCGACCCTTTTCAACGCCTTCACCCGCACCCGCGATGCGCTGGTGCACAACGAGCCCGGCGTCACCCGCGACCGTCATTACGGCGTCTGCCGGCGGATCGAGGGCAAGCCTTTCCTGCTGGTGGATACCGGCGGCATCAGCGATGACGAACAGGGCCTGGCTGGTCTCACCACGCGCCAGTCGCAGGCCGCGATCGAAGAGGCGGGCCTGATTCTGTTCGTGGTCGATGCCAAGCAGGGCCCGTTGCCGCTGGATGAATCGATCCTGGCGCAGCTGCGCCGCAGCGGCAAACCAGTGCTGCTGCTGATCAACAAGATCGACGCTGCCGATCCGCACGAAGCCATGGCCGAATTCGCACGCCTCGGCCTGGGCGAAACGATTTCGGTATCAGCTGCACATCAGCGTGGACTGGATGCCGTGCTGGAGCGGATTGACGAACATCTGCCGGAGCCGGATGAAACCAGCGACGACGTGGAAACGACCGAGCCGGACCGCCTGCGCCTGGCGATCATCGGCCGCCCCAATGTCGGCAAGTCCACCCTGGTCAACCGCCTGCTGGGCGAAGACCGGATGATCGCCTCCGATGTGCCGGGCACCACGCGCGATGCGATCTCGGTCGACACGGAACGCGACGGGCGCAAGTACCGCCTGATCGATACCGCCGGCATCCGGCGCAAGTCCAAGGTCGACGAAGCGGTCGAGAAATTCAGCATCATCAAGACCCTGCAGGCCATCGAGGCGGCACAGGTGGTGGTGTTCGTGATCGATGCCAGCGAAGGCGTCACCGATCAGGACGCCACCGTGCTCGGGCTCGTGCTGGATGCCAAGCGCGCCCTGGTGATCGCGGTCAACAAATGGGATGGCCTGTCCGACTATCAGCGCGAACAGACCCGTGCCGCGCTGGATCGGCGCCTGAGCTTCGTGCCCTGGGCCGAAAACGTAACGATTTCGGCACTGCATGGTTCCGGTTTGCGCGAGCTGCTGCGTGCGGTGCAGCGTGCGCAGCGCTCGGCCGGTTTCCAGTTCAGCACCTCGGATCTGACCCGCGTGCTGGAAACCGCCGTCGCCACCCACCAGCCGCCACCGGTACGCGGCCAGCCGGTCAAGCTGCGTTTCGCACATCCCGGCGGCACGCACCCGCCGACCGTGGTGATCCACGGCAACCGGGTCAAGGATCTGGCCGAAAACTACAAGCGCTATCTGGAAAACTACCTGCGCCAGCATTACAAGCTGGTCGGCACGCCGCTGAAGCTGGAATTCCGCCAGGGCGAGAATCCCTACGCTGACAAGACCAACCCGCTGAGCGAACGCCAGCTCAAGCAGCGCCGCCGGCTGATGCGACACGTCAAGCGCTGATTCAGACATCGTCGCTGCCATGTCCATGTCCGACACCATCGAGACTCTTTCCCCGCAGCAAGCCCGCAACCGCCAGCAGCGCGGGGCGCGTTTGATCGATGTGCGCGAAGCCGGCGAACGCGCCTCCGGCATGGCCGAAGGTGCCACCGGCGTCGCCCTGTCCGAACTGCTGGATGATCCTGCCAGCCATCTGGGTGCAGCGGGCAGCGGCAACGAAATCCTGCTGATCTGCGCCTTGGGCCAGCGTTCGTCGAATGCGGCCAAGGCATTGACGGCGCTGGGATATGCACGACTGCTCTCGGTCGAAGGCGGCACTGAGCGCTGGCGGGCCGAAGGCTTGCCGATGACCACACCGGAAGCCGATCCCGATTTCCTCGAACGCTATTCGCGCCACCTGCTGCTGCCGCAGGTCGGGCTGGAAGGCCAGCGCCGCTTGGCGCAGACGCGCGTGCTGCTGGTCGGTGCCGGTGGTCTGGGTGCACCGATTTCGTTGTATCTGGCCGCCGCCGGCATCGGCCGGCTCGTGATCTGCGACGACGATGTGGTCGAGCTGAGCAATCTGCAGCGTCAGGTGATCCACACCGAAGCCTCCATCGGGCAGCCCAAGGTCGCCTCGGCACAGCGCACGCTTTCGGCGCTGAACCACCGCACCGACGTGGTGACCGTGCCCGAGCGCGTCAGCAGCGCCAATATCGATGCATTGCTGAGCGACGTTGATATTGCGATCGACGGCACCGACAACTTCGCGTTGCGCTATCTGCTCTCCGATGCCTGCGTCAAACACGCCAGGCCGATGATCTACGGCGCGGTGCAGCGCTTCTCCGGCCAGGTCAGCGTGTTCGACGCCGGTCGCCAGCGTGGTGTCGCACCGTGCTACCGCTGCTTGTTTCCCGAGCCGCCACATCCCGAGGATGCGCCGAACTGTTCCGAAGCCGGCGTGCTGGGCGTACTGCCGGGCCTGGTCGGACTGCTGCAGGCCAATGAGGCGCTGAAACTGGCGCTGGGGATTGGCCAGTCACTTGCCGGACGCTTGCTGTCCTTCGATGCATTGACGTCGCACTTTCGAGAAATCCGCCTGCCGCCAGACCCGGATTGCGCGGTCTGCGCCGCTGGGCGGGAGTTTCCCGGTTACATCGACTATGTGCGTTTCTGCTCTGGCGGCTGAGCGCAGGGCGGCATTCCGTACCGCCTGAGTCGTACCACGCCGCGTCCTCGGCGATAATTGCGCCTCACCCCAAAAGGACATGCCGATGCCCGCGCGCCTGCTCGACGGCAAGCTGATTGCCGACCGCCTGCTGGATCACCTTGCCGCCAAGGTCGCGGCACGCTTGGCTGCTGGCCAGGCCGCACCGGGGCTGGCGGTGGTGCTGGTCGGTGCCGATCCGGCTTCGGCGGTGTATGTGCGCAACAAACGCCGCGCCTGCGAGCGCGCCGGTTTCGTCTCGTTCGATTACGACCTGCCCGACAGCACGACCGAAGCCGAGTTGCACGCCTTGATCAACCGCCTCAATGCCGACCCCACGGTCAACGGCATCCTGGTGCAACTGCCGTTGCCGGCACACTTCGACAGCACCGCGCTGATCGACCGCATCGATCCGGCCAAGGATGTGGATGGTTTCCACCCGGCCAATGTCGGGCGCCTGCTGCTGCGCCAGCCCGGCCTGCGTCCCTGCACGCCGCGCGGCATCATGACGCTGCTGGCGCATACCGACCGCCCGGTGCGCGGACGCGAGGCGGTGGTGGTCGGAGTGTCGAACCATGTCGGCCGGCCGATGGCGATGGAACTGCTGATCGCCGGCTGCACCACCACCAGCTGCCATCGTTTCACCCCGCGCGAGACGCTGGAAAAGCACATTCGTCAGGCCGACATCGTGGTGGTGGCGGTCGGCAAGCCGGCGCTCGTGCCTGGCGAATGGATCAAGCCCGGCGCGATCGTCATCGACGTGGGCATCAACCGGCTCGAGGACGGCAGCCTGTGCGGCGACGTGGGTTTCGATGCCGCCTTCGAGCGCGCTTCGTGGATCACGCCGGTACCGGGCGGTGTCGGCCCGATGACCGTGGCCACACTGATGCAGAACACGCTGGTTGCCGCCGAAGCGGCCGATCTGCAAGCCCGACGCGACTGAATCCGGCGGCGGCGGTGGCGCCAATGCCGGTACTCATATCAGTTTCCGCCCGTCGGACTGGCTTCACGCGCGTGTATCGATCCTGCGGCTACAGCGAGGCATGGCTGTCCGGCACTGAAAACCGGATTTGCCCGCCGCCCTGATCCGCTTCCATGAAAACGCGGTCCCGCCGCTGAACAGGCGGAACCGCGTAGTGGAAACCATGGATGCGGCACACCACATCCACGCTTCGGCCCCGCCGGATCAGGCGACGGCGCTGCTCTCGTCCGAACTGCTCTTGGGCGAGGAACGCAGCAACAGCCATTGCGCGTTGTCGCCCTCGCTGGGGCAGTGCGCGCTGTTCATCGACACCACCGCGTCAATGCTGCGCAGCGCAAGCTCGTGCTCCAGTTTTTCGATGATGCCGGCACAACGCTGCATCGCCGCGTCCTTGCCGCCATCCAGCAACAACACCAGGTGCTCGGGACGGGTCCGCGCCAGCGCCGCATCGGGCAGGGCACGCGCGAGGCGCTCGGCGATGAACTTCATCGTCTCCAGCGTCGCCTCCTCACCGGCGGCGGTATCGACACGGAAGGTGACCACGACAAAACCTTCGGGCGAACCTGCACGCGCGCGCTCGGCAATCGTCTGCGAAATGCCCGCGCGGTTCGGCAGGTTCATCTGGCGATCGGTGAAGGCCATCGTCTGCACCCGGGCTTCCATCTCGCGCTCGGCACGGCGTGCGCTTGCGATGTCACGCGCATCACCGAGCGTGGTCAGGATGCCGAAGCCCAGGATCAGCAGCGTGCCGATGGTCGTTGGCCACGGCAGTGCCTTGGCCTGTAACTGGTTGCCAGGCGCGCAGAACGCACCATCGGCGAATTCGGCCGCAGCCATGCCGGTGTAATGCATGCCGCATACCGCCACTCCCATCACCAGCGCCGCACCCACGCGCATTGCCACATCGCGCCAGCTGCGCACCGTCTTCAGATGCGCAAGGATCAGGATCGCGGCGGCCGAGGCCGCCACGGCAATCACCACCGAGACGATGAACATCGTCGCGTCATAGCTGATCGCCGGCGACATGCGCATCGCCCACATGCCCGAGTAGTGCATCACGCAGATGCCCGCACCCATGCTGATCGCACCCAGCGTCACGGTCGAGGTGCGCACATGGCCATAGCCGACGATGAACAGCGCCAGCGCCGATGCCGCCACTGCCGCCAACCACGACAGCACCGTGATGCCCAGGTCGTAACTGATCTGCACCGGCAGCGAGAATGCGGTCATGCCGACGAAGTGCATCGACCAGATGCCGGTACCCATCGCGGATGCACCACCGATCAGCCACCGCAGACGGTTGGATTTGCGCACCAGCATGCGCGAGGCGAAAGCGATGGCGACAAAGCCGGCGAGGGAGGCGATCAGATAGGACAGGGCAACGATGCCCAGGTCATGTGAACCTTGCATGGGAAATATGAATCTCTGGAGTGTCGGTCAACCAACAGGGGCGCGGAATCTACGTGGTGGGCGGGCAACGGTGGCTGAATCTGTGCCGAATTGGTGCGTAAATATCGGTGATATTCAGTGAACTATTCATATCCTGTCGCTATCGTGCCGGCTTCCTCATGATGGCGATGGCTTTTTGCCGGTGGACTTAACAGCGCGCGCCGCTCGTACCGCCCCGCGTCCCGGGTTACAATGCTGCGCTTCCCACCACCCCAATCGGGAGCCGCCGATGCTCCGCATCCTGGCCGAAGCGCTCACTTACGACGACGTCTCGCTCGTCCCCGCCTATTCCAACGTCCTGCCCAAGGATGTCTCGCTGGAAACCCGCCTGACGCGCAAGCTGCGCCTGAAACTGCCGCTGGTTTCCGCCGCGATGGACACCGTCACCGAGGCCCGCCTGGCGATTGCCATGGCGCAGCTGGGCGGCATCGGCATCATCCACAAGAACCTTTCACTGGAACGCCAGGCGGCCGAAGTCCAGCAGGTGAAGAACTTCGAGACCGGTGTGATCCGCGAGCCGTTCACGGTCGGCCCGCAGACCTCGATCGGCGAAGTGCTCAAGCTCACCCGCGCCCGCAACATCTCCGGCGTGCCGGTGGTCGAAGATGGACAGCTGGTCGGCATCGTCACCGGCCGCGACATGCGTTTCGAGACCAAGCTCGATGATCCGGTGCGCAACGTCATGACGCGCAAGGACAAGCTGGTCACGGTGAAGGAGGGTGCCAGCGACGACGAGGTGCTGCATCTGCTGCACACCCATCGCATCGAGAAAGTGCTGGTGGTCAACGACAACTTCGAGTTGCGCGGTCTGATCACCGTCAAGGACATCCAGAAGGCGCACGACTTCCCCAATTCGGCCAAGGACAAGGACGAGCAGTTGCTGGTCGGTGCCGCCGTCGGCGTTGGTGGCGATACCGAGGCCCGGGTCGAAGCGCTGGTGGCCGCCGGTGTCGACGTGTTGATCGTGGATACCGCGCACGGCCATTCACAAGGCGTGTTGGACCGGGTCAACTGGGTCAAGAAGAATTTTCCGCAGGTGGAAGTGATCGGCGGCAACATCGTCAGCGGTGATGCCGCACTGGCGCTGATGGACGCTGGGGCCGATGCGGTCAAGGTCGGCGTCGGTCCCGGCTCGATCTGTACCACCCGCATGATCGCCGGTGTCGGCATCCCGCAGATTACCGCCGTCAGCATGGTGGCCGAAGCGCTGCAGGACCGTATTCCGCTGATCGCCGATGGCGGCATCCGCTACTCCGGCGATCTGGGCAAAGCGCTGGCCGCCGGAGCCTCCACGATCATGATCGGCGGCCTGTTCGCCGGCACCGAGGAAGCTCCGGGCCAGGTCGAGCTGTTCCAGGGCCGCAGCTACAAGAGCTATCGCGGCATGGGCAGCCTGGGTGCGATGGAGAAGGGCAGCAAGGACCGCTATTTCCAGGACTCCACCGATGCCGACAAGCTCGTTCCAGAAGGCATCGAAGGCCGCGTGCCCTATCGCGGCCCGGTCGGCGGCATCGTGCATCAGCTGATCGGCGGCCTGCGTGCCACGATGGGTTATGTGGGTTGCGCCACGGTCGAGGAGATGCGCACGCGCCCGCAGTTCGTGCACATCACCGGTGCCGGCCAGCGCGAAGCCCATGTGCACGATGTGCAGATCACCAAGGAACCGCCGAACTACCGGATGGGTTGACACGTCCGGCGCCGCAGAGGAAAGTAGGCAATATGACTACATTTCCGGAGAAGGCCATGAGCACCTCCATTTCCGCCGCCGATGCCAACCGCAATTTCTCGCAGCTCCTGCGCGGCGTGCGCGAGGAAAAGGCGACCTACATCGTCACCTCGCACGGCAAGCCCGTGGCCCGGATCGTGCCCGTGGACGACGACGAACTGGCGAAGACGCGTGCTCGTGAGCTGTTGCTCAAGCGCCTGAAACAGCAGCCCGCCATCGGCGCCGGGCCCTGGACACGCGACGAACTGTACGAGCGCGATTGATGCGAATCGCGCTCGACACCAACGTTCTGGCCTATGCCGAAGGGGCGGGCGATCCGCACAGGCAGGGCATCGCCCTTGCCCTGCTGGAAACGATGAAAACATCCGGGGCCGTGCTGCCGGTGCAGGTCCTGGGCGAACTGTTCAACGTGCTGGTTCGCAAGGCCGGATGGCCGCGTGAGCAGGCGCGGCAGTCCGTTCTCGCATGGAAGGACGCGTTCACGCTGGCGCACACCTCTGCTGAAACGATGCTGTCGGCCTGCCAGTTGGCGGCAGCGCATCAGTTGTCCATCTGGGATGCCGTCATGCTTTCAGCCTCAGCCGAGGCCAATTGCCAGCTGCTCCTGTCCGAAGACATGCACGACGGCTTCGTCTGGCGCGGCGTCACCGTCGCCAACCCGTTCAAACCCGAGCTCCACCCCTTGCTGGCATCCGCGCTGGCGGATTGATCACCGGTGAACCTTTCGTCCATCCACGGCGGACGCTTCCGGGCGCTCCCGGCGGTGATGCCAACATCCTGATCCCGTTGATTTTTGGCAACGAGACAGGAGTTTTCCAGAACTTTTCCAGAAGCGAGAACGCCCGGTGAGCACTTCCGATTCCCGATTCCCGACGCCCGATTCCCTGCTGCACCGCGACAAGATCCTGATCCTGGATTTCGGTGCGCAATACACCCAGCTGATTGCCCGCCGCATCCGCGAGATCGGCGTCTATTGCGAAATCTGGGCCTGGGATCACGACCCGGCCGACATCGCCGCGTTCGGCGCCAAGGGCATCATCCTGTCCGGCGGCCCGGAATCCACCACGCTTGCCAATTCCCCGCGCGCACCGCAGGCGGTGTTCGATGCGGGCGTGCCGTTGCTGGGCATCTGCTACGGCATGCAGACCATGGCGGTGCAGTTGGGCGGTGCCACCGAAGCCGCCGATCAGCGCGAGTTCGGCGCGGCGCAGGTCAGCATCGTGGCCCAGGACCGGCTGCTCGACGGGCTCAAGGACCACGCCGGATCGCCGCCAAGGCTGGATGTCTGGATGAGCCACGGCGACCACGTCTCGCAGGCGCCGGAAGGGTTCACCGTCACCGCCAAGACCGACCGCATCCCGGTCGCCGCCTTCGCCGATGACCGTCGCGGCTGGTACGGCGTGCAGTTCCATCCGGAAGTCACACACACCAAACAGGGCACCGAACTGCTGCGCCGTTTCGTCGTGGACATCTGCGGCTGCGACACGCTGTGGACTGCGGCGCGCATCATCGAGGACCAGATCGCGCGGGTGCGCGAGCTGGTTGGTTCCGATGAAGTGATCCTCGGGCTTTCCGGCGGTGTCGATTCCTCGGTGGTTGCGGCGCTGCTGCACCAGGCCATCGGCGAACAGCTGACCTGCGTGTTCGTCGACACCGGCCTGCTGCGCTGGCAGGAAGGTGACCAGGTCATGGCCACCTTTGCTGAGCATCTGGGGGTCAAGGTGATCCGCGTGGATGCGGCCGAACGGTACTTCAGTGCACTTGAGGGCATCAGCGATCCGGAAGCCAAGCGCAAGGTCATCGGCAACCTGTTCGTCGAGATCTTCGAGGAAGAATCGAACAAGCTGAAGAATGCCCGGTGGCTGGCACAGGGTACGATCTATCCGGACGTGATCGAATCGGCCGGCAGCAAGACCGGCAAGGCCCACGTCATCAAGAGCCACCACAACGTCGGTGGTTTGCCGGAGCACATGAAGCTGGGCCTGGTCGAGCCGCTGCGCGAGCTGTTCAAGGACGAAGTGCGTCGCCTCGGCGTGGAACTCGGCCTGCCGCGCGAGATGGTTTACCGACATCCATTCCCCGGACCGGGACTCGGCGTGCGCATCCTGGGCGAAGTGAAACCCGAGTACGCCGAGTTGCTCGCCCGCGCCGACGCCATCTTCATCGACGAACTGCGCAAGGCCGAGCTGTACGACAAGACCTCGCAGGCCTTCGCCGTGTTCCTGCCGGTCAAATCAGTGGGCGTGGTTGGCGATGCGCGCGCCTACGAATGGGTCATTGCACTGCGCGCGGTGGAGACCATCGACTTCATGACCGCCCACTGGGCGCACCTGCCATACGACTTCCTTGCTCGTGTTTCCAACCGAATAATCAATGAGTTGAAGGGTGTTTCTCGCGTTGTTTATGACATCAGCGGCAAGCCGCCTGCAACGATCGAATGGGAGTAGGGCGCGCACTCTGTGGATGCCTCCTTCCAGTTCCAACGCCGTTGAATAACGAGCATCTCCGGCGGCCCGCCGGGCACGCCCGCAGCCCTGAAATTCGACTCCGGCAGGCCACCTGACATCCGGGTGGCGATGCCGAACCCCTCGCGGTGCACGTATCATCGGCCGGAACTGAGGAAGAACCTTTGGTTGCCGCATGGTGAACGAGCCAACTGGGGCGGGCCGATCCGAGGCCACCCCAGACGACGTCATGACATTGCTGCAGGCCGTGTCCGGTGGTGACCGGGCCGCCTTCGACCGCCTGTTCGCACTGGTCTACCCGCAAATCCGCGCGCTGGCGCGGCGGCGCATGGCGGAGTCGGGTGCGCAACTGACCCTCAGCACCACCGGTCTGGTGCACGAAACCTGGTTGAAGTTGGTAGGCGTGGATTCCGCCGGGTGCCAAAGCACCGGGGAATTTCTTGGCGTGGCGTCGAGCGCGATGCGCCAGGTGCTGGTGGATTTCGCGCGGCGGCGGCTCAGCGCCAAGCGTGGCGGCGGGCAGCTTCGGCTCCAAGTCGACAGCGCCGGGCTCATGCTTAACGATCAGGCCGAGGCGCTGTGCGAACTTGACCTGCACTTGCGCGAACTGGCGGAACTGGATGCACGCCTGGTACGGCTGATCGAGTGCCGCTTCTTCGCCGGCCTGACAGAGCTCGAGACGGCGGCGGCGCTGGATACCTCCGTGAGCACCGTGCAGCGCGACTGGATACGTGCACGCGCCTGGTTTGCCGCGCGGCGTACGGATGGGACATCGGGATGAGCCTGGACGCTGCCGCATGGCGGCGCCTCGACGCGGCGGTGAGGGCTGCGTCGGCATTGCCTCTGGCCGAGCGTGACACGGCACTCCAGAACGCACTGGGTGACACACCCGAACTGCTGCGCGCCGCGCGTGAAGCCCTCGACCCCGATGGCAACGAACCGGGATTGACGCGACTGGCGCCCAACCTGCTCGCCCATCTTGGTGACGAGCGTCAGCGCGAAGAAGATGCGCAGTGGCAGGGGCGGCGTATTGGTCCGTGGCACGTGACTGGCCGCATCGGTGCCGGCGGCATGGGCACGGTGTATCGGGTCGAACGCGCCGACGGAGCGTTTGAACGCGTTGCCGCGCTCAAGCTGTTGCCGTTGTCGCTGCAAAGCGAAGAGCTGCGCCGGCGTTTCAACATCGAGCGCCGCATCGCCGCACGCCTGCAACACCCCGGCATCGCCCAGCTGCTCGATGGCGGCAGCGCCGACGACGGCTCGCCCTGGCTCGTGCTCGAATACGTCAACGGTGAGCCCATTGATGCCTGGTGCGATCGACACCGCCTCGATGTGCGCGAACGCGTCGAGCTGCTGTGCGCCGTCGGCGCCATCGTGCAGTTCGCGCACAGCCGGCTGGTAGTGCACCGCGACCTCAAGCCCGCCAATATTCTTGTCGACACCGAAGGCCGGGTGAAGCTGCTCGATTTTGGCATCGCGCGGCTGCTGGAGGATGTCGGCGAGAAACAGGCCACCGGCCCGCTCGGGGTGCGCTTGACGCCGGACTACGCCGCGCCCGAGCAGTTCGACGGCGAAACGATCAGCGCCGCCACTGATGTCTACGCGCTCGGCTGCCTGGCCTATCGGCTGCTGGCCGGACGCGTGCCGTTGGCGCTGGACGGGCAGCCATTGGCGGCGATGCTGCACACCTTGCGCCAAGAAACGCGGCCAACGCTGTCGGAAGTGGCAAAAACGGCGAGTCTGCCGGCCGGCGTGCGGTGCAGTGACCTGGACGCCGACCTTGAAGCCATCGCACGCCGCGCCGTGGCCTGCGACCCGATGCTGCGTTATGCCGCCGCCGCCGAGTTCAGTGCGGACCTGCGGCGCTGGCTCGACGGCCTGCCGGTGGCGGCGCGCCATGCCGGGCGCCGCTATCGCATTGGCCGTTTCTTCCGCCGCCACCGGCTCGGGCTTGGCCTGACTGTGGCGGTGTTCCTGGCGCTGGGCAGCGTCGCCGCGGTGGCGGTGCACCAGGCCAGCCAGGCGCGCGAGCAGCGGGACGGCGCCGAGGCCATGGTGGGCCTGCTGCGCGAGCTGATGCAGCTTGCTGATCCCAATGCTGGGCTCGGCCACCAGATGGGTGCGCACGCCCTGTTGCGCACCACGCTCGCGCGGGTGGAGGCCGACACCTCCACCCAGCCACGCAACCGCATCGCCTTGCTCGACACCCTGGCCGAGGCGCTGTTGGCCTTCGAGCTCTACGACGAGGCGATCCGCGCGCGCGAGGCGGCGCACGCGCTGCACATGGAGGTCGACGGCGCCTCGCACCCGGACACGCTTGCCGCGCGACGGCTGCTGGGCCTGGCGCTTCGCACCCGCATCCCCGACCGCGAGCGCAGCGAGCGCCTGTTCGTCGAGCTGCTGGACGCGCGCCGGCGCCTGCACGGCGAGCACCATCCGCTGACCGCCGAGAGCGCCTGGGACCTCGGCTTCTTCTACCTGCGCTACACCGACGCTGCGCATCCCGGCCGCGACCAGGCGCTGGCGCTGCTCGAGGGCGCCCACCAGTCGCTGCGCGAGAGCCTGGGCGACGCCGACCCGCGCACCGGCCAGGTATTGTTCGACCTCGGCCTCGCAACGCCGGACCGCGCGCTGCGCATCGCCCGCATGCGCGAGGCCATCGCCATCCGCGAGGCGGCGCTCGGCGCCGACGACCCGCTTCTGCTGCAGCACCAGGGCGACCTGGCGCTGGTGCTGGGCGACGCCGGCGAGGCCGAGGCCGCGATCGCGCTCGGCCGCCGCGCCGCCGAGGGCCATGAGGCGATTCGTGGCGAGTTGCACCCGCTCACCCTCAGACTGTGGAACAACCTCGCGGGTCTGTACCGCGACCATGGCCAATTCGACAAGGCACTGGCCGTCTATACCCGCGTCGACGAGCGGGTACGCCTAACGTCGCCGGAAGGCCACATCCGCCGGGCCTATCCGCGCTATGGACTGGGCCTCACCCTCAACCGCCTTGGTCGTCCCGAAGAGGCCGAGCCGCATCTGCGTGCCGCGCTGGAGTTGGTTCAGGCCAACGGCCGTGAGTCGATGATCGCCGTCACCCGAGGTGAACTCGGCGACAGCCTGGCCGCACAAGGCCGCATTGAAGCCGCGCAGCGCGAGTACCGCGCAGCGCTCGTGCTCTACACCGAAGCACTCGGTCGCGACGACGACGATCCCAACGTGCGCGCACTGCAATTGCGCCTGCTCAACGTGCCCTGAATCTTCCGCGCCAGCCCGCAGTGAAGTGATTTCCTGCCGCTTTTCGTACTGCACGGAACTATCCAGCGGAGAACCCACATGTTCCTTGTACGAACCAGCATTGCTGCACTCGCGGTTGTGCTTTCCCTGCCCATGCAGAGCGCTTTCGCCCAGGGCTTTGTCCAGATCGACCGGTTGACTCATTTCGACATCAGCCAGAACTATGACAGGGTCGGATTTGGCTCGAGCATGGCGTTGGCGGGCAATCTGGCGCTGGTCGGTGCACCCAGTCTGGGAGGCACCGATGGCGCGGTGTACGTGGTGCGGCTGGAAGCCGACGGTTCGCTCACCTACCTCGATCAGCTCACTCCCGGCGGAGACACCTACCGGCTCGGTCGCACACTCGATGCCGATGGCGACTGGGCAGCGATCTTCGAGCTCTTCGACAACGTACTCATCTACCAGCGCGTGGGCGATGGCTTCGTCCTGCGGCAGAGGCTGCAGCAGCTTCCATCCCAGGGCGGGATCATCATCCGTGGCGTCAGCGCGATCGCCCTGCGGGGCGATACCCTCGTGATCGGTGACTCCAGCGCCCACGTCCCCGGAACCGGCGGCGCCGGCGCAGCCGCCGTCTACCGGCGTAGCGGTGCGACCTGGTCCCTGGAGGCACTGGTGCCCTCACCGGCCCCGGGCAATACCGTCAATTTCGGCGATGCCGTCGCGGTGTCGGGCAACACGCTGGTGATCGGCGCACCAGATGCCGACGCCTCGGATGGCGGTGCGACGGGTGCCGGTTTCGGCCGCGCCTGGGTCTACCGCCGCAGCGGTACCAGCTGGAACCTGGAGGCAACCCTCGACGGACCCGTCGATGACAAGGCATTCGGCGACGATTTCGGCCGCTCCGTGGCCATTGATGGCGACACCGCCGTGGTCGGCTGCCGGGTCTGCAACAATCAGACCGGTGCGCCCTCCAACTCCGGTTCATTCCATGTCTTCAGGCGCAGCGCCGGCGGTTCCAACAACTGGGGCAGGGTGCAGGAACTGAGTGCCTCCAATCCTTCCTTCATCGACAACTTCTCCCACGCATTGCGCCTGCGTGGCGACCTGCTGATGGCCACGGCTCCGGGCAGCAACACCAAGGCCGCATACCTGTACACGCGATCATCCGGAGGAACCTTCCAGGAAGTCGCCGAGCTGACGAGTACCGACAGCAGCGGCAGCCAGGCCCAGTTCGGCATTTCCGTGGATTTCGATGGCGTGCGCAGCGTCGTCGGTGCCCACCTGTTCCCGGATCAAGGGCCCGAGGCCAACCGCTACGGCGCGATCTTCAGCTTCACCAACCCCACCGTCCTGGCGTGCCGCGACAACTTCGACGCCATCTTCTGCAACGGTTTCGAGAACTGATCAAGCTTCACAGCGTCATTCCAGCGCATCGGAATGACGCTGTGACCAGATGTTCCCTGAAGCCACTGGCTGGCAAGTGGCCTGACCTTACGCTGTCTTTCATCACACCCATGCGCCATGATTGAACCCATGGCAATGATTTGAATCGGTATTTTCACCCGATCAGCTGCATCCCTCAGCCCATGCCACTCCCCCTTCGCCAGCGAAGAAGGAAGTGCAAAACGCTCGGCTGATCGCTGCGGCTGATCGGGTGTTTTCATATGTTGATGACAGGGCGCGGGGTAAAAAGAGCAATTGCGTGATCGATTCTGGGAAAAGTACTCCCTCGGAGAACTCAACGGCAGGGAGTGGGAAGCCCTGTGCGATGGATGCGGCCAGTGCTGTCTCAAGCGGCGCGTGGAGAACAGCGAAGTCACAGTCTACGGCGTCGCCTGCGAGTTGCTGGACATCGGCACCGCCCGCTGCAAGGACTATGTGAACCGGCTGCGACGAGTCCCCACCTGCCACGAGCTGACACCCACCTCCGTGCCGATGTATCAGGGCTGGTTGCCGGAGAGCTGCGCGTATGTCCGCGTTCACAAGGGTCAGGCGTTGCCGGCATGGCATCCGCTGCTCGCCGGCGACCGCAACCGGATGCACAGGAAGGGGATCACCATCAGCCACTACGCCATCCCGAGCGGCACGCTGTCGCGGCGGCAAAAGGAACGGCACATCGTCTCGCGCCGGTCGATCAGCAAGAAATGCCAGCAGCAGAGAGGGAAGGCGGCACAGAATGATCGTGGCAGGCGGCAGACGAACCCCTCTTCACGCCGCGAGCGGTAACCGGAAGACAGCACCACAGCCGGGCTGAAACACCAAAGGCGCCACCACTTGATGGCGCGGTTCCCACGCGCATCCAGTGTTCTAGGGGAACATCTGAACAAGCCGCCGGGATGACAGAGTGAGACTTGATCAGACGTTCCCTGGCGCACCGGATCAATCCTGCATCATGAATTCTGGTCGCACCGCACCAACCCCACGGCTCAGATGGTGGCCGATGCGGTTCGCCAGGGTCTGCATGTAAGTCGCCGCATCCGCTTCCAGCACCTCGCCCGTGGTCTGTTGCCACAGCAGCAGCCATTGATCGAAATGGTGCGCCCGGATGTCGGGCAGGGCGCGATGCACAGCCATCGGATTGCCACGGAACGAGCCTTCGCCCAGCACCACCGAGGCCCAGAACGAAGTTAGCAGCGCCTTGTGCTCGGGCCAATCGTCCACCGCCGCATTGAAGATCGGGCCCAGTTCCGGGTGCACCTGGATGCGCTCGTAGAAACAGTCCACCAGACGCGCGAGATCGGCACGGGAGAGGGATTGATCGGTCGTTTCGTCCACGTTTCACGCTTTCCTGCCAGCGGCAGAGGCGCCGCCACGCACGAATTCTCGCGCCTGGAAAGATGCGTTGCACTGATGCCGGTCAGTCTGGGGAGGCTTCTGGGGCATTGTCGTTGCGCCAGTCGCAGCGGCAACGCCGGAAGCCGGGTTTTCGGCAACCTGGGGGAAAAGCTGGATGACGAGCGTCGCCGCTCCATGCCGATTCGTGGGGAATCATGAAGCAGCGCCGCCGTTTCCAGCCTGATGGGCGCTTCTTCCTGGTACAACGAAGCGCCCACCGTCTCCTTTGATATCAGTGATTTGCGAATACCTCGGTACTGCCATCCGGCCGCACCAACTCCACCGTATAGGCTTGCGTGTGGCCGCCGGGGACCTCCATGCCGGGCGAACCCAGCGGCATACCCGGCAACACCAGACCGCGCGCATCCGGCTTTTCCTGCAACAGGCGCCTGATGTCCGCCGCCGGCACATGGCCTTCGACCAGATAATCACCCACCTCGGCGGTATGGCACGAACCCTTGCCGTACGGCACACCCAGACGCGCCTTGACCGGGCCAAGATCGTCCATATCGCGCACATCCACGGTGAAACCGGCCTGGTGCATATGTTCGACCCACACCCCGCAACAGCCGCAGCTTGGCGTCTTGTGCACGGTCATCAACGGCAGCACCGAATCGGCCTGCACCGTTGACGGTTGGGGGCTGTCGTTCCCGCCGGCCCACACGCTCGACGCACCTGGGCCAAGCGCAGCCAACGCCAGCACCATGCCGGCAAAAACACCTTTTCTGGAAATGCTCATCTTCTGTCTCCGATTGATCGTGTGGCCCACAAGGGCCGGAAATATCGACGCTCCGCGCCGGGCAGGGCGCGGTACAAACGTCAACCAATCGGAGGGCGGAAAACGCCAGACAAGACAGGAGATGTATGGCGGGTGGAAAAGAACACCGGACCGGCCTGCGGCACAACCTGATAACCCGCCAACCCCGGCGCGACATCGGCGGCACAGTGGTGCAGACAAGCACCACACGCGGTCGGATCGCAGCCCGGCTCACAGCAATCGGTGAAGTCGGCATCGCCGCCGGCTTCGGCTGCAACAGCGTGTCCGTCACCAGCCAAACCCTGATCCAGGGAAATTCCGGCTGCCGCCGTCGCAGCCTCGGCGGCGCGGTGACAATCATCCATCTGCACATCCGCAACCATGCCCACACCGGCACCAGAAGGCCCGCCGACCACCAGAGCCAGCGCCAGCAACATCCGCAGCAGCAGCGAAAACAGAGACATGCGGTGGATTCTACGCCGATGTCGCAACACGACGGTTGACCCGGATCAAGCCGCTCTTTGGCCAGACAGTAGTGCTGTTGCCGGCCGGTAACTGCGATCAGTGACGGAAGGAGAAGTACGCGGTAGGGCGCACACGGACGGCTCGAACCTTGATAGCTGCGCCATCTGCACCCCCACAAATTTGACATAATATACATTATGACTACTCGAAAGAATCGGCAAAAGTTGGCGGGGGCCGCGAAGAACTCCCCGCAAATCAGGAAGATGCTTGGCGAACGCTTCCGCCTGGCACGCCGCAATTGCTGGCTGAGCGTGGCCGAAGCCGCGCAAATGTTGCAGGTCAGCCAGCGGACTGTACATAACTGGGAATCCGGGGCCACCCGGCCACCGTTCGCGGCCTACAAGTTGATGCGGCTACAGGCTAGCGGCGATCTGGGCCTGCTCTCGGGCAAGTGGGAAGGCTGGCTGATCCACCGGGGCAAGCTGGTTAGTCCGGAAGGCCGGGAGTTCACCCCGAGCGATTCCTCGTGGTGGTCGCTGCTGGTCCAGCGAGCCCGTGCGTTCAGCACCGTCAGCAGGGCATCAATGCGGCAAGGCGAGGCGTCGGGCGAGGCGGAGACGGCCGCGCCAGCGGCCGGCGCCGCCACGCCGGGCGCCGTGGCCGGGCGCAGCCCGGCCGGCGAGCGGAGCGAGTCGCCGCGGCTGGGGCTTGTCTCTATTGAAACAAAGGTGGACAACAAAGGGGCCAGAACCGGGGAAACGGCGCAGCCATGCGGTTTCGTGGGTCTGTACACGGGTCACGCCGTGGGGCCACAATGGGGCCATAATGGGGCCACATTCCACGAGGTGAAGCATGAGCAATCCGGTCAAGTTCAACCTACGGCTGCCGCCAGACCTGCACCAGCAGGCAGCGGAAACGGCGCAAGCTATGGGCATCAGCCTGAACGCCTTCACGGTGCTGGCACTGCGCAACTGGACGCAGTACCAAGCCCGGCAACTGGATCAGGCGCAAGCCATGGGCAGGACGAAGCGGCCAGCTTTGCCGGCGACGAAGCGGCCAGCTTCGCCACCGTCCAAGCCGGCGACATGGGGCAAGGTCGGCAGGAACGAGCCCTGCCCCTGCGGATCGGGCCGCAAGTTCAAGCAGTGCCACGGCGGGCCGATGTAGGGGGTGCGCCATGAGCGGCGCGACGTGGCAGGTGTGGGCCAAGGCCACCAGCGACCGCTACCCGGTACCGCGTGCCGTGGCCTTCGTGGATCGGGCCGCGTTCCTCGCCTTGGCGGCGGCAGCCTATGAGCGGGCCAGCCGGGAGCTACTGCCACCTGTCGGCCAGCCATGGGCCGAAGACGGCGGCGTGTGGTCAGGCCCGGAAGACTTCCATGACGGGTTGCTGCATCACGTGGGCGAGTGCCTGCGGCGTCAGGCGCTGGAAGCCGGACATCTGGTCGAGGTGCCCAAGGGTCAGGAGGTGCAGGCGTGAGCCGGCGGCGTGATCCGGTGCGGTGGGCGCGCTGGTCGCGTGCGCGCTGTGCCTCGCAATGCGCCGGCTGTAGCTGGTGGATTGGTCAGGGTGATGCCTGCCTGCGAGTCGATGACCGGCGCCTGTGTGTGACCTGTGCGCGTGCCCTGCCCTTCGTCGGCGGGGCCATCGCCTGCGCGTGGCCGGACATGTCCAGGGGGCTGCGATGAATCCGGGGCCGGCGATGGGGTGCAGGGGCTCAGCCCCTGCGGTTATCGGCCATGGATGGCCGGCTTTTGACTTTAGCGGTCGGACCCGCGCACGGAAACGTTTTTCATGCGTCGGACGCAATGCGACCAATTCCGAAGGCAAAAAGCCACCCACGAATAACCGCTTTTTATTTGCCTTGAAAATGAAAGTTTTTCGGATAGATAATCAATAGGAGGTTTTATACATTATGACTAGTCATGAGCATGCACCACACACCCACGAACACTGCATCCCGGCAACACCCAAGACCTTCCAGAACATCTGCGGAGATCAAGAACATGAGCGCTATCGCACCTTGCCACGTTGTCGGATGCAAACCCAGCCCTCGCGCGGTGGCTGTTCACGCGCTGCGCGCATATGGAAAGGCGTAACTTGGTGGGCCGTGGATAGGCTGGCGGTTGACCGGTCGCTGCCTGGTGACCCCCGAGGACTGAAGTTGCCAGTGGAACACGTCAAGGGGCTCGCGTGGCGGCAGGATGCGGAAGATCGTCTTGCGCGCACCAAAGCACGCAACGCGGCACGCAGCGATGAGAAGCAACTGGTCAAGATGATCGTGGTGACGTTGACCGAGTTCCGCTGCGAGCCTTTGGGTGCGGCCTAGCGATTGGGATCGCGTCCCTTGCAGGCTCCATGTTCGATATCGTTCCAACGCCGGTAGTCCATGAAAGTCGGACGTTTGGTCGCCAGTTGCTGAGCGCGTACCTGCTCCTTCGCTTCACGGCAGTCATCTCTCCAAGAACGTGTGCGCGACGGCCGCGGCGTTGAGTAATACAAACCCGGTTCATCCACACGTCGAACCGGTGCCGATCTCCGTACAGGAGCAGACTGCCTGGAGCGTCTGTCAGGCTCCGGTGTGTAGATCCTGGCTTGTTCATCCACGGTACCTTTCGGACAGCAGGAGGAAAGGCGTGATGAAGCGCATGGTGGGGGCCTGTTCCGTTGCCGGGATCATATCCTGGAGGTTACCAAGTCCGGACTTGGGCGCAAGCCCGCCAAGGGCGGGAGAATCACTTTAACCTGCCTCAACATGTGGAAGAGTTGTGCACCCTGCCCTTGACCAGACCGATTCAAGGTGGAAACGAGGTTGATGATCAGCCAGCAACAGCGTTTTCGATACGAACGCAATGCTCTGGTCGTAGTTTTCTGGAAAACTCTTCCATCTTGGGTGCTTCTGTACCCAGTACTGCCATCATATGGGTCGGTGTTATTCGGCCAGAGAGAATCGCGGCTTCATCTGCGGCATGGACACGGTCAATGAAGCTCTGGTCCCGAACCGAATCAGTGTTCAAGTGGTGACCGAAGCCCCGATCGATGAATGGATCAATCACATTTCCAAAGGCTATGAAAGTGTGGAACTTGAACCGCTGGAGTAGCAAAGGAAGAATATCCTGGGCACGAACCCCCTCAAAGCCTTCAACCGAGCAGTCCCAGTCCATGAATTCATCTTCCTGGCGCTGAAGCTGGAGGTTATAACGATATTCTGATGGCATCTCCTGCCAGAATTCCTGCACGATCTCCAGTGCCTCAGGCCAGCGCTGATGCCCATTGCGTCCGATCATGTCGCTTATTATGAAGCGACCTCCCTTGGGCAATATTCTCGCCACCTCATCGAAGATCGACTCAAGTGCAACAAAATGATGCAGGGATTGATTGGCCATTACTCCGGCCACGGGCTCATCG